>Ga0209367_1004609_pt1 | contig 19063 bp, 15 predicted proteins | sample WorMetLIZISLAND2_FD_187412 | JGI IMG/M metagenome (GOLD analysis project Ga0209367, IMG submission 187412) | Marine gutless worms symbiont microbial communities from Max Planck institute for Marine Microbiology, Germany - Olavius geniculatus... ... | reverse complement strand
AAGTTATAAGCGCTCATGTTGACCTGCCCTAAGTCGACAATGCGCGTTCGGCGTATGCCAATGCATTTGAGTTCGGGCCACGTGACTTTGGTGCCGAGGAAATTTTACCCCCACCCCTAATTTCCTTCCAATCGGACTTAGGGCGCCGGGCGGACTCACGTTGGGCTTTGCCCCAACTTTCTAGTTTTTTTCTGTACCATTTTTTGGCCGACCGTAAGTAAGTATACGACGGGTGTCGTCTTATTTCGCCTAATCTCATTTCGCGTCGTATACTTACCCTAACCCTCACCCTCACCCTCACCCTAACCCTAACCCTAACCCTAGTTCGATTTCGGTTGGGGATCTGCAGTAGACGCAACTGGGGGAGCGATTAGGCGAAATGCTACGACACCATTTCGAGATACTGCTGTTATATACGAAGTAGGCCGGCTATATGCCTTTCCCGTTGTCAGGATTGAGACCGTGTGTTAATTGGCCTGCCGCCGTAAGGGCATGTCTTTACGGCGGATCGACGATTGGTGCGTTAATACTGAGACTGGGTAAGATCTACAAATACGTGCCCGGGCGAGTGGCGACTGTCGTCACGTGCAATTCGTCGGACCAATCGGACCAGTACTTGATCTATCGTGATTCTTCCTACTTTCGGCAATGAACGTAGCCATTGCCTGGCAAAGGGAAAGGCATATAGCCGGCCTACTTCGGATATAACAGCGGTATCTCGAAATGCAAGCGAAGTCTTTTTGTGCAGCAGTGAAATTTACCCAAACGTGAAATAAGACCCGCTTAAGTTAAGACACACAACTTCTGTAACTAACTTTTAAACTGACAAATATGTAAACACGCATTTCACACCGTTTTTAAAGTCGCTTCAGCGTCCATTTTAATGCTGTAAAAATCGTGAACATTCTACCTGAATTCGAATTTCGCTTGAAGTACTTTTTGAGTGGTGTCTTTTAACGCCACAGTTATTATAAATTTATTATGGATAATTATTTAAGTTTGCCGTAAATATCAGAGATTCGTTACACAGAGTTAACAACTACACTGTGTCTCAAAAAACATCCCCGACATTTTTGATTGTAAATTGAAGAAAAATTATCCGATTCTAATAATTTTTAGTGCGAATATACGTGACACAACTTGCCATCAAATGCACATTTAGTATCCCACCTCACCCAATGTCTGTTTCTGCACTACCTGGCGAAATCTGACCAAGCAAAATTCACGTTGAAATGTATGAAATACGTTGATAAAACTCTATCTATCCACATCTGTGGCCCCCAACAACCAGTTTGACTGTCATGTAGCAGTGTGTCTACCGGATAGCGTTCAGGAATGTTTATAAATTCAAGAAGCAACTGGCAAAGTCTGGATTACTGCTGTCAATGCATGGAGAAATAGTCTCCGTGTCTGCATTTGCACAATAGGCCGACATTTCCAGCAATGTTACTGCAGGCAGTTGAAAAAGGAAACAAATAGATGAAATGTCAGCCAATGTGTCAAAAATGTGAACAAAATGTGTTTTTGTGCATTATTTAGATTACATACCACACTGGGTAAAAATGCAATATTTCATTGGTTCTGCATTCCCCAGATAGTGCAGAAACAGACGATGGGTGAGGTGGGAAACTGAACTGTTATTTGTGGCTAGTCGTCTCAGGAATATTCGTACCAGAAATTATTGTTAAAATCTGATAATTCTTGTTTAAGTTACAGTCGAAAATGTTTTGGATGTTTTTTGAGACACGGTGTAGTATTTAAGGATGACAAGTAACTGAAACTTTGCATTTTTCAAAGGCATTCTGGCATTTGGTGGCCCTACTTCTAAGGGAGAAGGGAGGCGATGGTATGAGAAGAGACGGTAGCGGAAAAGGAAAGAGAGGAGAGGCGAAGGAAGTGTACGGGAATGGAAAGGGTATGGGAGAAGAAAGGAAGAGAAGGAAAGCTGAAGGGAGGGCAGCCCCCCTTCAGTTAACATTTTGGCTACACAACTGCATGCGCAGTTGATGACTTGATACAGGGCCGCCAGTTTAGTGTTAGGGTTAGGTTTAGGGTTTTCGTAGTGTATTGTAGAAAATTATATGATGACAGATGGATACCTTAATAAAGGTATAACATTAGTGATTGAATGTTTGGCGTGGTGGACGGCTTTTGGTCAACACACGACGTCCGTGATATTTTGACTTTGCCAGGATTGAGACCGTGTGTTAATTGTCCTGCTGCCGTAAGGGCATGTCTTTACGGCGGATCTGTACAAGTTGCAGTGATATGACTTTACACGGATTTGGTGTTGCCGGTGTTGAATATAGTTTTCCGCCGGCGTCGCGGAGAATGTGGACTCCGGCAGCCTACACTGCAAGACATTCCACGTGACCCAGGGCGTCCTGACTCCGGACGCAGGGTTCATCGCGTCCCACGTGGGTGAGAAACTATGGACAAGCCTGGCCGGTCCGGCAGCGATGAGTCCGTTCATGGACTGGCTGCGGGCACAGCGATGTGGTGCTGGTCGTGGGGGTGTCAACGTTATGACTGTCGATTTCATCGAGTTGACTCCGCTTGTTCCGATCCTGCTCGACATGAACCAAACTCATGCACACTGCTTGACGGCTAATCGAGACAGCAACGCCACCTAATGACCGATTCAAATTTCTTTTGAGCTAGTTGTGACTCTATGCAATAACGCGAGGCTGGAAAATTGGTCCAAAACACCTGGGTTCTCAGGACCAAGAATTCTATCCTTTCCGGGACTTTTATTTTTGTGCAATTTCTGATAAAAATCACATTTAGTTTTGCATTTTGATCGGAATTTTTGACTTCTCGTGTCACGTCATCCATAAAACAAAAAAGGTGTTTTCTTCTTAAAATTGTGTCCTATTTTTTTGTACAGGGAAACCTAAAAACCAACAAAAAACATTTAAAAGTGAAAACTTAAAAAAGCTTTCCAGAAACTCACATTTTGTAAATTTTTCATGCACTCACCTATGGAAGTGAACGTGCTTAGTTAAATGTAAGACCTGTATGTACAGTACTCTATAGAAGAGACCCCCATCTCAGAGCTACGGAGCGTGACCTGCCATATGCAGTGGCTTCTATCCTTATACCTGGTGGGTGCATGGTAGTTACTTTCAGCATTTTCTTTCAATTATTATTTATTATATTACTATATTCAGAGCGGTGAACAGGCATTATACTGAACAGTTATTATGAATTAAATTTGCATTCTGAACGCTTTACTGGTAATCGACCTTTCGACATCACTGAAGTAATGTTCGTTGGTATTTTGTCAGTATATTTCCTGTTTTGATGACTTTTACATATCATTCCACACAACGTCGTGCAAAATTACTAATTGAAGTATCCATCTATTGTCTTCTACATCGTCTCAATTTGTTATGATACAAAATGCACACAATGGGTAGTCGATGAATGCACGCTGCATTTGTGCAACAACAACCAAAAAAACACCATTAACACAAAGAACTAACAAGAGGGTGCGGCCGTTGAGGGGCCGCCTGCTATGAGGGGCCCGCTATGGGGCCGTCCTTGCAGTTGAGTACGTGCGTGCTGTTTTGGGGCTTTCTAGGTCTGTGCAAGGCGGCAAGGGATCCTTACGCCACCTGCCAAATATCAAGTTGATCGGACAACAGGTGGCGAAGTTATGGGGATTTTTCGCCAACAACGCAATTAGCCGCCGTGACCTTGACCTCTGACCCCTTGACCTTGAAATTGGTCCACAGGGTGCTGGTGTCCCAGGGAGCCTTCCTAAAAAGTTTGATATTCGTAGGCCTTTTTGTTTTACCTCTACGTGGAGGCACGGGACAGACAGACAGACAGACGGATAGGATCAACACATGATGGGGCCTCCTTCTAGGAAGGACAGCCCCATAATAAGTCACAGGGAAGACGAAACGATAGAAATAGTTTGCAAAACAAGCCTTCAGAGAACACAACTCAACTTAATAGCTTATACCATGGTTCTTGCCCATTTGTCAAAATCAATTTCAAGGACCATATGAAGGATATATAAGAAGTACAATTTAACTAAAATCAAACCGGCACTTTCATAAGCATATGTAAGCAGGTTCAGTTTACATTCGACAATTTAACACCTTCAAGCATTAATCGAAAACTGGAATTATCAGAAAAAATTTCCCAGATGCATCAATAGTTGTCACTGAATCCAATTACTACAGATATATTTCAGAATGTCAATAGCACAATGTCAATAATGTCAATGTCAGTAACTATTTACATGGGCAATACGTTTGCAATTTAACAGTTGCCAAGCTGCAACAGCCAGTCAGTAAGCCGTTGCTCGAGTTGGCCTATATCCGGCCATTGTTAACTACTTAGTTTCGACTTAAAGTAGTTTTTTCGCCAAGGCTGGAATTTGATAATAAGTAAGTAAGTAAGTAAGTAAGTAAATGATTTACAAAGCGCCAAAGTCTCAGAAAGAATCAGGGCGCAAAATAAAGGTAAAGCCTAGTCTTAGGATCGACTTATAGTTAGCGTTTATGCGCTAAATAAAACAGACAAAAAATAACTTGGTAAATGTTGAAATTGTTTTGCCTTCAGTTCTGAATCCTTTTTAAGCAGCCTTTCTCAATGCCTTAGACTTTGCTATGAAAGTCAGGGTTCCTACAGTTTTCTGTAGCAATTTCCCTGACATTATCGAAACAATAACCCTATTGCACAAATGTCACAAATGGTATTAAGTGATGAAACGGTATCAATAGATCATATTGATGCAAACGACAGAGGCCCTGGTCAGGGGATCAGGGGGCAAAGACCCCCTGAAGCTGAAACGCTTCTAGCTTTTAGACGTTCCATGGAAGCCACAGCCTGTCAATCACATGACATGCTAGTAGTAAGAGATGTATCAACACTGCCGGTCGTAGCAGAAGCTGTACCGTTGGAATTGATGGCTGTAGTTGTAGTTGCAGCAACAGTAGTTGTTGTAGTGGCATCATCAGACGTCATAGCAGTAGCAGAATCGTGGGACGTAGCAGTTATAGCAGTAACGTCGGAATCGTCGGCTGTAGCCGAAGCAGCAGCAAACATAGTGGAATTGTCGGTCCAGTCTGCGTTGGGGTCCACTGGCACAGAGTCCTTCTCATATCCGGCTCCAATAGCAATGAACGGGTCATCCAGCAGAGATATATCGTTAACCATCATCTCGCCCTCACCCACGGCACACGACACTGAGCTGGTGTCCAGCAGCAGTGATGATACGCTGGCACCGTCTTCCGTGACAGCCTACAACAGTTAGCACCAGTGCTTCTTTAGGCCTACTCAAGTAGTACTTAGAGCCAAAGTGGGATTTGTTATTCCAACACCACACAGGAATAAACTGCCAGCCGAATCATCGGAAACATTATTTATCTGAAGAAACATGAACAGTTTGCAACGCAGAAGTACAACAAGAGGGTGCGGCCGTTCAGGGGCCGCCCGCTATGGGGCCGTCCTTGCAGTTGAGTACGTGCGTGCTGTTTTGGGGCTTTCTAGGTCTGTGCAAGGCGGCAAGGGATCCTACGCTACCTGCCAAATATCAGGCTGATCGGACAACAGGCGGCGGTGAAGTTATGGGGATTTTTCGCCAACAACGCAATTAGCCGCCGTGACCTCGACCTCTGACCCCTTGACCTTGAAATTGGTCCACGGGGTACTGGTGTCCCAGGGACCCTTCCTACCAAGGCCTTTTCGTTTTCCCTCTAGGTGGAGTCACGGGACAGACAGACGGACAGGATCAACACATGATAGGGCCTCCTCCTAGGAAGGACGGCCGCATAATAACTGCTACCTTGTACTTATAGTTAGAGTACTGAAGCAACTTTTACTTACATCATTGCTAGCATGCAGTAGAGAGCTGGTGTTGTCTTTGGCTGTTGAAAGGCCAGTTGGCCTCTCGACAGCTGCATCGTCTGCAGTGTCCAGATTCTTCTTGCTAGCAGCCAACTCGACACTGTCAGCTTCCACCTTGGGGGCTCCGCTCAAGTCCGGCAGTGCATTGTGGGTAGGTTTGATGTCGGCGGCTACTGGGGTCGAGTTGGTGCACTCGGTTTCGGTGATGGTGTTCAGAAAGTCCGACAAAGACCGACACATCGCGCTGCCGCCGTGGCCCAACACCTGCAGCGGAGATGGGCAACGAATTAAACTAACTACAGCAGCCGCAGAAATTGGAGCACATCATTGAAGACAGAAGAATAAAGGGGATGTCAGACGAACGAAAAAGTCGGCCGACTTTTGTGGGCGTGGTTGAGTTGCCCGACAAAATCGGTGAACCATGACACACGGCCGATATTTTCGTCTGCTACTTCGTACGTTATCAGCTAGCACAACGGCCGAATGCAGATCACAAAATAATACTTGCATCACTTTTTTCTGCATCTAATGAACGAAAATAATAACAAACACAATAAATAACTAAAATAAATATTCATCTTCCATTGTAAACAATCACCATGGCAACATAAACAAAATTTGTTGTCCAATATACAAAAAGTCAGCCGACAAAATCGTCGAAGATAGAACATGCTCTATCTTGGCCGACAAAATCGGGCGATTTTGTCGGCTGACAAAATCGGGCAATTTTTGCCTGACACATGACAGATTTTTGTCGGGCGATTTTGTCAGCAGATAAAATCGGCCGATTTTGTCGTTCGTCTGACATCCCCTTAAAGTGGACTCCAGAATATCCCAACAGGTAACGAAACAGGACATCAGACTTACGATTGAATGGTCATACGTTCGACTGCCGGTTGGGTTGCTATCAAGTGGTTAGTACTTAGATGGGTGACTGTATGCAGACAGGTAAACAAACCGCCAAGGTCAACCCTGCCGTTCATTTCTCCGGGATAGGTAAATCGATTACCAGCCTGTCTGGTAAGGTAAAGGTAAAGGTGTCAATTTGTATAGCGCATCTCGCGAATAACGCCTCTAATGCGCTTTCGTCACTAACCCGAGCCGCCAGCCGCACGGCCACCACGTGCAGCCTGCAGACACAGGCTAACGCAGCGGCCGGCTAGGCAGCCCCAGTCAGCTGTACTAAGGTCCCCACCTTCCGTAACCCATATAAGCTTAAATGAGTTGCTGCTCATTTTACCGTCCCACGGAAAGTAGAAGGTTGAGTCGACCTAGCTGGCAGGTTTCGCATCGAGATGGTTTACCTGCCCGCAGGCAGTCACCCATCGCAGTACTAACTGGGCCCGGCGTAGAGTAACTTCGTTTCAGCTGAAACGCGTTACCAACTACGCCACGCCACCAGCCGGAGTTAGGGTTAGCCCTAACCCTAACCCTAACCCTAGGGTTTAGGCAGGATGCAGTCGCCAGTGTCAGGTGGCAAGTAACACCATGTGATTTCATAGATTTGAGGGGCCTCGAGAGAAAGTCAGGATGGTCAAGGAATAACTACGACGACGACGCCGACTACTACTACTACTACTATTACCTGTGGTTGTAGTGGTGGTGGTAGTCGCTGGGCTTCAGTTGACTCGGGGTCGTCATCCAGGTTGATAGCATGTGGTTGTGGGACGTTTCCAGTGCTGCCTGAGACTGTGCCTGGTGTTGAGACGTTCACAGCATCAGTGGCAGCCTTACTGCGTGGTGGTCGCAGATCCAGAGGGGTGCGTTCCAGCAGCCCGGCCACCTGGCAATTAATCAATCCACAGATATAAAAAACGTTCTAAAAAACGAGACAGGAATAAAAAAAAGCGTTCAAAAACGTTGAATAAATAACGTTAGCCCTAATTTGTTCGACCTCTTGCCTAACGTCTAATGCTGTAGGTGCAGTATACCTGGAACCAGACACAAGAAAAAGTAAGAAATACCACCACTGTGGTCTACTTATTCATTTCTGTGGTTTCAAAAGTGCTTTTTGACGTTCTTGATGGAATTTTCAACGAACGTTCTTTAAAAAATCAAAAAAAAACGTTGAGAAAAAAATTTTAAAAAACGTTAAAAACATTTCTAAAATCTGTCGGGAATAAAAGCATACATTACATCAATCAATGAGCATTAGCCATTGGGTCGGTCTGTCGTTCATGGATCGATCGGTTGGTCAACTAATCGATTTATTAACATCCTGTACAACAGCCGAGTTAGTGATTGCAGCTACTGCCGCTGATGCCGCAACAGCAAATACTACAACTACTAGAGTCCGGGAGTAGTCCACAAAGTGTTTGGTCGTCGGCGCTTTTCTGTGGCGGGCCCGTCGACTTGGAATTCGCTGCCAGACAGTCTTCGTGACCCAGAACTGAGTCTCGATACTTTCAAACGTCAGCTGAATACATACATTTTTGCGAAATATTGATGACGAAATGTATTAAGCGCATTAGAGATCTTTTTGAGAATGTGCTATATAACTTTACACTTTACTTACTTACAAGAATGTTGCTGCCGCTGCTACTACTACAACCTCAACAAATAGATTCGTTCGGTCGAATGTACTTTCACTGTGAAGGTATGATAATTTTTTGGTCGTTATTAATGAATTAACACTGATACTACCTGTTGGCGTGTGGCTGCACAGAAGTCCAGCATGTCTTGTTGTAGTTGCATGGCTTCTGCCATCAGTCGTTCCTGCCTCGCCCTCAACTCTACCAGAGCGGCCACATTCTGATGCATCAACTTGAGTCCGTCGCAGGTTGTTATCACCTGTCAGCAGCAAAGCATGTGATGTAGTAGTAGTAGTAGTAGTTGTAGCAGTAGTTGTTGTTGTAGTAGTTGTTGTAGCAGTAGTTGTTGTTGTAGTAGTAGTTGTTGTTGTTGTTCTAGTTGTAGTAGTAAAAGTAGTAGTAGTAGTAGTAGTTGTAGTTGTTGTAGTAGTTGTAGTAGTAGTAGTTGTTGTAGTAGTAGTAGTAGTAGTTGTAGTAGTAGTAGTTGTTGTTGTAGCAGTAGTAGTAGTAGTAGTTGTTGTTGTTGTTGTTGTAGTAGTAGTAATAGTAATAGTAGCAGTAGTAGTTGTTGTAGTAGTAGTTGTTGTAGCAGTAGTTGTTGTAGTTGTTGTAGTAGTAGTAGTAATAGTAGTAGTAGTTGTTGTTGTTGTAGTAGTAGTAGTAGTAGTAATAGTAGTAGTAGTAGTAGTAGTAGTAGTAGTATGTGGAATACTTCCCAAGCCATAAAGCCCATATGGCAGCGCTGATCTCTGTTTCCTTAGCCACCAGCCAGATACCAGTTTATACTGCAAGCCCACAGATACAGGGCTAGTGCATTGGGTGGTGTGTCTGTTTACATCTGGGCTTTTGCCATTAGCCTACTCATTGCACACATCGACAGAGAGTTGAGTTGACCTGGGTGGCTAGTTACACAGCAAAAAGATTTACACACCTGCTGATGATGACCCATGCAAGTACTAACCAGGCCCAGTGTCGATTAACTTCACTGATGCGACCAACGACGTCACCAACTAAGCCAAATCACTGCATGGATAAGTAACAGCAGTAGTAGTTAACGGCAGTGGCAATTATCACCTGGGAGGGATCGTGTGGGGTCGCAGCTCCGGACATGTAGCGGTCAAAGTCCTCAGTGCGAATGCTCAATGATTCCGCATTGAGATTCTCAATGAATGCAACCGCACAGCACTGCAACAACAACAACTACTACTACTACTACTACAAAATGCACAGCTAACACTAGGTAAGACTGACCAATGACAATTCCTTTTTGCCTGGTCTTACAGTCATGACTAACAACGTCTCATTGCACTGACTACTATTACGTGACTTCACTGTTTAGGCTTATTGTTACATGTCCTTGTAGTCTCAGGACTTAACGCCACGCTAAAGTTAATTCGTCCTTCGTCATCATCATCATCATCATAATTCCACCTATGTCTGAAGGTAAACAGAAGAAAGAGATTACCCCATGATAGACGCTATGTTAACGCTGTTCTCAGATGCTACAATCAACAATACAATGTGTTCAGAAAAAAAACACCGACTTAACGTTTCCTTTTATATCTCCGTGGAAAATGTTCAGATTTCCATAAAATTTTCAGCGAATGTCCTAAGAAAAAACTAGTATTCCAGCGGTGGAGAAGTTGAATGTTCTTTGCTACTGGTGACTTCGTAGTGTTCTGCTCAACGTCTCATGGTGTCTTTGTCTGACTTGCAGGGAACACCCAATGAGTCATTGATCGGTGGGCCTGCACGTTACCTCCCAAGTCTCTGATCACAGTTTTCCAAAAGAGATTCAACTTTGTTTCCAAAAATCAAGTAACAACAAAAAAATCTATTTAATTAATGTGCACAACGGTAGTTGCCTAAAGTGGAACAAAATCTCTTCCTGCTCTTAACAGCCGTTAGTGGTGAAATAGATGTCAACTGACTCAGATGCTTGGCATATCTAAGCCAAAAGTGGGTTAAATACAGCTCAACAGCTGTGACTGAGCAGTGTTTCAATAATATGAGCAAGTTTCCTTAAATAGAACATACTCATCACTTTGTTCCAATTAGGGTTATAGCTGTTCAATTCAGCACAATTTAAACAAATTTTACAAATCACTGCGCAGCAGCACACCCGTTGTTTACATCACATTATCGCTCATACACCAGACATCGATAAACATCCAGTGTGCTCAGCATTAGCAGCTACGAAGTCACTTCACAAATATGGCGTGTGCCATTCTCACTACTGGTGCTGCATTTAAGGTCGTATGCTTATCAATCGAAAATCAACAATCGTCATTAACTGCAAATCGAGTTGACAACACACACCATGCTTACCTAAAATCGAAAGTGAAACCACCGTAGAGTACTAATTACTCCTCACTTTTAGTAAGCAGCTCATACATTTCGAGTAAGTAGTGTTCCAATCAAGGAACAGTTACTATTTAGGCAATTCTCCCCTACTGGCATATGGGATAATGTGGGGTGGAAAACATTAAATGGGGGTCACGTCACATAGTTTGTATTTAATACTGTAAATAGACTACATCAAGAGAGTGTCTGGAATGACAACCAAAGTACTCACGGCTGTGTTCCAGGATGACGACATTAGTGATGAAACAGCAACAAAACATTTTCTAATTACTTGAATATTATTTGATTGTCAAATAACTGCAGTTCAACGGAATATTGGAACTCCTGCTCAACAGAATTTAATAAAATTATGTGTGTGCATTGATTTTTTAATGCACGTTAAGTTGTTTAACCCACGTTAATGTGTTAAGTTAACACATTAATTTGACAGCTCTATTAATAATATGAACCAGGTCAACAACAACAATACAACAACTGCAGTTATAGTAATGTAAAATACTAGGCTGGTTACTTGCTTACTAGACTGTTTACTTACTTAATTATTTGGTTAGAGAGTTGAGTAGGAGAGCCCAGATGTAAAATGGCCATTATCAGAGTCACACAGCTGTTGTTGTGAAAAGAGGTCGTATCACATTTGTTTTCTTCAGAACACTAGAACATCTAGCCAGTCACCACTTACTTACTTACTTACGTTGCTTGTTAGATGGATGCGGAACACAGTAAACTAAACCCTTGGTATCTTGGAGATGGGTCTTTAGGCTCGGTAGTCTTGCAATTCCCCACTAGCCATCCCAAAAGTTCGCTGCCAGCCCTCGCCACGTGGGAATTTACAGTAAAAGGTAAAGGTAAAGGTCGTCAATTTGTACAGCGCATAACTGCGAGCATGCACATGCCTCTAATGCGCTTTCCATCACTAACCAGAGCCGCCTGCCGCACGGCCACCGTGTACAGCCTGCAGACACAGGCTGGCGCAGCGGCCGGCTAGGCAACCCCAGTCAGCTGTACCAAGGTCCCCACCTTCCATAACTCATAAATGAGTAACTACTCATTTTACCGTCCCACGGAGGGTAGAAGGCTGAGTCGACCTGGCTGGCAGGCTTCGCACCGAGATGGTTTACCTGCCCGCAGGCAGTCACCCATCGCAGTACTAACCGGGCCCGGCGTAGAGTAACTTCGTTTCAGCCAAAACGCATTACCGATTATGCCACGCCACCAAGTAATAGTAGCAGCAGTAGTAATACAGTGTAGTAGTAAAGTGTAGTAGTATTTGCAGGACACACTCACAAGGTTAGTGAAGTAGTAGCCTGCTTCTCCTGACATGAGTCGACTTGGGTTGGCAAAACGGGTGATATACTGGATGTTGGAATGCAGCTGTGGAGGGTTCGCCTTCAGTACGATGTAAATAAGCGCCGGCAGAAAGTCATCAGCACTTGCCGGACTTTCCCCGCCAGGCTTGGACTTTCCCAGTGCCTCGAATATGAACTTGCTGCATCGGACAATGAGCGCCAGCTTATCCTGCGGAGGGTGCTGTGAGTTCACTTCTATTATTGCTGCAACAGACATTTATTTATACTTTGAAACGAACGTAACAAGCATTGTTACCTGGGTGTAGGTATAGGCACTGTGGCACATATACATGTATCTCTTTGCCTACACCACCGCGAACCCCAATGAATATCGAGCGATGTAAGTTTTATATCGCGCTGGAAACTAAAGTCTCTCTCTGGACTACATATGTTTGGAGTTGACTTCAATTATTGCTGCAAGTTTTGAATGGCAACATTTGCCTAAACAGACTAACTGAAGAAACTGTTTCCAGAAACATAGCGCCATTAATTCAAATTGCAGTTTGCCGTTTACAAAACAAAGCCAATGCAGCACTCTCCTTTTTCACAACCTGAACTTGCGCAAGATCTCATACAACTACTTCTCATATAACAGAAGGCCATTGAGGGGCCGCCCGCTATGGGGCCGTCCTTGCAGTTGAGTACGTGCGTGCTGTTTTGGGGCTTTCTAGGTCTGTGCAAAGCGGCAAGGGATCCTTACGCCACCTGCCAAATATCAAGTTGATCAGACAACAGGCGGCGAAGTTATGGGGATTTTTCGCCAACAACGCAATTAGCCGCCATGACCTTGACCTCTGACCCCTTGACCTTGAAATTGGTCCACAGGGTGCTGGTGTCCCAGGGACCCTTCCTACCAAGTTTGGTATTCGTAGGCCTTTTCATTTTCCCTCTAGGTGGAGGCACGGGACAGACAGACGGACAGGATCAACACATGATGGGGCCTCCTTCTAGGAAAAACGGCCCCATAACAAATAAGCAATGCTCACTATTTGCAATGCAAGCATATGCAGTTATTACCCCTGTCTAAGGGAATGGGACGATGTAAGCTCAGGGGGTAGCAATCGAGCAACCCTATTTGCTTGATCAGACAGCTTTCCAGGGAAGTATACCATTTAGCCACAATACATGTTACAGACAAACAACAGAGAGACAGACAGACACAACCTCATACAATCAGCATGACCATTGGTATGGTCGACTAAAACATCTCTCGAGGTTCTCAATTCAGGATCTGAGTGGCCAATTTCCATGCTCAAATCTCCACTGTCTGTCCGGTCGTCTCCGTCGTTGCAAGTTTTCCGCAGCAGACTGAAAACCGAACTTTTTGCCGCCTGGTCTTACAGTCATGACTAACAACCTCTCATTGCACTGACTACTATTACGTGACTTCACTGTTTAAGCTTATTGTTATGTGTCCACGTAGTCTTAGGACTTAACGCCACGCTAAAGTTAATTCATCCTTCATCGTCATCATCATCATCATCATCATAAGGGAAGAAATCTAGCTTTCCAACAGCATTCAGCAATTATTATCCGCACGAAAACAATGCCGACTAACCAGTTATAGCGGAGTCGAGGAGGTCTCGCACAGCATCTTGGGATTCGTCGAGGGCCGTGTCGAGCAGGTGCGAAGTTATCCAGTGCAAACTGCGGATGCGGTTCTGCATCGCGAGGTCTCTGTCTTCATCGTCCGTCAGATATGAGCAGAACGTGAGCCGATAGAGACGGACCATTAAGTACTTTTCCACATAGTCCATCAGACGATCAACAGTCGTACTCGACAGACCTACCGTTACAACACCGACTATTACACCACCCACTTCTAGTACAACTACAACTACAACAACTACAACTACAGTTGGTTGGTGGCGCGGCATAGTTGGTAACGCGTTTCGGCTGAAACGAAGTTACTCTACGCCGGGCCCGGTTAGTACTGCAATGGGTGACTGCCTGCGGGCAGGTAAACATCTCGGTCCGAAGCCTGCCAGCTAGGTCGACTCAGCCTTCTGCCCTCCGTGGGACGGCAAAATGAGTAGTAACTCATGTACATGGGTTACGGAAGGTGGCCACCTTGGTACAGCTGACTGGGGTTGCCTAGCCGGCCACTGCGCCAGCCTGTGTCTGCAGGCTGTACACGGTGGCCGTGTGGCAGGCGGCTCTGGTTAGCGACGAAAACGCATTAGTGGCGTGTTTCGCGACGATGCGCTATACAAATTGACGACCTTTACCTTTTACCTTTACAGCAACTATAACAACAAGCGTCATAACAACAACAACAACAGCTACAACCGCTGCTGCCACTGCAACAACTACAACTGCTCTACAAGTGCCTCACCAGAGTATAGTGGTTTGGTGTGGATGCGATCAGTCATGGCCTGGTAGAAACTGATAACAAGCTCGGAGTATTCTTCAATTGGTACTTCGCCCATTCTCTGCAGTCGCTCTATGATTGCCCGGACCTGTATTACACATAAAAAATTGATTTTCAACTATTATCGGTGCAATACACTATTAATTGTACGATACTGAAATATATAACTTTACAGCAGAATGCTGTTTACAGTGCAAGGTACATTTTTTTTGCAACTGTCTCCATTTCTAGTAAATGGAGTTACAACACGAACGAACAGCAAAGTAGTCGATTACCCTCCGGAAACTATTAGCACATAATTATTAAGTTTCACAACATTTACTACGTTTGCTTTCCTCATTAGACGTGAATGTTTGCACTTCGTTTGCTGACTGACAGCTGATCAAATGCTACAGAAAACCAGTGATGTCATCTGTAGCCTTGGTTCTTGACCTTGAGGTGTCCCCGAGGACAAACATTGAGTCCTTGGCCTTGGGCTTGAGGGTCAAGTCCTCGGTGTTGGCCTCGAAGGTCTAGTTCTTGACCCTGGCCTTAACCTCGAAGGTCAAGTCCTTGCCAACCGAATGAACAAAAGTGAAAACTCACCTGTGGTTCATTTTTTAAACCCAACTGAGTCGACTTTCAATTTGTGCACACCCCGAGTGATATACGGTCAGTCAATGTGCAGTGATCTCAGTTGACTGGTACAGGTACCACTACTACCACTAGCACTACGACCAGTACTTTACTACTACCACCTGCTTGGAGACGTCGAGAGCGACTTCGCTTCGGTCGAGTCCTTTCAGAAACTCCGCAAATTCCTCGCCGACTTGCTGACTCTCTGTGCTGGTACGCCGCGCTGCCGGTGTGGTTGCAGTAGTTGTATTGCTAGATGAACCTACAACAGTAGTAGTTGTTATGGGGCCGTCCTTCCTAGAAGGAGGCCCCATCATGTGTTGATCCTGTCCGTCTGTCTGTCCGTCTGTCCCGTGCCTACACCTAGAGGGAAAACGAAAAGGCCTTCGAATACCAGACTTGGTAGGAAGGGTCCCTGGGACACCGGCACCCCGTGGACCAATTTCAAGGTCAAGGGGTCAGAGGTCAAGGTCACGGTGGCTAATTGCGTTGTTGGCGAAAAATCCCCATAACTTCACCGCCTGTTGTCCGATCAACTTGATATTTGGCAGCTGGCGTAAGGATCCCTTGCCGCCTTGCACCAGGTGACCTCATTGTCATGGCAACGGTCGTTCCGTCAGTAAGCGCGCACGTACTCAACTGCAAGGACAGCCCCATAGCGGGCGCCCCCTCAACGGCCGCACCCTCTTGTTGTAGTAGTAGTACTGTAGTACTGTACATCGCAAACCCATACACCCACAGTTACAGAAATTCACCTGCCATATGGGATCACACGGTGTAACATGCCACCTGACACAGGTGAATGTGCCCTACTTTGACCCCAGCCATACAGGCCGGTGCTCGATTTACCTACACTGGAGGGATGGAAGGCTAAGTTGATCTTAATGCTGGCTTTATACTTGGAGGGTTTATCTATCTGCAGACAGTCACCGATGTGGCTTGGTAGTCTAACGGTAACGTGCCTGACTTGTAATCCTGAGGTCACTCGGGCGCAGGTTCGACTCCGCACCAGGACACTGCTGGGTAATGACCTTAGGCAAGTTGTTCACACACATTTGCCTCTGTCACCAAGTAGTATAATTTGGTACCGGCTTCACTGCTGGGACGTAAAGAGGCACACCACGTGATACAATGGTCCTGTATCTGTGGTCTCACAGTGTAAAAACTGGTGTTTGGCTGAGGGCCAAGGAAATGGAGATCAATGCCACCCTATGGGCCGTAAGGCTCGAGAAGGACTTTACGTTTACGTTACGTTGGAATGTGTTTTCTCCTAAACATTTTTGGAAAATTTTGTGAAAATCTGTATATTTTCCATAGAGATATAAAAAAGAAGAGTGAGTGTAGCATTGATAGTAGTAATAGTAGTAGTTGTAACACCTACCCATAGGTGGCTTGCTGGCATAGCAAGTTGCACATCAGACTTGTGGTTAAAAGGCTGTGGTTTTGACACTCGGTTGGGTTGCTAATAAGTGGTTCCTTCTTGGATGGGTGACTGTCTAAAGGTAAAGGTAAAGGGAGCCATGCCCCAGCTGGGGCGTAGGCAAGGTGGTCATCTCCCACTCGCGGCCGTTGAGCCCTAGGTCGATAAACCACTTGAGTCCGTGATGCATGGCCAGTGTGACGCCAGACCTACGGTTACCTTCCCAGCCTCAGGGCATCACCGCCCTTTGACCACCGGTACCAAATTATACTGCTTGGTGACAGAGGCACATGTGTGTGAACAACTTGCCTAAGGTCGTTACCCGGCAGTGTCCTGGTGCGGAGTCGAACCTGCACCCCTGAGTGACCTCAGGATTACAAGTCCGGCACGTTACCGTTAGACTACCGAGCCACAGCCTACTGATAAAGCAGAAGGTGAAAGAAAACTATTCCAACTAACCCGACTGGGATGTGATCGGCAGCGATGGGCTCAGGTGGCATGTTGGTGTGGAGAGCAGCTGGTTCTCTGGTCTCAAACGACTCGTCTGCAACTGACACGCATCCACACGCATCAGTAACTAGCCGACAAATGCCAACCAGATCACATACACTCTGTCACATAGGCACACACACTCTTTAAAAAGGCTTTTGCACATAGACTTAAAACATATTAATTAATTCTGTGTTACCCGAAAACTTCAGCATTTATTACACAGCAGTCTAGGTTCTATTGTGGATATGTTAATATGTTATTACGCCTTAGACCTAGTTTGTTAGTTGTCAAGCGACAGAATTCAGGACTGTGCGGGGTGTTATACAAATTTCTGTGAATGACCGATTGCCAGATTACGTTGCGATCCCAGAATGCAGCCAAAATCTAATCACGTGCTACGAGCCCACCTGTACCGACCCAAAATATGTCATCAAAATCTGTTCGTAAGATTTGAGCAATGTCAAACACACTAACAGAGATGGCAGAGTTGAGACAACTGACTGAAGAAGAATATCTCCAATGGCAACGAAGTTTGAATCGACTGACAGCGCAAATCACTTACCAGGACTGATGGCCTGACTGTCGACGACGTCTGCACACGATCCATCGACTAAGTCATGAAACACTTCGTCCTGGTAGCGGAAAATGTCGTTGTGGACGTAGAACATCTTCGGAGTCTGGCGAGCCAAGATAAATGTTTGCATGAAGCGACGCATCGGACCCATGTCATTTGACAATTCTCCAGTCACCTGTACACAAAAAATGCAATGAAAGCTACAAGGACCAACTGATGTACACAGTCGGACGTTTTTTGTTTTAATCGACCAATTTTTCGCAGTTACTCCGCGTTAAACGAGACCCAACAATAATCTCTCTAGAACTGTCCTGTCAGAACTAGTACAGGGCAAATGCCTTTCTTGACACCAAGCCAAGTTAAGTAAGTACATAATTTCCACAGCATGTTAATTGCAAATACGCCCTTACTATAAGCTGATATGTGCTCCGTAAAGGTAAAGGTAAAGGTTGTCAATTTCTATAGCTCATTGTCGTGTACGACGTACACCTCTAATGTGCTTTTTGTCACTAACCAAAGCCATCGATCGCACAGCCACCGCGTGCAACCTGCAAACACAGGCTGGCGCACCAGCCGGCCAGGCAGCCCAGTCAGTTGTTCCAAGGTCCTCACCTTCCATTACCCATATAATGGGTTACTACTCATTTAACCGACCCCGGAGGGATGGCAGGCTGAGATGGCCTTGTTGGCTGACTGATAGGGGACGCCATACCCATAAAGTGGTCAAGCAGCCATCCATCAGTCTAGCGCAGAATGAGGAAAGTCCGCCGGCCAGGACCGAAGTTCTAACCACTATGCTACGCCACCAACCGTGTGCTGGTTACTTCTGGTGAGGCAAGTCTCTGAATGTCAACTCACTAAAATTTTTGTTCCAAAGCTTTTACCAACAAACGGTATTCAGTACCAATAACAAAGAAAAAAAATACTTTTTTCTCCTGACATAGGCAAACATGTATTTACCACAATGGTAAAACAGTCAAAGGTATGACCTGAATAACAACAGCATTGCCAATGGTTTCCTGACAGTCAACGTGGCGGATTTTAGCGTGGCAGTCCTTGAATCCCAGCGACTGTATCTTCTGGTGTATCGCCTGCACAAACACAACAGTACTATAACATCATCAGTCACCTTCAGCAATAGAGGCAATTGATACAATTTTTAATGCAACTGAAGCAACCTACAATTATTTCAACTTATTTCCCCCTTTTGTTTAAGCAACCTACTAATCTAAAGTTAATCCAGACCAGACCAGTCTCTACAGACATGTGGGAATTGTACCGAGCCAGAGCCTTCACTGATGTCACAATACAAACACTAAAGCGACACCAGAATTAAAACTAGAAAGCAATCATAGCTCGCAGGTACCTCTGCCAAGGCATAACTATTCACCAGGTGGCGTCACCATCCTCGGCTTGCCAGCGGTTCCCTTATGCCCCCTTTAATGCAATGGTAACAAAAATTTCAAAGTGATCCAGAATACAGGATTC
>Ga0209367_1004608_pt1 | contig 19064 bp, 12 predicted proteins | sample WorMetLIZISLAND2_FD_187412 | JGI IMG/M metagenome (GOLD analysis project Ga0209367, IMG submission 187412) | Marine gutless worms symbiont microbial communities from Max Planck institute for Marine Microbiology, Germany - Olavius geniculatus... ... | reverse complement strand
TCGGCCCCTGAAAAAACATTTCTACATTTTCTAACATTGCTATAATTAACTAATCCAGATTACTTCGAACGGCAATAAAACTGCAAATATTTATGTAAAAAACTGTTCAGTTTATATACAGTGTAATCGAGACAAATACAAATCACAATTTACAAATCAAACATCACCATTACACAATGTCAGAAGAACTTTGCTGACTGTGTAATGGTAAAGTTTGAATTTGTAAATTGTGATTTGTGTTGTTTTATATCTACAACCACGATGTCACACTTACACTGTATATAAACTGAACAGTTTTTACATAAATATGAATTATAGCAAGTGTCAGAAATGTTTACATATAGCTACAGAGTAAGTTTTCGTCTTTTAGCAAAGTAGTGCACAGTTTGTAGGGCCGCACGATCGAAATACAATGCTCTCGTATGTTAACTGAGCAAAATTGCAGCTGCCAACCAGCAATAATGTACATTGAAAATTTATGCAAAGAATGGTTCAAAGTATTCGGAAAAATGTTCAGTATGTCCTCCACTGTTCTTTACACTTACTATAATTCATAATTTACATGTTAATAAAATTTACCATTAGACCAATCTGTAGAAATTGTTGTTTTTCGGATATTAATGTTTTACAAGGTGAAGTAGCAACAGAATAGGTGCAGTGTGCATAACATTGAATAGTAAATTTCTTACAGAGTTTACTAGTAAAAAAATTGTGAAAATTGGTCAATATTTAGTGAAAATATGGTCAAAGTGCAATAGCTTACTTTTTTGGGCCACCCTGTATATAATTATTAGTTCCCAGTAGTTATTTAGCGGCAAGGCTGCATGCGATGTTAATCACATCTGATGAGCATTGAGCAGACGCTGCGCGCTGTTAATCAGCTTCACGAACTCGTCAGTCACTATACCACACGGTACACAATACAGTACAGGCCTATAGCAAAGTTTCCCAATCTGCGCACGTTCAAGTTTTTGTCACAATGATTGGGCTGCTTAATATAAAATAAATTAAACGAATGGACGAAATACGAGCGAATAAGATTTTTACACTGTTTAGAGCTTTTTTCGATATTTTTTCAGAATTTTTTTCAATTTTACCTATATCTTAAGAGCACTGAAATACCGTTGCAGTTTGCTGTTTCTTATCCAGGATAAATTAACGAGTCCTGTACAAGAACTTCTTCTCTTAATTTTTTTTCTGTAACATTCATTCCAGATTTGATTGCTTTCTGTTTAAGTTTCGTATTTTTCGACTTCACCTTAGTTTATAAAGCAAACATATATTTATTTACAAGACTGAAATGTGAGTGCAAAGGCCGCAAATATTAGTTTGCAAGGGCCGCAAGGTTACTGAACGGCGCCATTTTTATTCCCAATGGATCTAATAGATTTGTAAGTGAAAGGGTCAGTCAGTGAAGAAACGTCGATGTTGAGCGATAGGTCTTGCGTCTGTCTGCGGGACGTCGTCGGCACGTCGTCACGACGCCTCGCGTCATGCTGCGTGCTCTAGCCGACGAGTGGGCGACACGCGCGCGACGCCCGGACGACGATGAGCGACGGGCAAGAACTCAAGAGAGAGTTGAGCCGCAGCCGACAAACAGACGAGTCGCTGGTGGCGCTGCCGCACGCCGATAGCTTGAACTAGGTCAGTCGTCACGCCGGCCGCCCGCCTCAATTATCCACCATACCGCACCGAGCGCCGAACCGCCTGGTACATCCGACCTGATTAGTTGATCCCTGGCGTGCCGTAAAAACGCAGCGCCGACACCGGCGCCGCCCAGCAAGCACTGACAGAAATAGAGAACGTCTAGGAACTAGAAAGAATCGCCGTGGTGTCCGATGCTTAGGTTGCTGCCGCTTGTAAGTTATTAGACCAAGTTGACCGGACGCATGGAGGTTTAATTAAGTTATGCTGCGAAACGCGGCAGCATCGCCGATATGTCACGTGCATTTTTGTGCGTTGTAGGTTGCAGTTATTGACTATTTACTGTACGTGGTTTCTATGTGACAGCCTACGTCGATTGAACAGTTATTGTTACCTACTCAAAGATCTTCTCGATCGAAAATAGCTCGCTTCTGTTACCATTGAAAATGTCATCGCCATAATACCGTGTAATACTTTGGGTTTTTAATTTTGCCACAATTTAACTAAGTCAACGCGTTTAGTTATATGATTATCTACATTTGCTCTTATCCCTCCAGTTATAAGGCATAATGGAACGCAATATAATGACCTTCTCACTTCGGAACTGCATAAAATCTCATTCTGACAGTCAACTCACTATGTTAATTCATGTAGGTCTACAGTGTGTTCTGAGACATCGGTTTTGCAGCTTCTGTGGCTTCCAACGTCGCTTATTATACTCCTGTGCTTTTCATGAAATCTGTGTCTGTCAGAGTAAAATTATTTCTACAATAAGTTCTGTGCAACCTTCGCATTGGAACTCTGTTGACCATGCACAAAAAGACTTGTGCCGGTCGCACGGCATATACAAACTGTTTGCTCAACAGCCTGAACGGCACAATATCAGCTCATCCGGACAACGTCCATACATAACTGCAATTTCAACCACGGAACCGTGTCCCGGACTGATGCAATATGCCATCGCTTGCTACGCACGATAGCATCGCGACTATATATATTACGGACTGCCGTTAGCTGGCGCTGACAAGATAAGCCCGGACCGCGCCATGGTAGTTTATGACGCAGAGTTCGATAAACGCTCGGAATAAAACTTCAAAAAACGTTTGCAACCGCGCGTTGCGTACGAGAATAATGGGAGAAACGTCTGACAGCATCGATAAAACGTTAAAATGTGCTGTTCAAAACAAGTATACCACTGGCTTGCAACATAATCAGTTTCTATAGGCATTCCAGGCAAATTATTTACAAAGTAGGACTAATTTATGTTAAACTCGTATATTTAAAAATCTGCATTTTGCACGTGTATGTACACCGCATTCAATAAAATAATTTTCACAGGGCTATAAGCAAAATATAAGCCGAGATACTTGAGCAGTTTCGAATTTTATGTTGCAATAATCCAGGTCACAGCTGAAAAGTTATTGGAATGAATAAAACCGCACGCTATTCTCCAAGGTTGTATATTGCCTCATTGAACTGCCCGCCGGTCTCCAGCAAATGCGGCAGCAGCTTGTTGCTAGTCTAAATCAAAATGCCAATGGATGGACGCTCGGAGCTGCAAAGAACCGACAGATTTTTCGACTGCAGCGACTTTATCGCATACGTCTGGGAGATATTAATGCCGTTTTTTTCTGGCGACGGCGATGCGGTTAGTTGGAAGGCGCTGGGTGGCGGCTGGCGGCAGTTTGTGCAGGCTCGGTGAGGTCCGCAGAGAGACGCACCTCGACGTAGACGACTGACTGGTCTGACTACATCACGTCGCCAGCCAGTCACTTGGGATCAGCGTCCGATATGCTTCAGTCCGGTGCCTTCCAGCGCGGCACCTGCCACTGCCAGCGACTGCGACTGCGATTGTATTAACGACGGGCGTGTATGACCGTTTTACTGAACAGAACTCAGCTGCGACTTTCTACCGCGACATTGTCCAACTCGCTATTTCCCCACGAACGCACCTGTTTCGTAAAACTAGCCGACTACACGCGCCCGCGTGTTCCAGCATCTATCTGCTCCATAGTATGTTTATTGCTCGTCATTCGCCACTTAAGCGTGACGTGCTTTATAATATCTCGATGAATATTCTTCTGTTCAGTTATTAACTGTCTATTTGACACGACTGACTCGTTCTCTTCTGTCAGCCGAACAATCTACGGACATTTGAAGTCAAAGCATAACCACGGCTAAGTCTTGTACAATTTTGTACTAAGCATTGATCGATAGCCTACTGTTGCAGTGACATCTCTCCAACGCCGCGAACTCTTCCTTCATAAGCTAAAGTATAGGCGACAGAAATGTAGTTTTCTGGCATATAGTTCCAAATTTCTGACAGAGGACATTGGGTGCTTAAAAGTTTAATTTTGCCCCTACATTTGCTTAAATTTGAGATTTTTACCCCGTAATTTTGTATTTTTGGAAGAAAAATTTGCGACAAAAAGAAAGTTTTCCGACAGGCTAAAATTCAAATGGGGGGGGGGCAACTACCCTTGTCTTTTTCTTCTTCCTGCCGTGACGCCGCTGCATCTCTCTGTCGAATCCCTATCGAATAGATATAACCTTTTTATCTTTTCCGATATTGTTACGAAGTAATGTTTAGAAAATGAACGTGTATAAAAGACTGGAGGCTTTGATTCTGCAGATTGCATTTGGTCAGAGTGTAGAAGACAAAGGCTTTCAGCAAGTATTGTGCAATTTGTGCTGGGCAGTATTGAAGTAAGTAAGTAAGTAACACACGAGCTCGTCGTCTGTGACCTGTTGTGAATTATTAACGTGTCGAACGGACGTGTGCTGTGGGTGGACTCCGGGGAATAACGACAGGCATTCAGTTCACGTAGCCGACGATTAAACACTCCGCTCGTCCGATGACACTTGACTAATGGTCGTGTTAGACGGCCCATAGAACCCTATTACATAGCACCTGTGTAGGTATACTACGTAGAAACTTAGCGACTGATGAAATGGGAACCGCATCTGGCGGCTTGTGCCATGGGTTGTCACCCAGCTGACTTAGCTGAGCGAGTGAAGAGGTATGACCAGTCAACCAAGGTAAGTAGCATGAACTTAAACGTTAACTGCAAGATCTGTACTCTTTTGCTACAAATTTAGCACATTCATACATTAGAAATAACTGCGAATGGAGTGGACAGGTTAAGTTTGTTGGTTATGCGATGGTTCAAGTTTTGGCCGACCGTAACAGTGGCTTCTTGGTTATTCGGTTCTGTTGTCTGTAACGCATGTGTTGTGGCTAAACGGTATGTCTTACCGGAAAACTGTCCGGACAAGCAAATAGGGTTGCCCGACGGCTACCCCGTGGTACCAAGTCAAAGCCCCGTACAAACTTTTCATTTTCCAAACGGGGGTATTAATTTATTTACACTAAATACATGCGTCGCGAATAAGAAGTGTTATATGTTTATTTTTTATTTGATATTCCAGATCAAAGTCATATTTGTTTACAAATAGGATTGCTGTTCGTTTTCGGTTTAAATATATTTATTTTTGATAGAATATTACTTTGAAAAGTAGTAGTTTTATTAATTTAAATCCAGCATTACATTGTAGCAAGGTTTACTCGTACTAGTTGATTTAAGTCATCAGAAGCGCGTATAAGCACTGTCCACCATCGATGCGATGTCTGGATTTTTGCGACAGGTGGAAAGTTACGTTAGATAAAAGTTATGTAAACACTGGCGTAGCCATAGGAAGGGGGCACTGGGGCACGTATCCCCCTTAGGAGCCTAGTCAGTTACTTAAAATAGAGTCAAAAATGCACCAAAACACGTCATTCTCACACCAAAAATCCAAAAAAAATTTGGGGAGAAGGCACAGCCCCTCTCCAGACTCCTTCCCCGTGTGGAGGGGGCACCTCTCTCCATGCCCTACCCCTCAAGTGCCCCCACTACAACAAGATCCTGGCTACGCCACTGTATGTAAATAAACAAAAAAAAACTATGTTTACATTTGCTGACATACGGTTGGCCATCCTTAGCAACAGCTGGGCTTTTTGTTCTTATACAACCTGGATGCATTCTTGACCAGCTTATCTGCAAGTCGGCGCTCGTGATCAAAATGCACGGCAACTTTGGTCGGACAAGGTAATACACGGTGAGTTCGATTAGGCTAGAAGCGAGTTGTCAGTAACCAGCATGCATCTGTGCCGCGCCTGTCTTTTGTTTTCTCGACTACTTTGAAGTTGAACTGCACGCAGCCACGCAGGTCATAGGGTGGATCAGCTGACTTCCAGTCAGAGGCGTATACATTTACAGGGCATTTTTGTTCAGGACGAGTCAGGTAGACGTCAAGTGCGTTGAGAGGGGCGGAGAGATGGAGGCATCTCCACCCTAACACACAAGGAGTCTGAGAGAGTGTCGTGAGCTTGTCTGCTCCCCGTAAGTCTGGGACAGAGCCCCAAAGTCATTTTGTACAATAGTTGCAATTTACAGATGCGAAATCGTCGTATTTTTGTGACTGCGTATATTTTGTTAATCACACCATCGCACAACGTATCGACGATAAGTTTTCTCCTATTTTTTAGGCAGATTTAGAGCCATATTTGCCTCAGTCTTTCCCTTCCTGGAATTCTGGTTACGCCACCGCTTTCAGTTACTGGTCACTTATCGCTAGCAGATACTGCGCAGAATGTATGCACATACACCACCTGTCAGCGCCTGAACTGGCCACATCCTGTCTATCCCGTGTTTGTGTGATTTCAATTAGCTCGCAGTACAGTACTTATACCGGAAGTAGCAACTTAACTACTACGACAGGCCATTCCCAAGAATTACCTAAAGTATAAGAAGCGAATGCAACTTTTCTGTCGTAGGCCTATAACGAAAGCATTGCACTATACAGGGTGCGGCAAAAAAGTTGACCCCTAAAAATTTTCGCTGTTTTCCCAGCAAACGTTTAAAATTTTAATTTGAAATTTTACAGTTTTTATTTAGTAAAACCTTCTACATCTAACTGCCAAAAAACATGTGATTCTGTTGAAAAACGACGAAGTTACCGATTTTTTAACATGACCGCCTACCGATTTTTCAGCAGTCAAAAATGTTCCGTCTACAAAATTAATTTAATAACATCGTTGAACAACACAGTTGAATAATGATCAGATGCCAGAATTCCATTGTCACTGCGAATGTTCGAAGTGTTTACCGCCAGCTCCAAACTACAACACCAGCCTCCAGTCGCCTTATTTTATAAATCTTTCACAGCCTTGTTGATCGGTTCTTGTGGCAGGTTGCCCAAGATAACCTGAAGCGCTTCCCTGATTTCGACGATTGTTTTCGGCTTTGTTTTAAGCTTGGAGTAAGCTTTCAACATTACACCCTAGACGCAATAGTCCATTGGGTTTACATCGGCAAATTTGGAAGCCACTGGTCCTTTGTGATGAAATCTGGACAGTTGGCCCGCAGCCTGTTTCGTGCGCTGCGCACTGTTTTTGCTGGCGCGCCGTCCTGCTGGCAGATGAACACGGTGAGCAGCCGGCGTTTGCTTTAAAAGAACGATATCATGATAATTTGTAAACGAAATGACTCATTGTTTGTCAAAACGTCATTGTGACCTCATCGGCAGTAACGTGGTAACCGGTTCTTGAAAATTAAATAGCATTTTAGCTTGAACATTTTTAATGCTGAAAAATCGGTAGGCCGTCATGTTAAAAATATCTATAACTTCGTCGCTTTTAACAGAATTACACGTTCCTTGGCTTTTAGATGTAGAAGATTTTACTGAATAAAACTGTAAAATTTCAAATTACAATTCCAAACGGTTGCTGAGAAAATAGCAAAAAACTTCAGGGGTACACTTTTTTGCCGCATTCTGTAGACTCATTAATAAAATGAACACACTGTAGCAAATACGTTAGATACAAATTTTATTTCTCTAAAAGTTGGAAACCTTAGATATACTGATTCAAATTTTAAGCAAGTAAATGGACAAATTTGCGATAATGTGGTCTTTTTCAGCGATACACTGCACAACATGTAGCTCACAATGCAACAGATGACAGAAGTTGCCACGCTAAAACGATTACGGCGATAGCAGCTGTTGTGAGACAGTTATTGTAGTGCATTAAGTTGTGTTTTGTTAGTCTGTCTGTGTAAATTAGCATGGAGCTTTCCGTCGCCGGTCAACGCTCTGTGGCAGCTTGTTTCATCACTTTTTACGTCGCTTCTCGGCTGATGGTAACCTATAGCGGCTACGTCGTGGCTAGTGGCTAGGGACTGCACAGAAAGGTCGATATAAAACGTGCTGAGCGCGAGTCGTCGACGTAGCCCTAATGTGTGCTGTAAAATGCCCGACCAAATCCCCGCACTGCCCGGACTGAATGTGCACTTTACTGAGTTCGCAAAATTGCTTTTACTCGACAAACGGTTTATTTCACATTTCACATTTCATGGCTTTTTTGTTTGTTTTTGCTGCCTGTCATGGCGAATAGACTTCATCATTAATGGCGTAGGGCTAATGATCGAACAACCAGTGTTTTCGTGGACTTTATTGACTTTATTCATACAACGTACAAACATAAAAGCTAAAAACAGAAAATATCTGTGATAAAATACATTGGTATGCAAAATAACTAGGCCTAATTGTCGACAAAATACACGGAAATGCAACTCGAAAGTGACTAAAGATAGACACAATTTGTCGTCTGCTTATTGTATCGCCATAATGGCTGTGTGTGTTCATACAATGCTCGTAAGTGGCATATGGGTAAACCACGTAGATGTATCACATGCTGAAAAAAGTTAAAACGCGTTTTCATAAATAAAAGTAAAAACGTTTGTAAAAGTCGAATAAAAATGGACTTTTTTATTTGACCTGTTGACGAAATCCGTGGGTCCAGGATACAGTTTTTTATATTTATTCTTTCTTTGTCATTTTGTACAAGTAAGTAAATCTATACAAAATCCGTTATTATTTATATGTGTATTTTAATGTTTTAATCCACTGTCATTTTCACATTGGCAGTTCATCGTTTATTAAATAGAGTGCTTATTAAACAATAATATGACATTTATTCAGAGTCATCCATTCGTATTTCGTAACAAGCCTTTTGTTGCGCTTTCCGGTCCGACATTTTCCGGTCCCCTATCTCTAAATATACTAGATAACCTTTTTATTTTGTATATTTGGTACGCTCATTCTCCGACGTAGTTTATTCGTAACAAAACTGCAATTTATTTATTTCGTTAGTGTTACGATGGCGCGTCGTTAACACGCTGTTGCTAATAGGTCGACGTCAAGATGAGCTGTGACGCTATAATGGCACGCTGTGTGATTTATTATAATGCCGCGTGCAGTGTCCATGCAGTGCGTGTTGACTCAGTTGGATTCAGTAATAACCACTCCGCTGATTGTCTGACTGATTGCCTGACCACATGTCAGGTGGTGTTTACTAAGCTTATAATGAATGAGTGCTGAATAGCGACGTAGCGCAGCTAACGGACTCGTAACCGTAACGCGCCGAACGTCAACTCACATTAGACGCACACGCGCGCACCGCTGTTCGATGCTCAGACGCACAAACAGGAAATTGATGCTTCCTCAACGCCGTAGATCAATTCTATACCCGCCGGTGTCACATTAAAATGTCTCCCCATGAAAAATCCGCCCGGGAAAGTTAATCACACAATTGATATGTCTCCCCTGATTAAAATATCGCCGGCCGCATAAAAAGTCCCTTCCATTATAGGATCGCCCCCAAGAAAAGTCTCCCCCGGCCGACAATTTACCCGCAAAAATCCGCCCCGACCGGGCGGCCGCAGGGCGGAGCGGATTTTCGCCGGTAAATTGTGGACCAAAGGAGACTTTACTGGGGGCGATCTTATATGCCGGCATATACGTCCAATTACTTACCAGCGCACACCTGACGTCCAGCGCCTAGAACCATTTGCCGTTTATCGGCGACCGCACTTCGATATCGCCTACAACGCGCCTAAGCCACTGTTGATCGCAGAAGTCGGGAAACCAGGATATACGATGTCTGACTACTGGCCTCGAACGAAAGTGAATTGGCCGCCGTTAATGCGGAACAACACGGTACGATGCGGTCTTGTCTACGTGGTTGTGGCATGCCAAGAAATTTTTGACGCGCTGGTAAACCGATATCGAACCACTTCGGCGGTTCATCACAAGTTCGTTGACTCGCGTCATTCCTTCCGACACCCGTTCACAGTTATACGTGCGTCAGCTCAGGCGTTACAGCTTGTTCAACTTCACTGGCTCAGTCAGTCAAGCAGGTTTATTGTACTGAACGTGAAGAAACATCGTATACGAACATTTTCAAGTCCGTTGCATTCGTTTGCGCAGCTCTCGTCGCAGCTGCCTTATCCGACGCATGTCAGTTGCTGTTAGATCGTTTATGCTGTCTCGCCGCTCTTCCGTCCTGCAAAAAACACGACGTGATGGCTTACGATTACGCACCATTTATACATTTCTCAGATACGCCATATTGACCAAAAACGACTAACTGTAACAACATGATTTACACAAAACTGTTCACAGACACAAGGCTATAGAAGTATATTAAGCTTGGCCCCCAAAAAACTGTCAGATATAAAGACCACCGATATTTTAATGACAATACTTTGTTGAGTTGCATTGTCTGAAACAATTGGGTATATCGTCCAATGATCCAAGGTGAAACAACTAGCCTTGTTTTATTTTTCTCGCGTGGCTTAACCTGCATCAACAGTGCACGACGAACATTTAATTGGTTTCTGGTTTTTTGCTCGACTAATTCGTTAGCTGTCCAAGGAAGTTGGTTAAAGTATTAACTTTAGATACGTTTATAAACATGTCCGTTAAGGTGTGTTCAAAGCGACAAAAATTAAGTGAACTGGAGTAAACTAAACTCGCTTTCATTTCGAACACGAAATAAACTGAAATGAAATGACCAAGTGATTTAATTTCATTCTATTTCTGTCGCTTTGAGAGCTTTTTTTCCGTATCTGCCTTCGTCCCCGTGTGCCAAGTTATAGTCTTGTGTGTGAGTGTTAAAACAATTTGAGGCACTGGCAACTGCAGAGAGATGTTGCTTATACGCTCTGGATGCAGGAGCGAGCGAGAAGCGGCCGACGTCGAGCGTCTACTGGGACCAGGCGTCCCAAGACGTGAGTCAGCACGACAACGTCACTATGACGTGTACGGTGACTGGCGTCAGAATGCTTGACGTCGTGCGACTCACACATCACGTGACCACCAGTGACGTCACGACGGTTGATGATGTCACAGCGGCTTCGGCGTCACTAATCGCTGACAATGACGTCATCAAGGAAGAGTTTGCGGCGTTGGGACGGTACAGAGTGCTGTATCACGTCGTCAACGGCACCGCAACGATACAGCTACGCATCCTTGGTAGCTCGCGCCTCTCTCTCTCTTTCTCTTTCTGTCTCTTTTTCTGTTTGTCTGTTTCTGTTTTTATGTTGCTATACTTATTTGCTGCAATGTTCTTTTTCTTCCTTTCTTTGCATTTTTATGCGCTTAGGCCTGATTATGTTTTCGGCGTTGAGAGACACATCGCAGCATGAGCCTATGTTTGAAGTAAAAATCGTTACAGTTATAAACGTAAAATCGCGCAAAGTTACGTAGTTGACGTAAACCAGTTGATGTGCAGTAAATAACTTTTTGGATTCGTTACTTTCATTACGTTCCGTATTGCTAACTGTTCTGTTTCGTCGCAGCATTATTTCGGCAAGATGTTTCTTTAGCGTTTAGCGAATACTTGTTGCCGTGAAGTTTTATCCATTTGACTAAAACTGTTAAAGGTTCAGTTTAATTTGCTATGAACAGCTGTTAGTGTATAGGCCTACATGTACGTGTTGGCGCATGAAAAGTAGGCCTCGATCGAACGATCGGTCGGTTTTGAAAACCTTGATTATTGAAAAAGCCTTGATCATTTCAGTGAAAAGTGGTCACATCTTTTCGTTGAACTTTTATTCAACATAATCGTTTTTCACTACAACGATCGAAGATATTATTTCAAAAACTGACCGACTGCTCGATCAGCATGCATGTTTCGCTTCTTATGTGTGTTTATGTGTATATTTAGGTATAAGAAGCGAAGATGCCGGCATGTTTGGTTGTATTCTACAAGGTGACGTAAACGTCGTCAAATCAGCCTACATCCGAGTGAATGTCAGAGGTCGGTGCTTGCGTTGTACTATCACAGCTGTCGCTTTTAAAACTGAAAACGTTGGACCTAGCATTGACAGACAAAAACACAAGGGGCCTGATATTGCAGGATCTGACATCAGGCCAAACTGCACGCGTTGCTGTTGCTAAGTTTTGATTGTGTTGTTGGACGGGTTGTTGAGAAGATGAAAATCGTAGTCACCGTCAGTTTATGACCATCCCCACCATTAGCGAATTCGCTCACTACATCACACGTCACTTAATCTTAATCGGTGTTGGCATCTTACTCAAAATTTAGCGTTAACCGTCGTGCGTTGTTTTTTTCGTAATTATCCAGTAGAGCCTATTTATATTCTAGCGTTTTGAGTCGCTTGCGACTGCAATCTATGGCGCCGGCAAATTATTCAAGCTTGTATAGTTTGTGTCGTATAAATGTAATTACACTTGGAGCAAGTATTGATATTTGGCGTGACATTAACGATGAGGCGATATTCAACACACTTAACGGTTCTTTCACATTCAGTTGTGGTCTGTCGGAGTAATATTAATTGATCAGTTAATTGACGATGATATGTGAGCATGCGTGCGTGCGTTGATGTGTAGTTCCTATCGACGAGGTCTATCTGCTGAGCGTTTCGCCGTACGATGCCGCTCAGTACCGTGTGGGTGGTGACGGAGGCGGTGAGCTGATACTGCAGCAGTACGAACATTGGGCCGTCGTCTGTGTCGTCACCTCGGCCACCCACACCCCACCCAGCGTCAACGTCACCGTCCAACACTCCGCTGATGACGTCATGGGTCGTGACGTCACGGATCTGTTTTCGCGGTCCGTGGAGCGGCGCCCGGTCCTTCTCGAGTCCGGGCTCAGTCGGCATCACGTGACCGTGCGCCTCGAGTATGTGACGTCACAACCGGAACCGGAAATGAACGGCAAGACGCTGACGTGCACGGCGGCCGGTCAGCCGGGATTCAGTGACGTCAGCGCCAAAGCGACTCTTATCGTCAACTGTACGTACTTATGACTGTTCATCAGGTCAATTCAGCCTGGCCATCCCTTCGTGGGTAGGGGCAACGAGTACCGGCGAAAGCTGGCACGTAAACAGGCACATTGTAGCCGTGGTCTCGCAGTGTAAACTGGTACTGGTGTGCAACTGAGGGCTGCCGAAACGCAGACCAGTGCCGCCCATTGAAAACACGTTGAAAACAGCTTTCTCTTGACTTTGATTCGTTTGTCGTAATTGAATGTATCTTACATGATTTGTAGTTTAGAAGTGCGTCAAAAGTCAGATATTTGTACCCCATTATTGTGCGTTGATTTTCGTGGAGTTATTAATGCACTTTGAGCATACAATAGATCTACCTTTAACACGCGAACGGCGCTTGCTGTCGACTGTTGCTAATATGCACCAAAGTTATTAATATAGTAGGACCGCTCTAAGGAGACATGTTCAAAACTGAGTGTTGGAGTCACGAGGCATTGTGTCATCGTGAGTTTTGACTATGGCTCCATTAAACTCCATTATTTCACTTTGTCGTGGATTTGTGACCGTACAGCTTTGCGTTCACTTCGTTGCACAACAAACCACAACAGATCGGCTCGAGTGGAGTTTGTATCTGTGAATGTGTGTGCGTTGAAGACTCACCTGTGATCGTTTGTACGCGTGATGAGCATCTTGCATTGGTCGGTGATCGAGCCGTACTGAGCTGTGACGTGAGTGCAAACCCCGGCAGTCAGTTGACGTGGACAAGTTCTGATGGCGACCAACTGAATGACCGTATCACGGACCCCGCCATTAACCTCAGCATCAAAGTACGTACTGTACGCATAGCTTTCAACACGCTTTGCGGCGTATTATGCGACTGTAACGAGGCATAATGCACCGTATACCCTGTAGAAACGTGCTTATTTCATGGCCCTGATCGACGGCGTGTTCTGCCTAGACGCAAGTGTGATATACACACGCGAAACGTAATCAGTCGTCACATTTGAGTGGAGTGAGATATTGGGCACTTATAACACTCCAGACACTGTATAGTGAAAGATAGAAGGACCAAGTAGATCGTGAAATAAAAACTGTCTTTCTGCTTGTGAAACCACGTCCAGGGGTGTAAAGAGGGTGTGTCAAATGAAATCATTTTATTATGACAGCCAACACTAATCCCTAATCTGCAGTCAAGCGTGACGACTGAAACGCGTCTCGCGTCCGTTTATCACACGCACAACACACACGTAGAACAGACTATCAATCTCAGCCATAAAGTAACCACTTTTCTTCACTGTCAGAGTGTGATTATACACTCGTTACACTCGCATGATACACTCTAGATCGTGATGAAACGGATACTAATGCTTGACACGCCAGAGAGTTGTGTAACCGACACTTATACCAACGTTTACATTGTCGTTTAGTCGGTCACGCTTGAGTGTAACCCTGGAATTATTGACCCTTCATTCCACTCTAGGCACTATGGTAAACGTAGGCAGCAGAATTGCGGGCGTGGAACAAGCACCAGTGGCGAGGTCTGAAAGTCATGCGTGATGATAATGATATGTTCATGCTGTTCTTCAACAGATTTGATATATATTAGTAATTTATTAGATTTTTGCGATAATAGAGCTATTGTAAACTGAACGTGCTGCTTGTTGGCGTAATAAACAATTGATCGTTCGATCGATCGATTGTGCGTAGATGCTGAGCAGCGATAAGACGTCGGTGTTCCTGACTATCGATAAGGTGGCGTCTCGTCACTACGGCAACTACACGCTGAGGGCTGTTAACATGGTCGGCTCGGCCATGGCGACGGTGATAATGTCACGAGGAGTGGGTAAGAAATCGTCCTCGGGTGGAGACGTGTTGCGAGGTCGACCGAGTCAGCGGGACGCGGACAACTCGCCAGCCGGCACCGGCGCTGACGACGGCAGAGCAAACTCCGACCACTTCCGACCACTCATCGCGCCCTCTACCGGACACCGACACAGTCAGTACAGCTTGCACCGCGCTGCACCGGTCGCACCCAATTTATTTACCCAATCTACCACCACTCAACGTAATAGCGTCAGCGTCTTCCACTGCGTAACAAGTGGTGTCAGCAGTTAGCATTTATTAACTTAATTTATTGTCTGTCCAGTACAATGCATAGCATTGGACAGAGTAAAAATCATCTGAGCTTCCGTCCTTGCGTCCGTGGGCCTGTCCGTCAACGCATGCGTGCGTCCAACGTTTGAGGTGCCATATCTCCATAACGGTGCCAAATAGACGCATGGTCACGATGGACAACCCATAGAAAATGGCCCACCACAAATCGAATAGTCACGTGACCGACGACGTCACGTGATTTCAAAAGGCCAAGGCCCATTATCTTTGAAATGGCAATTAAACTGTTGAATTTTTACCACTGGCCTATAGAGGGACCATTTAAAAAATATGTCACGTCTGAAGGGAGAAGGGGTCAGATGGGGTGTGACAAAATGTGATAGGGGGAAGGGAAGTTTAGGAACATGACTTTGTGATGTCACGCCTTTGTGAAAAATTTTTATAGGCTTAAACAATGTTTATCGTACCTGTTAGTCTCTGATAAAATGCCTACAGATTCAGATAGAGTATAGGACCGTGGCTATTATGACTCAGGCAGTTCTTTTATTGCCAACTACTGTATGTATAACTGTAAAATAATGTATGAAATGATTTCGATAATGATTGATGCATTTATGAGTAACTTTTGGCTGGCTTGGTAATTACGCTGCTACATTCAATAAGATGCATACAGTTGAGGGGTTATTGTGGCCTGTGACATATTTTTCATAAGAGGTTAGCCATGTGTGACAGTTCGTGACAGAGGGAGAGGGCAGTTAAATTTGGTAAGAAAAGTGACATATTTCTGGAATGGTTTCACAGCTCTTTGATTTAATTTATACACACTTTACTGTAAGCTATCGAGATGCATTGAACAGACTCCGTGTTCGTTTGAACATTATCTTGTTACTGCGCCGGACGAGGAAATTACGTTTTTTGGATCTATATATTCAGGGGCGTCTGCGCCATAAACCGTGGGGGTAAATGCTGCGTAAAAAATAAAAAAATAACCACTTCAGGGGAAGTTGGTTTAATTTAGGATCTAAATTACAGCGTTCATAATTTTATTTAGTTTCGAGACCCGCTATCTGCAGCTGTAAGTTTTTACTCAAGCAAGAGGCCCCGGAAAACGAGAAAATGAAAAAGAAAAAAACAAAAAAATGGACGAAGGGGTAATAAAATATCGAAAGGATGTGAGCTTCAAATGGGATAGGCTGCGACGTTTCTGTATTTGTATGCAAGATGACTCAAAATTTACGGATTTTTTGATGAAATTTTGGAGGGGTTGGCATCAGTTCAGCTCCAGAGGAAGTAGTCAGGTTTTGATAATCTTTATTCACACAAAACAGTGTAGAACAGGACAGGGACAGACATAGTTTTGGTGGCAATCCAGATCTTGTATTTTTTTGATCATTTTATAGATTTATTACCATTAGGGTATTAGGCGTTAACTGAGACCGCACATTTATTCAAAACTAGAAAGCAGTCATAGCCCGCAGGTACCTCCGCCAAAGCAAAGCTATTCACCAGTTGGTGTCACCATCTTTGGTTTTGCAGCGGTTCGCTTATGCCCCCTTTAACGCAATGGTAACGAAAATTTCAAAATGATCCAGAATCCAGGATTCCTGCCGGATCACCCCCAAAATTGAATCGCTGGTAGTTTATGCCATGCTCGACATACCCTCAAAATTTCTGAAAGATCTGTCCATAACTTTTTGAGTTATCTTGCTAACACACAGACAAACGGAGAGACAAAAACCGGCAAAAACATTACCTCCGCTTGGCGGAGGTAATAACAGTTAGGATTGTTTCAGGAGGCGTGTGGGTGTTTTTACGCTGTCAGGCATGTGTCACCATTATTAATGTTGTGTCATTAAAGGATAAATTTATTACTCGTTGCTACAGAGATTAGCTTGTCTTGTTGTAGATGGATGGGTGTCCGCTGTAAGCTACTCTCAGCTGATCGCATTCACCGTCCTCATCCTACTCGTTTACGTGTCTTAATTATTTGCTCAGAAATACCGATCTATTTGGCCGACACATCAGTAGCATGATGCATTCAACCAGTGACACCGGACATTGCGTAATTTTAAGTGATTTTTTTCTACTTCCTCAGACCCAGCCAGGCGCGGCTCCACCAATATGGACATCGAAGTCACTGTCACAGCACTTTCAGCGTGTTATGACAATTAACGGCTTTGGCCATAGTAGTTTTAGCACCGCGTATATGGGTAACGGGTCGCTCACATTGGATCCAACTCTACTAGCAAGGTGTGTAGGCCTACCGTTATAACACTGGCGTACTCAGGACCCACAGTAGAGAGGGCACTCAAGAGGGTTGGGTGTGGAGAGGGGCGACCCCTACTTTTTTCCTAAAATTTAAGCCTGTTTATGTTTTGTGCAAAAATGGTGTGATTGTGTGCATTTTCGGCACTGTTGTGAGAACAATAATTAGCTTAAAGTCAGGCACCAAATGATTGGCACTCACGGTCTCGTAGGGGGGGAGTAAGTGCCTTGAGTGCCCCTATAGCTACGCCAGTGCGTCATGGCCTGGGTCTCAGTAACTTTGCTACGGGGGTAATGAAAAAACAGTAATTTTCACTGTTAAAGATACTGACCCTCGGACTGTCGGCGACTGCCTGTGAATTTACCTACATACTTACTTCCTTAACGTACAGACACAAAATTCTAGCAATAGTGCAAGTACACAATTTTTTAATTTTTGCTGGCTCAACATCGCATTGCAAAAATTTATTTAGGTCTAATTATGTAAACTAAATAGGTAAGTAAGTAAATATGTATGGTGCACAATGTCAAGCGGAATCCCGTCCAAACTGAGGCACAACTTGGAATAAAAAAACTTTTGCTTTTTGCTCATCCTTCACCGTCCATCATGCTTCCTTTTTCTGTCTCCACGTTAAAACTTTGTTTTCCTTTCACTCGAATTTTTGCTATTGTACACTGGTATTTTCAAGACTTCGCGGATCACTGAGTTATTGCTCATCGGGTTTACGTGTTTTTTCGTCAATTATTTTCTGTTTGATTTCGTTCGGTCGTCTACGCTAGCTGCCTACAAGTTTTTGAGTGCATATTGATTGTTTTTGTATTGTATCGTAAGCTTATCTCAGCGTTGTATTTTTTTCCGATTATACTCTGGGATATTATGTGGTATGTGTTTCGACGGTGTTAATACGCAGGCCACGTTGTGAGGCTTGTTTCATTCAGTGGTAAATCGCTGTGCGTAGTTTGCTCGAACTTTGTGTACCAATGACAGAAAGTGCTCCAACTTGGTTGGATATAGTGTGGTATTAAATTCGATGTATATAGCATGATAGCGGATTCGGCCCTGACAAATAGCGACATTATTGTTAACTTTTGAGGATTGATGGTGCTAAAAGCAACTATAAGGGATTGTTGATGACGTAAAGTTAATGTCGTTATTATTGTTTGCTGGTCCAAAATATTGTCGCTCATTTGAATGCTGCTGCCTTGTAAAACGTATATGCTCTATTTGTATGCAGGTCGTGAAGACTGTTCTTTAGTTCTTAGCTACATTTTTTTGGAAAATTTCTGGTTCTGTTGTTTGGTGCATTAGACAGAAATGTGCATAATTTATGTTTTACTCTTCGTGTTGCGCGTCAATTTTACACACATCGGTTGTACTGGGGTACACGCCAACCTCAGAATGACACAGTCTTCTCGTATGATTTCGGCGACCATCAACAGACGGAAACGGCAGTTGGCAAAGCCATCGAGTTTCGACTAAATCGTAAACGACAATCGACAACCGATAATTGACGCAGAAACTAAAAATATTGAGCTGTCGCTAATATGGCTCTTTAAAACCGTGCAGAGCAAATTAATCTTAGCTAAAGCGTATGTCTGTCTGTCTGTCTGTGTGTGTGTCCAGCGTCGGGACTGCAGTTAATGAAAGCTGATGCCCCCGGCCTTCGCCCATCCCAACACCCTGTTCGCCGTGCTATGTGGATCCGCGCAAGTCAACTGCGGCCTCGGTCTCGGTGCACGTTGAATGTTGATTGTTGTTAGACAAGAAATTTGAGCTAATGCTCACGAGACGCACGAAAGCCTATAGCAGTTCCGGTTCAGTAGTCACCCATCGCAGTACTAACCGGGCCTGGCGTAGAGTAACTTCGTTTCAGTCGAAACGCGTTACCAACTACGCCACGCCACCAACGCCAGTACCGTGGCGCCACC
>Ga0209367_1004607_pt1 | contig 19065 bp, 5 predicted proteins | sample WorMetLIZISLAND2_FD_187412 | JGI IMG/M metagenome (GOLD analysis project Ga0209367, IMG submission 187412) | Marine gutless worms symbiont microbial communities from Max Planck institute for Marine Microbiology, Germany - Olavius geniculatus... ... | reverse complement strand
GGCCGCGCCCGCAGATTTCTCCGGGGCCGTGCTCTGCAGCCCCCGAGCGCACGCCGTCGGTTGAATTCAATATTGACCGGCGCACGGTCAAACGGCCCGGGTCGATCGCGAACCAACTGCGACCGGCGGCGGCGGCAGAATTTGCTACACGCCGACGGGGAATACGCGCTCTGTCGGTCGGTGGTAAGCGGTGTCTGGCGGGTCGGACACGGTCAACGCGGGACCAACGTTGGACCGCCACCATGTGTTCACTGTCGGCGGGCCGAGGACACGTCTGAGCGTGTTGAGATGACCATGAATTAGCCAGCAGCAGCAGCCACGGTCGCAGCGCACCGCATCGGCGGCACGCGCCCGCCCCATCCGTGCCCCGGCCCGGCCTGTCCCGGTTTAATCAAACGGTCTTCACCCTGATTGGCTTAAATATTTAATGTCAACGATTGATGGAACGCGCGCGGCCCGAGCGGTCCGGACATGACTGGAGGGCTGATGTGGCAGGGCAGCAGGGTCCCAGATGTCACCGGCCTCGTCGACACGACTCGACCGGGTCTCAGACCGAGCGACCGGTACGACGGTCCTCGGTGGAACAGGCCGCAGCGAGCCATCTTCACCGTGGTCGCCGCCCGGCCCCTGCCCGGCCACTCCTGCGCTTTATATGATGATGAATTGTGTTTTGGTGTCGTGGCGGCGTGGACGAATGCTGGTCAGGCGGCACACGTCAGACTGCGTCTGCGTCAGCTGCTGCTGCTGCTGTTGCTTGGCGTGACGTCATCGCCAACAACAATCCAACATGCTAACGTCACGCACAGACGCATCACTGTCCTGCACGTCTTGTCATAGAACACAATAAGCAAGCAGACAGGTTAAGTGAGTAATCAGTTATGTAAATTCATTATAATACAATCTTTTTATTTTTTATTGTTGACGTTTCGGCAGCCGCTGCTGACTTCGTCGGAACGACCGTACGCTAGGTGTCGCTGCAGCAGACAGTAAGCAATCATAGACATGTGGAAGTTGTAAGTAGTTTATTGAGTCTGTGCGATTACAAAATTGATAGGCGGATTTGTGCACCTGCAATATGTTTGACGTACGCCCAACACTCTAAGTCTACGACTGCATTGATAAAACTACCAAAGACCAAAGGAATTTGGCAAAAAGGCGGAGTCGCTAACTCCTCGTTTGTTTTCGCCACGTGGCTGCATAGATCTGACGTAATAAGTTGTCAAATTCATCAAAATACAACCTTTATATTCGTTGTTGTTGTTGACGTTTCGGCAACCGCTGTTGCCTTTGTCGGAACGACTGTCCACCAGGTGTCGCTGTAGCGGAGAGTAAGTAATCATAACAACAATGAATATAAAGTTTGTATTTTTATGAATTTGTCAACTTATTAAGTTACGTTTCGACCTACGAGTCTATTCAAAGACATAGATCTGACGGTTTGGCCGCAACGTGCAATTTTCTGTTACGCCCGAAATCTTTTCTTCCCCTGGGGTTTAAAGACCCCATCTAATACATTGCGTCATTGGATACCACAAATGTATGCCTATCTGTCAAATGGCATCTGAATCCGTCGAATGGTTAAAACAGAGTGCACGAATGTGACAAACGACAGACAAACTACACTACCAAAGAATGTTTAGGAATAAGCGGAATCGCTCGCGCTGCTAGGAGCGGCGATTCCGCCTAAAAATTATCAATAAAGAAACTAGCTATACTCAGTATTCAAGTAGCGTCTCTTTAAAATAGGTTTTTTTTATCACATAAATGGATAACGCTACGAGTTACGAAAACACCTCGGCGGCGAAGATTCATTCATGCAGTTTGATAGAAAACTATTGACGTAGACGTTAAAAGTCGGTCGGCGACAACTTGGTTCCCGTAAGTCGTCGTCGCCGAGACGAAGGGTCACAGAAACGAGAAAGGCAACAGATTACGAGCACACGCAAAGACCGAGAGAGATAGATCGATCAGACTGCGATGCATCGGAACCGGTCGACGAGACAGACGCATCCAGATATGATGACGCAATAAATTTCCCGTCGCCGATATCCGACGGATGTCGACGACCTGTGCCGGCAGAGATCATAATCCGCGCCAATTAGCTTCAGTCCCGCGTGCTGGATCATCCTGCCTAGTGAAGGGCTGTAAACCGAAAAACAATAAATACCGTCGGGTATTATCTCCCTCTAAGCTATGCTTAAATGACAGAATGAGACAATCAGGAAGACTAAGAGTAGTATGGCTTGAAGATGTTGAGAATAATAGATTGCCTGTATGCATTGGAAGCCGCCACAAGGACAGCACGATGCAGCAATAAATGATGAAAGATATTTTACGTTGCTATTGAAGGAGTCAAAGAACGGTATGACAATTAAACAAAAGGCTTGTGAAATAGTGCATCTACATGCATCTGAATGGCATACTGTATACCAATATTATATCAATAATTTAAATTTCAATATCATATAAATAATTTTATCAATTAGCAGTTAATTTCACTGATTATCATTTGCTGTGCACCGCAGAAAATGAGAATCGTTTGATGCGCGTAGCAATAACTAATTTCTAACGAGCTGCAGCGTTTTTTCTGTAATCATTTTAGGCTTACTTCAAATCCAAATCCAATAGTCCACTTCACTTTATTTGCATATTCCTAATCGAAAGTAACTGTTAGTTAATTGCAATTTTACGGAAGTTAACTTTTAAGAAATTTAATGTTACAATATCCGGTCACTTTCAATGCATTTTTTTCTATGGCGACAAAATGTTCAGCTGTTCACACGATAATTGTGCAGCGGACTTAAAATTAAATAAAACCTTTTTTGTGTGTGATGCATCGCACACGATTAAACAATCGCGCTGAGAAGGCTTCGGAAAAATTAGGCGTGACGATTCGGTTTTAGTTTTATTTTGCGCCGCCTAACTAAATGATAGCCTCCAAAACCGCCATCTTTCGATACACGATCGGTATTTTGAATGACGATATTGTCGATTCGTCATCGGCCCAGCTTTATACGCTGAGTAGATAGCTGCTGCAGCTATTGTTTGAGATGACCCAGGCTATCGGATCAGAATCAAATGTCAAGTGCAGCTTAATGCGACGACAACGACGAGCGTCCGTTATTATGACATTGCGGACCGCTAGTGGACTTAGCGGGTGACGTGACCGAGGATTATGAACGGAGGAAGTGCGCGTCATAGCAGGCCGCAAGGTCGACTAACGAGAGCTCTGTGTTACCGACCTATCGGATCGTGCGCGCATAATCTATATCCATTCGTCTATACACGCTATACTAAAATGGCACCCTTCCGAATATAAAAGGGGCATCTGCGTTATTGTCTAAATTTGACAACATTTGAAGGTATCAAATTTGAAGTTAAGCCGATCCGCTGCACCTACATCCCGGAAAAACTTAGGCTAAAAACTAGTCAAAGACAATCACTGAAAAATTTTAGTGGCAACGGTAGCAAAAGTTAAATCAATAACTTCAGTTTATCATTCATCAACTGACAATATTTTTTAGACAAAATGATTATATTTTCACAGGCATACTTTATAACATAAATGTTTTAACTTATAGGGCTTACACGCAGCAAAATGTGTTTTGATGAAAAAAGTGCAAATTTAAACTACCCATTTCGAAATCTTACTTATGCTTTGAATATACGTAGACGTATACGTTAATGTAGGTTTCAACCTGGAAAAAAATACCACAAAGCTGAAAAATTGCCTGAAACATCAGTGGCCTACAATGTCCGAAACAGAATATCGAAAGTTCGCTAAAACCCTTATCGGGCCAAAAAGTATGACCATTTTAAAAACGGAACACTTACTTTAGAAAAAAAGTGCAAAGAAAATTATTACGTGCTGGGTGCGTTTGGTTGCAGCGATGGAGAAGGCGGTGCCGATGACGTCATCGACTACGTCACCAACAGGTGAGATGATTGGCGACCAGGTGAGTGTGTCGGATGTGATGGACATTGCCGGACTGATACTGTACGAGACCGACGCGACGCCGATACGTCTGAAGGTTTTGCTGGATCGCCTGCTGAGCGCCCTCAGTCACGGGGAAGTTCTGCGAGTTCTGGCGGCGTACGGCTGGGCGTACGAAGACTTCTGTCGAGGATACAAACTTCAGGTGGGCTACAGCAGCTGACTGTTGCTGTTAAAAGGTTAAAGATAAACTTGTTCTTTCACGGGAAACCATTCACAGAGCGAAAGAGCGTCACGTGCCATATGGGATCACTCGTAATGTTATCTGCCTTCACCTGACAGTCGACACAGGTGAACGCGCCCCGACTTAACTCCAGCCAAGCAGGCCGGTACTCGATTTACCTACCCCGGAAGGATGGAAGGCTGAGCGGACCTTGGTGCTGGTTATATACGAAGGTTGTTAACGTAGTTTACTTGTCCGCAGACAGTTAGCTATTATTGGAATTAGCCAGAAAAACTTAAAACGGTTTAACCTGGAAAAGATTTGACTTAAAGTGACAGGTATAATATCCAAAAATGTTTATCAGCTAATTTATACGAATTTTTGTAGTACAAGTACATCAACATGCAAAGTTGTACCACATTATGCTACGTATTTCGTGAGCAAAATTTACCATTTACAAGTGCAATTAAGTGTAGATGACTTTGCCACTATACACGTATACAGTGTTTTTGATGAGACTGCAAAATTCGTGATATGCCGACAAAAGCGGTATACAAGTGCATATGACAAATCAGTAAAAAATTAAAAAAAAATGGGGTTGGAAAACAAAGTTTAGTTTAGTTTTTTTATCATTCGCCGGTCTAGCCTGACACCTGCGTTGACGGACCGCTTGGCACCGGCAATTTTAACTGTTGCCATTAGTTTTAATGAACACAATGTCCAGTATTGTTAAACAGTGTAGGCCTACGTGTTACCCACTGTGGTTAGACGTCCACTAGGATAGCCTTACGGAAGTCGGCTTCACTACGTGACTAGTGTTACATAATTACATGTCATACTATACGTTTCCGTTAAGAATCTACTACGCGTGTATCGTCTGTCCCCGGGTTTGTTATGAAGTGAACCTGCGAAATCATCCCGGCGACAATGAATATAAAAAAACTAGAAATTGGGGGCAGAGCCCAGCGTGAAGGCCGCCTTGAGTTCTGTATACGCTCCTCTGTAGAGACGATTTAAGGGTTTGAAATTCCGTTTCTGGCAGCGTCAAACACACACGTGCATGGCAAAGTTGATTTAAGGTGCGTACACACCCTTAAATTTTTTTGTAAGTGAACCAAAGTTTTTAGACTGCGTCAAAATACACATCCCAACTTCTTTCTTTGATGGACTAAAGTTTATCAAATTTTGACCTTGAATGTGGACTGGATTGTATAGTCAGTCTCATAGTTTTCCGATGTTCGATATCTTTATCCGTTCTAAAGATATTTGTGATCAAAGTCTCAAGCTGCTTGACATTTTGGTCATTTTGACATTATTTCTGGCGTTACCGCTATATATAATTGCTTAGATTAAATTAGGATTAGATTAATGTGCGACGGACACTGATGCCGAAGTATCCGCTGTTGACACCCGATGATCCGAATCAGTCTCATTACTGTTTCTAAGTCTGAATCAGGAATATGCCAAAGTTTAACTTTTTCCTCTCGCCAATAACACCAGCGACGCTCGCTCTGTCACAGACGCTAAGTCCGGTCAGTTTTTGTACTGCAGAGATATTTTTACCGCCGTCCTGCCGGCCGCGACATGTAAGAGGGTGTTTACATGTGCGACAAAATGTCGCTTGCAACAAAAACACGGCGAGGTATGTACAGTGCAGCTGTGAATCAACTCGGGTTTGCCAGCGCCATCGTGCCACCGTCTCGAATCGTATGCCACCAGTGGCGTCTCATGTGAACGCGCGATGGCGCTGCCAAACCCGAGTTGATTCACAGCTGCGCTGTACGTAGCCCCGTCCTGTTTTTGTCGCACGAGATTTCGTCGCACATGCATAGCGCCCTCTAAGCGCCGTTACTAAGCGCCGGTCAAGTCGGCACCGAGGAATTCTGCTTGTTACAGTCGTTGACTCCGTGAACAAAGCCCAGTGTGTACTCCTAGACAAAACCCCGCTACAAGGGGGTTTTGTGTTGAGGGTTTTTTGTCTGTGTCCGATGAACAAAGCCGAGTGTCGACTGACGACTGACCAGTCACAGACCGCCCACGCGTTGTCGTGACGGAGACACGCAGCACTGCAGACAGTCGCAGCAGCAGTGACGAATGTCGAATGTCCAACTGCTAGAGACCGTGGCCCTCAGAGTCCCTCAGTCTGGAGATGTTTTCGCAGTGCGACGACATTGCAATTGTTTCCGTTACTTGGCCGAAACATGACACGAAATTGTCGCTCTGCTCAGTTCCTGCCGTGAAGTGTGAAAATATTTTTACGATTTCAATACGTCTTCATTGAATGTCGCGTGTTTTTCCGTTGCACGTGGTCGTGCCCGTACAATACGTTTTCGTTTCTGATCTCATATACAGGGTGGGCCAAAAAATGTCACCATTTATTGTAAGCCTCATAACTTCACCAAATATTAACCGATTTTCAAAATTCTTTCACTCTCAGAATCAGGAGACAATTTGTAACTAATAAAGTAGTCGTAGCCCGCAGGTACCTCCGCCAAGGCAAAGCTATTCGCCAGGTGGCGTCACCATCTTCGCTGTGCCAGCGGTTCCCTTATGCCCCCTTTAACGCAATAGTAACGAAAATTTCAAAGTGATCCAGAATCCAGGATTCCTGCCGGATCATGCCCAAAATTTAATCACTGGTAATCTATGCCATGCCCGACATATCCTCAAAATTTCAGAAAGATCCGTCCATGACTTTTTGAGTTATCTTGCTAACAGACAGACAAACAGACAAACAAAAACCGGCAAAAATATTATTTCCTTGGCGGAGGTAATGAAACTATTACTGTAGATCCCACCACACCTCAAGTGTGTCGCTACACTACTTCGTGAAATGTCAGATGACGCACTCAAGCCGGCGACGCCACTGACCAGTTGCGTGACCAACGTTGATCAAGCCTGGCATGTGGCCCCCAAACAACCCGAAATAAATCTGGTCGATTATGCTGTTCGGGATGCCCTTCAACAGACGGCCTATCAATGTTGACGATTCATGACAGTCAACCAGCTAAAGAAAGCCGTTGTCGCTGAATAGGGCAAAGTGCCGCAGCGTTTGGTTGATCGCACCATTGGTCAATGGCGTCGCCGGCTTCGATGCGTTGTCAAGCAGCAAGGCAGACACATTGAAAATTTGATGTGAAAACTGTGAGATGTGATTTTAGACAATAACTGAGACAACAAACACGTTGTTTCTGTTGTTAATTTTTTTAAAATGTGTTGCTATAAAAGTCGTTTTGTTTTTAATTGTGATTCTTAAGACACTGACATTTCACAAAGTAGTGTAGGGATACACTTACGGTGTGGTGGGATCTATAATAATAGGTTTATTGCAAATTCTATTGATTTTAACAGTGAAAGAATTTTGAAAATAGGTTAATATATGGTGAAGTTATAAGACATACAAAAAATGATGCCATTTTTTGGTTTACCAAATTGGAAACCGTTTCGCGTTTTTTGGCTCGATTTTCTCAGCGTGATTTAGTTTCCTCAGTAGAACCAGATTGTTTGACTTTTAGGCAAATGATGGTCCTTTAGAATTTTTACCTAAATACATATATGAATTGCATATTGACTATAACTTTCGATAGGCATTTCTTATTCTTTCGTTTTACGGTGCGTTTTCTTGCATTACAATCACTTTTATTTGTATACTCAAGCTTTGTGCACAAACAAAATTGTGCGGTGTGATAAATTACTAGTCCATTTGAGTCGTAAAATTTGGGGAACTGAAGGGGACATTTGGCAATTTTGGTAAAAACTTAGGACTATGGGGCCAAGACCCCTACAGTACTTGTGCATGTACCACGATTCAGTGATCCCTCCCATGATTTCATTCAAGCTCCAAGCCGCTGCAAACAGCCACGAAGTTGAGTTGCGGGTCGGCGACAGACCCACGAACGATAGACAGCGACCGAGTGTCTTGGTCGACTAGGTCGGTGGTCTTACGCTGCGTCAATTGTCTGCGTGATCCAGTCACACGGCGTAACGACGTCAGCGTCCACATAAAGCCGGTAAATGCTATCACGCCGGCGGACTCTTTTGAACCGGCTCGGCCGCCATTATTAACGTTATCCGTCTCCAGCTCGTGACCGAATGGAATTAGTTGGACAGACGGACGGCTACGGCTTCAACGACATACATACGTCGCCGTCGTTGTTCTGTCGCCGAGAAGACATCTAGTCCGTCACCGAATGGACGAGTCTATAAAACAAAGGACAGCGCGCGCCATTCGACGACGGCGGCAGCTCGACTGCAAAAACTAGAAAGCAAGCAGCTAACGGAATATTCGTCGAAGACGGGACGGACAATGTCGGTCTTGAGAACGAGAGATTCGCGGAGGGGCTCCGCGAGTCTTTCGGGCGAGCGGGCGGACATTGTCCTGCGTTTTAGACAGCGTCGACGACGCAGGGCGGGGGCGCAACAATGTCACCGGGATTGAAGCAGAGTCGCCGCGTGGTCGGTGGTTGGATTAACCATGGAACCCTTACATGGATAGCAGCGCCGCTATCTATGGAGAGTTCCTTGGATTAGCGTTGAGTGTGATGCTGGCTGCTGTGAGATGCTGCTTGCTGATTGGCACGCTGCTATACACTCCACCGTCCTGTCTGTCTGCGAATCCGTGAAATACCGAGAACGTCGCCGGCTTGTCGATTGACCAAAAACATCTCGATGTCGTTTTGTCACTGGAGCTATTCGCGTATGGAAATGTAACGCAGTTTAGTTCAAACTGACCGCTTACGGCACTCGCACGTGCGTGATGAAATTAAATAAAAGAAGACGAGCTAAAACAACTGTAAGGCAAATTATTTTGTTTCGCTGCAGCTCATACGAAGCTCTGCAATAAAATTCAACGTCTCAGCAAGTTTGTAGCGCTAAGAGTGATTAAGGCGGAGTTTCCGATCGCACGCAACGTACCCAACACAACCGACGTATAACACAGCTGACGTAGTTGACGCAACGACCGCTTGAACGTTTCTATCACTGCGTTTTGGCCGTACAGCTGCGTCAGCTGCGTTTCTTGCGTATTTTTCTTGCATTCATTGCGTTTGCTACGTAACTTACGTTTTTTGCCGTGCGTTGCATGGCTGGATGGAAACCCTGCTTAAACGTAAAGGAGTTGACTGCGATCGTCTCTAGTTGTTTTCATTTGCTTTATTGAATAAAATCACGCCTAAAGCTGACAGAGTTAAATATAACAGCCAACTTTCGCATTACCGCACACTAGTTGATCGGGTAAATCGTCTTGAACTTTTCTGAGATGAATCTTAGAGTTTATTGCATGGTTTTATAGATTGTTTACATATATTTAAAACGTCAGGACAACAGTCTGTTTTTTTTCTTTCTGACTTAGGCCTACATTCTGTATTTTGTCGAAGCGCTGGACGTTGGATATTGGCGTGTTGGTTATTTTCTGTTGCTGCTGGTTTTGTTGCAGGATTCGTCCGGAAGGTTGCTGAGCAACTGGACAATAGCGAGCAGCGACGAAGAACGACTGGTTGTGGCTCAGTTCATGCGCTTCAACCTCACCCGCAAGGTAGCCGAGAGGTTCCTGGCCCAGCTGGTTCAGCAGCAACAGAGTACCAGCGCGACCGGTTCCTCTGAGCTCATGACGTCGTTGCTGACGTCATCAGTCGATCAGCAGCGTCAGCATCTGTATTCCAGCGGCAGCAGCACGGACGATGAGGAGACGAAGAAGAAGCAGTACTTGTTGCTGCAGGAACAGATGGCAGCCGCGGCACTGTTCGAGCGTCTGAGAGCCCGCCAGCTGGCACTGCAGGCCGCCTGCGGCTCTGATCCGACCGCAACCAGTCTACTGCTAGGGCCTTACTCGGCCGCTGCTGCTGCTGGTGGTGTTGGGTATAACCCGAGCGGTTTGACTGCTGCCGCTGCCGCCGCGGCCGCTGCGTCCGGGTATCCGTACGCTCCTCTGATGGACTTCTCTCTGAGATCGCTTCATCACCAGTCTCTGCTGGGCACCTCGTCTGGAACGGGCGGCTTCGACGTGATGAAGGAACTGAGTGACCCCAAGACGACGCCGCTCAAGACCACCTATCAGCCTCAGCAGCTGCGTGACAACTCAGTCACATCTAACGGCTCAGCTGCGCTCTTTGCTTCACCTTTTAAATCCGACAGCAGCAAACACCCGGCGTCGGCAAAGTCAACGCCGAACTACCATCACCATCACCCTGCTCCTTCTCAGAGCTATCACAGCAAAACTCAGCCACGTCACTCGACGCACAGCGCTCCCGGCGAGCAGGCGATCAACTACAGCAAGAACAGGACTACCAAGACTACCGATGACGTCAAACCGGAGCGCACTCCTCCTCCCACCACCCCTGTCGTCACGGCGTCCAAGCCGCCGTTACCGCCGGGTAGCTACAGTCGCCAAGGTCCGCCATCCAGTGCCGCTGCCAGTCGCAGACAGGCACAGCCGACACCCGGGTACGGTGGAACGCTGATATCACCGACGGGCAAGCGCCGCGTGCTGTGCACGGCCTGTCAGAAGACGTTCTGCGACAAGGGAGCGCTGAAGATCCACTACAGCGCCGTGCATCTGCGCGAGATGCATCGCTGTACGATCGCCGGCTGCGACATGGTGTTCAGCTCGCGGCGCAGTCGCAATCGACACAGCGCCAACCCGAACCCGAAGCTGCACTCGGCTGACACGGCCGGCGGCGGTCACGTTGTCGGCTCCAGAATTCTCATGGACGGCTGCGGAGGCGGCACAGTATCCAGACAGACCAGTCGATCACCGTCGCCTTCGTCTGGTGGAAGCGGCGTCGTCCAGCTGTACCGCACCTCGTCGGACCCCGCGCTTCAGTTCACAGACCACTCGACAGACGACGATGACGATGATGACATAAGGCGCTACACGGAGCATGACAACGCAAACGACGGAAACGGAAACGGAATTTCACTGCCGCTCGCCGACAGTGCTGAATTTGTCGCGGATGATCTCAGTACACATCGGCGCGTCGTCGTCCCTTCCATTGACGGCGAAGACCTGGACGCGGCTGCCGCCTGCGACGACGTTCCAGAAGGACCTCACGGTCGGCGGACCGCCGGACGAGTCGGCGGGCACAAGCGGAAACGATCGGTTCCCACACGCTGCGTGGCTGAAAACACCACAAGCGGGTCACGTGACCTGGTGATGACGAGCACCAACGGCGAGTACGAACCGCGACTGAACGACGACGAAGAAGAAGAAGAAGGAGACGTGGGTGATTTGGGTATGAAACAGCGACGAGAAGACGTCAATGACGATCCACTAGTACCATCACAGTCACAGCAGTACCCCCACGAGGCAGCGCAGAGTCAGGACCAGGAGGACATTACCGACGTCGTCGTCGAACCGTTATCCCATCATCACGGGCAGCCACCACACGCCAGCAGCAGCTGCAGGCGCAATCTCATCAACAGCTTCGATGACGTCACGTCGAGGCCCCGTGACGTCACCGATGACGTCACGCCGGGGTCCCATGACGTCATCGAGTCCAACCAGCCGCCGCTTGCCGTCGTTGCGGAAGAAGAACTAGACGAGAACTGTAACAACGGCGCCGGCGCGGACGAGCTGAAGGGAGTGCCGACTTCCGGTTGCTGCGAAGCGACGATGCTGACAACACAGAACAACATGGCGGCTGATGACGTAAGCGACTTCAAGCAGCAGCAGCAGCAGCAGCAGCCCGAGCCGTCATTCTCCCCTTATCATCATCATCATCATCATCAGACGGATAGTCAGCACGTCTGCACGGTGCCCGGCTGTAACGCTATATTTCCGTCGAAGCGCAGCCGCGATCGTCACAGCTCCAACTTGAACCTTCACCGCAAGCTGCTATCGACGACCGGCAGCTGCGAACTGCTGCTGGACGACGCGCCGCGACGTTCACCCGACATCATCCAACAGCGAGCACCGGCACCGGCGCTGCCAGCGGCAGGAGCACTGAACGGCGACCGATCACCGACCTCTCTGAGCACCACGCCCGGCGCCGACAGCGTCGTTCCAGACACTGGCGGCGTCACGACTCCAGACGCCGAGACTAGCAGCAGCTGTTCCGCGGGGTCCTCCTCGGAGTGCAGCGGCGAAGACGACCCATCGACCCAGCTGATTGCCACGTCACATTATCGTCAGCAGAACGGTGGCTGCCTCACGGACCAGACTTCGCCGTGCTCGTCGTCGTCGTCGTCGACGTTAGCGACGTGTCACCTATGTCAGCAGACGTTCCGCGATAACCTCGTTCTGAAGGAGCACGTCGAGACTGTTCACCCGCGCGAGATGTTTCCGTGCACGGTCGATGGCTGCAACAAGATCTTCTCGACGCGCAAGTCGCGCAACCGGCACAGCCAGAACGACAACTTGCACCGCAAACTGCCTCTTATTGACTGCTAGATATTGAGCCATGCTATACGTGCATTGAGTAGACCTATAGAGAGACCGACATGTGATGTTAACAGTACGCTGACCGTAATGCCATTGTCATACAGATTGGAATTCTGGAGAAATGGCTGAGGTTGGATGTTTTGACTGTTTGGAGTCCGTTAAAAATTTTGCTTTAAATCGTACGTGAGCTGTAGGTCTATTATTATAACTGACCGCCTAAACACAGAATCTCACAGTGTTTGGGGGCAGGAAAACTCTCCCCCATCAGCCTCCCGGCAGTTCAGACTTTGCGTGCGCGATATTTCTTTTGCTTTAATAAGCTTTGTATGTATCAGTACGTCGCTAGAAGAATTCACTTTTTTCGTCATCATTTATTTGCACACAAATGAACAACGTAAATGCAAAGTTTACTAATAATACAAGCAAATTGGCAAGACTGATAATAACACAAAGTTTTTTTGATAACTGAAACATTACGGCCAGAATGAGCCATCAAAGAGAAGAATCAGATATGGGTTAAAAATAAAATAATCAGATGATCGGCAGACTAACGTTATCAGCTGTTCTGATCAATGAGAGGGAGTCAGAGATGCAGAACTCTTAGGCGATGTTGGACAGTTTTAGCTTTCTACGTGTCATCGACATCTAAGCCTTTTGTCATCTAGCGATTTTTAATCTGTCATTTTTCCAAGAGCTTTTCGACTGCAATTTTTGCCTTAAATAAAGAATACATCGTCCGCAAACCTGTCTCGTGAACAGAACGATCTTTCTGGATTTTTACCACGCTATTCACTGTCTTTTAAAATATAATAAATAATCACAATAATCTAGGCTATTCGCCATCGTATTGTTGACAGTAACATTACTATGACAATTGCTGCCATTCTGTGCTTTTGTCGTCGCGTTTCGGATTTCTTGTCGTCTGACGTTTGTGACTTTATGCGCGTTGACTTCCAGTACTTTTTATCGTTTTATCGTGCATTAATAACAACAATTTCGTTGTAAAGTTCTCACGTTTTTGTTTCACTTAGGCCTCACGCAAAGATTAGCACACGCTGCGCAAAGATTTCGTGGTTACCGGGTTATAGTGTCAGCCTATTATTACACTTATCTGCAGTCGTCATTTTGTTTGCTGATTACAGTTTGCTTAGCGGGGCAATGCTCACGTGACGCGCGACAACATCGGTGCACTGTGCACCGGAATTCATGTAGGTCCTACAGCGTGCAATAACATAATACTGCGTTTTGAAAGGGATACCAAATTTGACGCCTCTGTAGTAAGAAGACTTTTTGAACGCAGGGTATTGAAACTTATTTTAAACTGTTAAAATATACACGTTTTATCCAAAAAAAACAATATGCCGGTTTTTGGTATATCTGCAGTAATTTGATCGCAATTCACTGTTGAAGTACAAGACGCCGCAGCCAAAAATCGGGAAAAAAATCACTAAAATCTGCTTTCTGGATTTCAAGGTCTTTCAAAGTCATCATTGTTGGTACCTTTGAAAACCTCGTCAGCAGTGCTTGTTGCCAAGCAGCAAGTTTGCGTCGTGACTTCATGCTGTGATGCACATTCAAAGAGTGAATTTTGGTCGAAATTACTGGAGATAGACCAAGACAACCTGTGTTGCGCGTTTCGTGAGCATTAGCTCAGATTTATTGTTCATCATGATAGACATGAGAGGCAATAGCACAGCAGTTCGGTAGGGCTGACTTTGCTACATACACCGTATAATTATTTTTACTCAGCTTCGCGTGCTCGCCGTAGGCCTATCGCCGCAGGGACCCGACGGCAGCCGAGCAACTGACGACCTCAGCCGTAGCATCACGGATCGCGAGTCGACCAACTGGCACATCAAGAATAGCAAGTTACCCTGCTATCACGGATTACCAGTCGCCACATTTCGATGATTTTCATTTTATTTGAAAGGGCATATGCCACTAGGGATTAATAGGCTACTTGGTCGTAGGCTATCTCCACCGTTTTCGAGATATGGCCACACTGCATTGCTGAAATTTTGCATGGAAGGTTTATGGCACGTACACGACTAATTATTCGTGTCAAAGTTTTCCCCTACCGTTTAGCCACAATACATCCGTGACAGACGGACGACAACCATGCCATGCCAATAACTCGACCGTTACTTATGTACGGTCGGCTAAAAACGCTAACCCTAAACAAAACCCTAACCCTAACTCTAACTTAACACTAACCCTAACCCCAATCCCAAGCTCTCAACTTAGAATGTACATCATAATATTCACGTAAATTCTAGTCAGTAGCGCGTACACTGTATTTAGTGTCATTCGCTAGGTGACAACTGCGATTTTCGTTTTGACTGGTCGTGTAGTCTACAGGCTACCTAACCGACTGCCGGTCAAATAATCAGCGCGGACTCAATAATAATTGTGATGACATGAAGCGGTCTGTGGCGTGTGTGCGTACCAGACTTAGGTTTTTTTTTTACCTGGTATCAGAGATGACAGACTGGTGGATCACTGTTGGTGAAGTGGTATTTGGTGTGCTTACAGAGTCAACAATTCAAGAACAACAACAATAATAATCTGCATTAGCTGCAAAGTCTACAACCAAATATTTGTTGGTGATGTATTAAATTCCGCAATATTCAAGCAGTTAAGTTTAAAATGTTTCACTTTAGACCGAAATGATTATGATCCAAATATTTACGTTTGGTCCGTTTCGGCGAGTTGCACCGTTGCTGAAGTGAAGATAAACAACTTTTGTTGACATTTTTAATTATGTCTATTGTTTAATAACGATTTCAACAGCAACACCGTAAGCACAGAGTTTGATATTTCTAAACTTTTTGCTGTTTGATCGGGTATAATACAATTTCCGGCGATTGGGTTTCGCATTGCTGCATCTTTATTTTCTTTCAGTTGGATTGCATTGTTGACATGGGACTGCAATAGATGAACGATAATTATACGTTCAGATCGGCGATCTGAATAAGTTCTTTTTCTTTTTTTCTCTTCCATCAGTAATGATGATGAGGCTGCTATTAGACGTCTTCATTTGACTCTATCTTGCACCATGGCCATCGCTTGTAGGCCTGTGTTCCTTTTGTCTATAGTCTTGTTTTATATTCTCTATTCACTTCTTTGGTTGTGTTCCTTGATTTCTCCGTCCAGTTGTGGAACAGTGCATTACTTTTACTGTCAGCCGTTCACTGCCCATTTTTGACACATGCTCGAACCATGTCAGTCGTCACTGTGCTACCGCAACGGGGTTGCAACAAAACCACAACGGCGGGCAACGGACTGTTTATGAAGAAATTAAAACCTAATTGCGGTTCGTTGTTTCCCTGTTCTGATCTGTTGTGGTCAGTGTCATCCATTCTGGTTTGTTGTGGTTTACCCGGTAAATTAACTGACCACAACGAAACCACAAGTGACCTATCACATATCCAACTAACATAATAATTTTAATTCATGTTAAAAGTGTTACAGAAAGCCAATATGAATAAAAACATAAAGGAGATGCAAATTAAATGAAATCCTCAAGCACATGGAAACCCTGTAAGAATGTCAGTCAGTCAGATTAGGCCTATGGTACTTCAGATTAACTAGGCATAGGCCTACTCGGTCTACAGCAAACCATATGCAACCTGGTTGTTAATTGATTGTTGTCAAAATAGTTATGTAAGTCATTTATTACTCATAATTGCATCACATATGGTTTGTTGCGGCCCCATTGCGGTCTGTTGTGGTCTGTTGCAGTAATTAGTCATACTGATTGTGATATAGCATTGTTGTAACATGGTAATTGTAGATGGGGCGCTATAACATTGCCTGATTTTTTTCAATTTCACCAAAATGTTTGTTTGTTATTATTGTTATATGTGCATATTTCATTGATATTTCACAAGGTAGTGTAGAGACGCATTTATGTTGTGGTGGGATATGTAATGATCACGTTATTGCAAATTGTCTGCAGAGTGTGCCAGTAAAAGAATTTTTGAAAATCGATCAATAATTGGCGAAGACATGGACATAAGTAAAGTGCCACGGTTTTTTGGCCCACCCTGTAGATAGGGTGCTATAACATTGATTAGTTGATTGATTGATAGCAGACAAAGCGAAGACTGGAGCTGCAGACGTGGTTGTGTTTTTAACATGAACTGTTAGTCAAGTACAGCGAGGTGGATTCGGATGGCACAAGGTGTGACTGCAAGCTCACAGATAGGTTCAGCTGTCCATGGCTCGTCCATTGTGCAAGCGAGTGCTCAGCGTGCCCTCCAGCAGGAACTCAAGAAGCTAAAGGAGGAGCCTGTGGAAGGGTTTCTTGTCAGAATTCCTGACGATGCCAACATGTTTGAGTGGGAGGTGGCTATCTTCGGGTCACCAGGGTCACTCTATGAAGGCGGCTATTTCAAAGTAAGCCATACATAGGCCTAACTAATTGACTTAATAAGTTACACTAATTCATTAGAAAACTACTTTTAATTGAAAATTTGTTGATGTTTCGGCAACCACTGCTGCCTTCTTTGGAACAACTGTCCACCATGTGTCGCTGCGGCCGACAGTAAGTAATCATAGACGTGTGGTAGATTACTTACTGTTTGCTGCAACGACACCTGGTGGACAATCGTTCTAAAACAGGCAGCAGCGGTTGCTGAAATGTCAACAAATTTTCAATTAAAGGTTATTTTTTGATGAATTTATGTAACATATTAAGTTATCATGTCAACCTATGAAATTGTATTTAAAGACTAACTAAGTTAAATTTTTGGGGTTCTGTTCATTTGTATTCAAAGCAGGTGAGTGAAGCAGAAAGTTGTTAACATCTTTTCAATTTCTAAAATAATTCGCACTCTGTTGTGTTCACCAGGTGGCAGCACCATTTTTGATGGAGGTTTGAGGACTTTGATCTTTTTTAGTTTCTCTTGTTTTTGCGTGTACTACTTTGTTCTGGCTATTTAATTTACTTGACTTTAGATGTTCAGAGTAAAAGTTTTAATTTTTATCTGGACGAGAAGATTGTGTCATCCAAGTTAATTGTTATGTTTCGTATTGTCTAAGCAAGTCTGGATACTTTTGTAAATGTGATCTAGATTCATACAGATTATTAATTGTGAGAGGAGTGTCAAGCTGACTCCATCTTGAGGAATTGTTGCATGCTTTGACCTGGCATTCGCTCAACCCACTTTTTTTGTCTAGCCGAAAAGCTATGGCCGGTCTGTGCACCAAATTTTGGCCATTTGTAGGGGGCATCGATTGCTGGTCAGGGGCGGAATTTTGGGCGAATACATCGAAGGGATTTTGAGGGGGCGTGAGTGGGAAATTTTTCTTTGACCCCGATATCTCTCCTCTCGGGGGGTCTGGGGTGATGGAAATTTTTCTGCTAAGGGGCCTCGGCGGGGGACGTGTGCAGGCAGCCCCCTAGACTAAATGGAGGACGATGGAGTAAATATTAAGTGATTTCCCTAATTTTGGTGGGTCGATTTCGGTCCTAGTTGAAGCGCAGAACGTATGGCGTTGATCAGTCTGTTTTGTTCACCTGGTTTTCAAGGAATAGTCTAACTGCGACGCTAATGTGGGGATTGAGCACAGTTTAGTGAATGTGATTGTTGGAGTCTAGTTGGTGAGTTTTGATGCCTACCCCGCAAAATTTTAGGGCATCTGAACATTCTGCACCCAATTTTTAAAAAAAATGGGCACTCCTTTTCGACTCCGATCACGCTGAGTGTGTGGGTACTTGTTTTACTATGTCGGTTTTATCGTAATAGCAGTGAATCTTTTGCAGGCTCACATGCGGTTTCCTGGCGATTATCCATATTCACCACCAACTGTGAAATTTCTCAGCAAAATGTGGCATCCAAATGTCTACGAGGTGCGTTGGCTATTCACATTCATGCAGTTTTGGTTGGATTTTACGCTTTTTGTAGTTATGGCAAGAGTGTGGACATTACTGATTCTTACATGTCACTACTTCATTTTCTTGAACCTGTATTTAGAAGACTAGTTCTGAAAAATTTGTGACTTGCTACCAAAGTGAAAAGAACTTGAAGGGAACAGAATATCTTATCCACATTTTAACATGATTATTAGGCTACTACACCGTGTCCCAGAATTAGCCACACCCTTACAGTTAGTGTAAAATCGTTAATACCTGACAGATTTTTACAAAATTTTAATCAGTCATTAAGACAATCATTCTGAACTTGTCTTTAAAGTTTTTATGCGCAAAAGCAGCTACTGCTTTCAGCGCATCTTAGCCATTGCAGTTCTGTTTGGCCGTCCGGCCGTCTATCCATAGGTCACACGGTGGATCAGTCAAAAACAGTGCAAGCTAGGATCACCAAATCTTTACCTTTGGCTGCATGAAGACTCTAGTTTCAGGAACTGTTAAGCTTTTCCATAAATTAGAAGGGGGTCACCCCAAACGAGGGTGCTAAATGAGAGGGGGTGGGAAATTTTTGCGATTTTTGGCTAATAAGTCGCTGTATCTCAATAACGGTGTGAGATAGGGCCTAGGTTACTATTAATCACTAATAGGAAGTCATACAC
>Ga0209367_1004606_pt1 | contig 19068 bp, 5 predicted proteins | sample WorMetLIZISLAND2_FD_187412 | JGI IMG/M metagenome (GOLD analysis project Ga0209367, IMG submission 187412) | Marine gutless worms symbiont microbial communities from Max Planck institute for Marine Microbiology, Germany - Olavius geniculatus... ... | reverse complement strand
CGAGCCAATAACGGCAAAATGACGTCTTTTTAGGGGGGGGGTACCCCTCTTCGACGCCCTCGTTTGAGGGGAACCCCTGCACCCAGTGGCACGAAATTTTGTCACGATAAACTAGAGACCTTGGAGCAGCCCACAGTGAAGATTTCGTGATCCTAGCTTGCACCGTTTTGATACAGATCACGAGTGTGACAGACGAACAGACAGACAGACGGACGGACAGACGCCCAGACGATGGCAAAGACGCGCGAAGCATTCTGCTTTCGCGCGTAAAAATACATAATTAAAAATTCAGCAGTCAAATCTGGAATTTATTGATTAACATCACGTCACTGAGTTTAAAAACGATTAAGCTGTTTATATTTACAAACATTAAGAATATCCATTTTAGTCTGCTTACAAGACTGGATAAAAACGCCTACTGATTGTGTCTTAGGCTTACTGCACTTGCGATAGTTGTTAGCTGACGAACGTGTTCTTGTTAGACAATATTATTATAATTACAGCTTAGTTTTAGTCGAAAATAATGATATACTAATCGCTAGTTTAAAAAAAATTAAAACGTGAACGTTGACGTTAACGATCGTCATTCGTATGTTTAGCAAATTAACTGACAGCAGCATCCTTATGGTATCTCTGCGATCAATTAAAAAATCGATTAATTGAACTCTACTGCAGCCAGCTGAATAGTTCTTGTCAATAAGTTGTTTTACTGCACGACGCATGCTGCGCTAGCCTATAGGCTACACGATCATCAACATGCAACTGTAACCAGACAGACAAGAAAGATTTAAGTTAACATGGCAAGATTATTTTTGCGAACATTGCTTTAATGTGAGAGGAAATTTCTTCTAAGAAAAATCCAAAGTGCTTCAGTATATCGATGTGGAAAGTCGGGTTTCTTATTTTACTTTTGCTGTGGTTTTTCGGGTGCATGTTTTCTATTGTTAGGAGCTGGTACGGGACAGATAGTCGGACAAACAAACAAAGAGACGGACAAACGGGCAATATCTGTAATGCGGCCTATTAAAACGATAGCTTGATAAAAAAGCAAAAAATTCTTTTATTTTTTACTTTTTTATTTTGCATGTACATGCAGTGACCACGACCACGTGATCAAATCGACATTTTGCCATGGCCGGCGCGACGTCGGTGCTGTAACCTATGTTAGTTAACAAGACCAGTTAACGTCGGTTTTTCATCCATTTTTTATCTGAGGCCGGCGGAAATCAGGGTAGTTAGGAACAGTGACAGTCAGATTAGATGGATGAAAAATGGTACGAAACACGACCTATAATCAGGTACCCACCTTTAGCGACCGACAACCGTACGATGGTCGAAAGGCAGGATCGTTAGAAGCCAGAAGCAAGTTACAAATAGCGTAATTACCGGCGAGATTAGCAAATTTAGCAAGACAGCTGGACGCACGCTGTAGGCGTGGCAGCTGTCTCTGTCTTTTTGTCGACAGTGTCCGGTTTGATCATCAACATTCGATTTTCAATTATTCATCAGAAGAAAAGGGACAGTGAAACATGAAGAGAGAGAAAGAAAGAGAGAGTGAGACACTTGTGAGACATCTAATTCCCAGAAACAGCGGCGTCGATCCTGTAGACTATCTAACATTGAGAGACAAAGAACACCCACGTTTCTTAAGTCTATCTATGCCTATTGACATTCTACGGCCTTGAAACTATCTGGGTGGTCTTGCGACGTTATGTGGTCCGTCTGTAAAGCAATTACGGATTAAAACTTTGCTCGAGCTCGGTTTTCGGATAAACCCGAACGTTTTGACAACTTTGAAACCTGGGTGTTTGAATCCGGGCTTCGGGGTTGTGTTCCGCCATGACCGGGGTTTGACCTGAAACCTGGGTTTGAAAAAAGGAACCCTGGGTTAGAACTTGAAATCCCTAGATGCGACGTTGGTCTGATGAATCGTACTGGCAATGCTGCAACTGACGTTGTGAATAGGTAGCATGGACTGGAGTCCTAGCATTCTAGGACTTCTTGATAGATAGCATGGCGACGGTGCATCGGATTTGTCAGCAGTCAATGCGCTGATAATGCTGACAGAGAACGTCGTAAGTTTGTGGCTCCCGTGACACCAAGCACAGCATTGACCCATATATACTGAGCCGATGTAGGCCTACATGAACTCATGATCTATATGCCTACTTCGTGTGTTGGTCTTGTGTATATACGACCACACGAAATAATAGCCAGCCAGACTGTTCAGAGTATAAGTAAGAAAGTAATAACAAGTGTTAATTGCACAAGCATTCCATTGAAATTTCGCTAGAACACTAAACGCGGTAACTCAGTAACTGTCTGACAAAATGCGTGCTTTTTTGTTTAACAACCTTGAAAGTTATTCAGCCGACGATGTCAGCTCAAATCTGCCAATCTTCTGTCAGCATCTTAAAACCTACTGGGTGGCCCATAAAACGGGCCACTTTGTTTTACGGACCGTGACTTCAGAAGTATTAATGATCAAAATCGACGTTATTTCATTCTTAACGTAACGTCAACAAAAATAAAGGTTATCATAATTATAAATTAACCTGATTTGCTTGGGCCTACTTATTAAGCTATGACACCGATATGATGTGTTGTGTTATGTGCCAGTTTAATTTAGCACGTCAACTTAAAAAAATAAATATGGTTTATGCAGAGCTGAAAATGAGATAAATAAAGAAAATATTGCAATTTATGTAAAAAGAAAAAAAACGAAGCACATAACTTAGTAAAAGACTAGACTCTAAAATCAAAAAAAAAACTTTAAAAGAGCGAAAATACCGACAACTAAACAAAGAAAAAGTTTTAAAAACCGCAGGCAAAAAATCGCAAAAAGTAGAGCCTACGGGGATCCGTGAAATTAGTAGCCCATAAGTACGCAGTAAACTAAGTACCTATGTCGAATACCGCGTAATGATTTACAGTAATGCACTGCGTGTGCAAAACAAGTAATGTGAGCAAAGCTCACGTGATGCGCGATAGCAGTAGTTTTGCCACCTGGGCAATCGTGTATAGGCAATAAAATAATAATGCGTCTTGAAGGGGTACCCAAATTTGAGGCCTTCGTAGGGAAAACTTCTTGAATTTAGGAGGTTGATACTTACATTGTTAAAAATGAACGTTTTATGCCAAAAATTTCATACGCAACTTGTTTAGGTCTATCTGTAGCCATTTCGGCGCAATTTACTTTTTAAAATGTGCATCGCAGCCAAAAAAATAAAAAAAAACATCAAAACTTTATTTTAGGGGTTCAGAGCCATTCAAGGTCATCAATGTTGACATCATTAAAAAGCTTGTCACTAGTGCTTGTTATGATATTGAGCATGTTTGTGTCTAAATGCAACTGTTTTCACTCTAGACGAGCCAATAGCGGTGAAATAACCACTTTTCAGGGGGAGGGGCATCCGTATTTGACGCCCGCCTGCGTAGGCGTCCTACAACTTAGGTAGTCGGCACTTAGTGCTAAAATCTGCGTTTAATGCTAAAAATTTCATACGGAGGTTATCTTGGTCTATCTCCAGCCATTTTGTCGCAATTCACTCCTAAAGTATGCGCTGCAGCCAAAAATTGCGAAAAAATTATTAAAACCCCTATTTTTGAGGTTCCAGGTCGTTCAAAGTCATCAGTGTTGATAAATCTAAAAACCCGTCGCAGTGCTTGATATGATAAGCAGCATGTTTGTAGGCTACCTATCTGCAACCGTTTTTATATTATACGAGCCAATAGCAGCAAAATAACGTCTTTTAGGGGGTACCCTTCTTTGACGCCTTCGTTCGAGGGAAACCCCCTCACCCAGGGGCACGAAATTTTGTCCCGATAAACTAGTCCTTGCGACAGCTACAATGAACATTTCATGATCTCAGCTTGCAGCGTTTTAATACAATACAGCAAGCAGTGTGACGGACAGACAAACAGACAGACAGACGGACGGACGGACGGACGCCCAGGCCATGGCTAAGACGCATAAAGCTATCGGGCGTAAAAGCGTCCGCCCTGTTCATGCACGAATGCTTTGCGATGAGAGTCAAACAGGGTCACCCTGGTCACGCTCAATCGATGGGCTAAAGGAGAGTTGTAATGTACGATGCGGCGAGCGGCCTCTGATAAATTCACTCGGCAGCAGGCAACGTTGGAAAAAAAACATTGCACTGCCATAACACGACGTCGGCGGCTATGTAGTCGCATAAACATGCAGCCAGCCGAAATTTATACAGAATGACTGACGAAGCTAGGCCCGGAAGAGGTTTTAATTTAGTCCACTCTTGGCAAGTGTCCCCGACTACAGCGAAAAAGTTAAAGGTTTGTTTATTATCTTCAGAAATACGTCACTGTAGCGGTGCGTGTTAGGCATATTTGTTGATTGAGCAGTGTCACGGTAGCTGAAATATAAGACTGCATGGGTCAGCGATCAGATCAACTTTTTCCACTAGGGACGTATTTAAGGAGATGTCCTCTTTTCAACAAAACAAAGTTAATAATCAAAATGAAGAGATTGTCAGGCTTAACGTAAAATTATTCTGCATGCTATAGGCACACTCGGTTTTTTTTCGCAGTTCTGAATACGCCCCTATAGCCGTTTGCCATCTTCTCCAATGCTGTCCACAGACGTTCGGACGCCGTTCGGTGGGCCATACGTGGGCGGGTAATTCTATATTCAGTGCGTTGTACACAGAGAATAATAGTTGAAGATGAAGTGGCTTGTTTTGTGGACAGCCAGACAGACGGGTCAGTCACGTCACCAGGTCAGCGAGCAGGTGCGTGTGACGTCATCACTCTTTTTCTCATGCTGTTTGTAAGCTAGGTCACGAACACTGCAGGCTTTGGAACGAGCACGCCGCCGCTTGGCAATCTTCTTCGTTGAATAGCTGCTTCCACCGTGTACTGCATGCTATTGAGGACTGTAGTAGGCCTATAAGCAAGATCGTCTACCTAGTTCAAATATCTGTTCTGATATCAACAAAACTATAAAAACCAACAGTCTATTATTGTCATGCCGATATCATTCTTATCATCAAATTTAATATCAAACCTGTTAAGATTTAGAAGATACATTGTCACATTGTCTCTATCGAAACCACACCTCCACGTTTGGTGATATGGTTAATACCCGAATGGGCACTAATCCGAATTTGGTCAGGTTCCGGACCATATATATATCAAGGTTCGCCAAAGCTAAAGATGAAATTTATCCCCAGTTCTAACCCTATTACTAACCATATCCCTAACGCTCGCGCTGTTCGGACTGCCGTTTCGGACTAGTGAACTGTCCTCCACATTTTTATAAATCACCCGACAGGGCTATATCTCTCTGGTCTGCAGACCGACACGCATAAACTGCGTCCTGCCGGAAGTCCACAGACGAACCTGTTATCGCTGGAAGCAGGCAGGCCTAATTGACTAATTGTATACGCCACAGAACACAGGAAACTAGTTGTCTAGCTTCCGAAACATATGGCACTGCTGGCGTGCCGAGACAGAAGCCTAGTAAATGTCATTGGCGAAAACAGATTGACTTACAGACGACAAAGACTGTATGATTATAGTTTTCTTTTGTCCATTGTTCATTTAAGCCTACGCGTAACGTCGTGTTGCGTTCATCGAAATACTTTCATCAAAACTTTGCTCTCTTATAGGCTACACCCGGACACCGCTATGCTACGTATAATCCTACGACATTTAATGCGTTTTCAAAAAATACTTTGTAGGCTACACGCAGTGATGTGGTGCCTCGGGGCAGTGCCTCGCCTCGAGGCTGCCTCGAGGCAGATTTCTACTGCCTTGGCCCTGGTCTTGGTCTTGAACGTTGACGTTTTGGCTTTGTTTCAGACTTGGGGGTTAGTGTCTTGGTCTTGGTTTTGTCACAAGACCGAGACCAAGACACTATGCTCCAAGGCAAGACGCAACACTGAACGCTCTAGGCAAATCATTGTAATACTGACACAAAATCAAAAGTTTACTTGGAGTTTATTACATACTTTCATGCAAATATTTTACTTACTTACATTTTTGCCATAAATTGTGACGATTGTGAGGACACAAAAAATTTTTTCTGACAATAAATGCAATAGGCCTAATTACGAGTAAAACCTTAGGCCGCTGTTTTCTCGCCTTTTCAGTGGTCCTGCTACATCGGCGTTTGTAGAACGAGTTTTCTCACAGGGCAGTATTATAATTTGTTATACTTCAGCGCAAAATACCTGCACGCGATTGATCGAAATCGCGTCACATGTCATTTACCAACACGCAATGTTGCCCGCATCCAGTGATCCTCAGTGTTGACCGCACGCGTGCAACACTGAGGTGTCACATTGAAGTCACATTGAAGTCGTCACAGCTTTTTTGTTCAAGTGATTTTTGTTTAAATTTTTGGTTTTGGTTTTGAGATATAACAGAACAAATAGAGACTGGCGTCATCGATCATCATTGAAATTTTTAGGCCTTCGGTTCGTAGAATGTTGCCCTCGGCCTTCGACCTCGGGGCAACATTTTACGAAACTTTGGCAAAAAATTTTGAATAATGGCCTCAACGTCGGTCATTATTTGTACAGTACCCACACCTTTCAAAGATGTTAGACTGTGTGCTTGAGAAGCTGATGTTCCTAAGATGCAACATGCAATGTTAGGCCTAGCCTAATTTGCAGCTGCAGTTGATAAGTTGATAGGCCTATAGACTTCTGAGCTTGCATGGCATAAATTCATTGTTATTACACTTTTAAAATATTTTCTTTTTACATTGCCACGTCACTACGTACAGCTGACGTAAATATGACGCCATAAAAAACTGTTTTTATTGTATCCGAGGTGAAAAAAAGCTAAAACTGTTTCTGTTAATAACTTTAACAAAATTAAAAATATGTTCATAATTTTTTGTAGGCAACACTAAAAAGCAACATGCAACTGACAGTATACTGATAGTCCACTTCGCTCAAATACTGACGCCACTTTACTGTGTAAAATAAAACACTCTTCGTATTCTTACTTTACTCCACACCATAATAAACAGAAATGCAGAAAAATGGGCTTTTAGCCTGTAGCTGCCTTATTTGTATCAACAGTGACAAAACTTGCTATCAACCAACTTTTGAGTCAACAACTTTATTACAAATCTGCACTACCGCGACACTAACGCAGGCTGCAGAAATGAGGCTGCCTGCTGATAACGGCTGCTGCACAACGACGTTCCTGTAGGCCTACTGCACGAGTTAACACGGAGAAAAGCAAGAGTAGGTTGAAAATTTTGATAAGAAATAATTTATTTCTATGCCAACAATCTCTATAGTTTTTTTTACTGCAATTTTCTTTTATCAGTTTTCCTGTTTTCATATTGCAGAGGCTCATTTGGACGTTAGCTGTCAGCAAAAATGACATTCTTGATGACATCACGATTAAATTAGCTATATTTAATGAGAAGTAAATTTTCAAGACACGTTTTAGATGCTTTTAGTAAAGCGTAGTATTGTGATAACGTATGCCAAAAGTTATAGAAATAAGTTTAAATTTGTTGAAGTTATTTAGGAAAAGTGTGGGCTCTTTTTTCCGGACACGGTGTATACACTGTGGGGCATAAAAACACACCAAAATTTTTTTCATTACAACTTGAAGAAAAGTGATCCAGTTTTAATAAGTTTTGATACGAATATTTCTGATACAACTGGCCATCAAATGACTGTTTAATTTCCCACCTTATCAATTGTCTGTTTCTGCATTACCTGGGGAAAGAAAACGAACAAAATATTGCATTCTAACCATTTTCGTATTATTGCTTAATCAAAACAACACACGAAACACACATTTTGTCCATAATTTTATCATTTTAGCTAATAGTTTATCTAATTAACCATTTTAACCGCCTACAAAAATGTTTGAAATGTTGGCACACGAACATGGGCTCGGCTCGGAGACACTTTCTCCATTCGTTGATAGCAGCGTTGATAACGTTCTGTTCTAGACCAATCCAGACTTCACTAGTCACTTCTTGAATTCATCAACATTCTTGAATGTTATGCCTATTTAACAGACGTGCTGCTGCACAACAGTCAAACTTTGTCATTGATTGGCTGTTAGTGGCCACATATCCGGAAAGATAAAATCTTATAAAGTTTTTTTTGTTGATTTTAATGCATATTTTGTCTGTCCTGTTTTTCCCAGGTAGTGCAAAAACACATGTTGGGTGAGGTGAAAAACTGAACAGCCGTTTGATGGCCAGTTGTGTCATAAATATGTGAACAAAAAATTATCACAACTGGATAACACGTCTTCAAGTTATGGCCAAAAAATTTTTTGGTGCGTTTTTTATGCCCCACAGCGTATTTCGTCATAGCATCATTGTCATCATTTTGCGCCCAGGTCTATGCAATTAGCTAAAACTAATAGAAATTAACACATTATGCAGTTGGCAAAAATACCAAAGTCAAAAAGCACCTGAAAGTCATTTAACAGTCAACTATAGACAGATAATTTAGGCTCTACCGTATGCAGATTATATTTTGTTCACGGCGATCTCGAATCGAATATTGCCTATTTTTGACACGTTGGCTAATGGAGCGAATCATGAAATCTATAAGACTTTCCAAAAAAATTCTAAAAAATGAACATATAGCAGCAATCGTACAAACCGGTGGCGGACTCAGGAAAGGGGCGCGAAAAAAAGGAGGCCACTCTCATTTTTTTACTTGATGAATGCATTTTAATTAACCTATAGGCCTAGGCCTAACCAACTAAAAATTTTGCAGAAAAATGCACCATTTCTGCATAAAATTGAAAAAAAATGGGGAGAAGGCAAAGCCCAGTTTCTAAAATTAATTCCCATATTTTCGCCTCCCCATTACTACAAACTGCACTAACGTAAACGAATACAAAAACCTAGCTGTCGCTAGGGAAGACGAGCGCTTCATCATATAAGTCTTACAGACTCCTGCAACACGAACTGTATTATACAGTTCGTGTTGCAGTAGGCCTACTGACTTTCAAGGTCATTTAAGGTCAATGATTTTCATTTAATCTGAAACGGCGTATGTTAGTCCTATTAGTGATTAATAATAACCTTCGCCCTATCTTTCACCGTTTCCGAGATACGGCCAGTTTTCCATTGAAAAATGCACATCTTCTACCCCTTTCCATTTAACCCCATATTTGAAAATGTTCGTCTTGCACTAAATCGCTAAAATTTTGCATGACTAAATTTAAAGCAAAGGGATAATAATTCGTGCAAAAATTCTTTTTCTACGATTTACCGTTTAGCCACAATATATCCGTTACAGACGATGCCGACGCGGACAGACAGTCGACAATCGTGCCATAGACGTCTATATGCAGCATAGTTTAAGTGTCAAAAAGTAAAAATGTTAAAATTGGTGTTTTATATTCTGCTGTTTTTATTATACTTATCCAATATCCATTATTTGTTTATTATTCAATTAATAAAGTAATAATTAAAAGTCTTTACACTACAGTCGACCAATCGAATACGAAAACAATCGAACCGTGCAGCTCTAATACACGTACGAGTTTACATATTCTAGCTTCATATTATGTTTACATTCTTATTCTAGCATTTCTAGCTTTATTTTTTTTCGTCATTTTATAAGAAGCAAATAGCTGTATCGAGTTTGTTAGACGTTACGTAAGTTTATACGTTACTAGATGACGTAATATTGTCAATATTTGGAGTGACGTACAACAGAGATGTGCGGATCTTGGAATTGTGGATCCGCGAACGCGTCCGCAGGGTAGCGTCTGCGTTTGCCGCACTGCCAGTCTGCCAGCAATAGTGAGAATGTTTAAAATATAGTGAGACAAGGGCCAGCTTTTAACAATGTGACATATGCAAAAAAAACTGCAAATTCAACTGGAATTTTGTAGTAATATTGTTACTTAGAAAACAGAAACGTTGCAGTGATGAAATTTGTTTTTCTCAAGCAGCAAAAATTGCGACCGCGTCCACAGAATGCGGCGAAATCACATGGTCACTTACTCGCAAATTTCCAATTTCACTTACGTTAATCAACTGCCAAAAATGTCCAAAGTCTCAGGATTAAAACAATATTTACAGTCATTTACTTCAAGCGTCTATTGACCGAGAATGATGATGACACCAATTGTACTGGATTTTAGTTATTTTAATTGCAATTGAATGCGACTACAAACCTTAAACTCAACCCTAACCCTATTCTTAACCCTAACTTTAAAACTAACCCTAATTCTACACCTAAGTCTGAAGATCTGCACATGGTCGTTCTCAGTTTTTAGACGCCCACATGTTTATTGTACATAATGTTTGATGTTACGTTACGTTATATTAGCGGATGTTTACGACTGCCATGACAGTCCAGTGCAGTGTTTACGTTAATACGTTGATTTTGTGCAAAGTTCATGTTGAAGTTGTTAATATGGTTGTCTTACTGTTCCAGGAAATTAGTGTGTCCGGAACTTAAACGAAACCTCTGAAAACAAATATTTATGAAATGTGCAATAAGGTATGATTACTACAAGATTTACGAGTAAGTGACCATGTGATTTCGCCCAGAATGCTTGCGGATGCGCGTCCCATCTGCGGACGCGTCTGCACATCTCTGACGTACAGTGTCTTGGTCTGTTTGATCGGCTAGCAGGGATAGGGTCCTCGTATACGAACTAGATTCATCACTGATGCGATGTTGAACTGCATCGAAGACGAACACTGTGGATTGCGAACTCATGGTGCTGTTTAAACTTCAAATAACTTTTTGTAAAACGTGTTCAAATGCATACATGCAATGTATTTGAACTCACTATAAACAAAAACGCTAAACAATGTAATAAAATGTCGTAAACTTACTTCACATTAAGGAAATTATTTTAAAATTTTTAATGACAATCAGTCACAACACAAACAGGCAAGCCTGACGTCACGTGACGTAAACACGACTCACATGACTCAAAGTGACAAAAGAAACTAGTGATGGGCGATACTCAAAGTTTCGACACTTTACACAACTAATAATCAGTCAGTCGTTTATGATGTGGCTCACATGATGTGGATGTAAAATCATATAGAACAACAGGAATAAGAGTTATAGACTGAGATTTTTATAAAAAAAATTTATTTAACAGATATTAATGTATAGAGAGTTAATAACTTAATAGATAGACTTGTTCAGTATTTTGGTACTTCCAACAGCAGCACTGTACACTGTGTACAGCATCAGATTATTACTGTTAGTGGCCAGTTCTTGTCAAGATTCATAAAGTTATCATCTTTGTAATGTTAACAATAAAATAAAATATAATAAAAAATTAGGATATAATAAAAAAAACAAATTTTAACAACATAAAAAATATACAAAAAAAATAAATTGAAAATAAAATTAGTCTTGTTTCAGTGTTTGATTCAAAATCAAAAATCACGATTTTTGCTCGAGATCGGATCGAAACCGCGATTTCCATGAACCACCAAAACAATTTTGTTCAGTGTAGCATTTTGCTCATTCACACTGTTGTGCTGTGATGAGATACAATCACACAGTGCAGCACCGGCGCCACCACTTGCCTTTTATCTGTCGGCGAGCGCTGAGTGACCACTGCTCGGCTATAGTGTGACTGCACGAGGGGCGCGGTTGTGGTTGCTTCAGTTTACGTTCAAACGTTGCCGGCAATGGCGGCGAACGTGGTGTCAATGGCTGTCTATATAGAATGCCCAATTACTTGACAATGACACAGTCTGTAGGAGCAGTTGCTATGAATATGCCTATAGTTGATGCCAGCAGCCATGAAATGTATGATCTCTGTAGAGACGAAATTGCATTTTATTTTTGTTTAACATTTTGGCATACGTGCATGTAGGACCTCCAACGTAATACACTTGCCAAATTTCGTGCAAATATGTGCAATAGTAAACGAGTTGTGAGTGATTGATGAAATTCAAAATGGCGACCACCGCCATCTTGAATTTATTATTTTTGTCCATTTTGGTCAAATGGTCTATTTTCGGTGACAGGCGTCTACATTTTTGCAAAATTTCATTCATCTACGTCAATCGGCAGCTGAGTTATTGCTGTTTGTGCAAAAATCCAAGATGGCGGCGGCCGCCGTCTTGGATTTTATTTTTGTTTAATTTTTGACATGGTCGTGTGTAGGACATCAAACGTAATATACATGCCAAATTTTGTGCAAATACGTACAATAATAAGTTATGAGCGATAAATTAAATTCAAGATGGCGGCAGCCGCCATCTTGAATTTATTATTTTTATTCATTTTGGTCAAACGTCCAATTTCCAGTAGCCACACATTGCTGCAAAATTTCATTCATCTATGTCAATTGGCGGCCGAGTTATTGCTGTTTGTGCAAAAATTCTAGATGGCTACCGCTGCCATCTTGGATTTTATTTTTGTTTAATGTTTTGACGTATCTGCATGTAGGACTAGGAGCTCTAGCATAATACACATGCCAAATTTCGTGCAAATATGTGCAATAGTAAATGAGTTATGAGCGATAGATGAAATTCAAAATGGCGGCCGCCACCATCTTGAATATATAATTGTTTTTGTCCATTTTGGTCAAATGGTCTATTTCCTGTGGCAGCCGTCTACATTACTGCAAAATTTCATTCATCTACGTCAATCGGCGGCTGAGTTATTGCTGTTTGTGCAAAAATTCAAGATGGCGGCTGCCGCCATCTTGGATTTTATTTTTGTTCAATATTTTGGCATTCTTGTATGTAGATTTTTCAACGTAATACACATGCCAAATTTCGCAAAATATGTGTTATAGCTATCTATGGCTATCTTATATATAGCTAGCTATCTTCCACAAAATTAACAACTTTTTTCTCAGCTTTAATTGTTTACTAATGCCATAACTTGAACTGCTCGGTTACAGGCCCAAATAGGCTAGGTTCAAGGCTGACATTTGCTGCTGTTGATCACTTGGTGATAATTGTGCTTGCTGTTTTTGAATGTGTACTTAGGAACAATTAGCAGTAATAACGCTTGGATGTGGTTAAATGCTTAGCAATAATGGTTTGCTCAGTAGCAGTCCTCCACTGGCCACTACTTATGCAGTTACGCTCCATCTTGTTTTAGCTGTCCTGTTAGGTTCTGTCATGTTTTAGTCACATCGTTACTAAAAGAGTGGGTCCCGCATCCAGATGTTGTGCCATTGTGAAAGATATGTGTGCATTTAATTGGACTGTGTGTGTTTGTGTGTGTAATTGTGAGTTCACACTGGCCAGGATGACAAGCCGCAAGAAGAGCAACATGGGAGAGAATGTCGAGGAAGTGCTTCGCAACACTCTGCGTGTTCTGTGCTCAAACACCATTCCTTACAACTCTCAGATATCAATCGATGCAATGGTTGGCATAACCATCAACAACTCTGAAGTCATTCTTGTCAATGTACATGAGCAGCTGGTGCTGCTGGATAAATCAGCCGTTACACAGGCATCATCTAGTGGTGGTGGTTCAGTGTTTGGCCAGGGGTCAGTGAAGTCGCAGTCATTTGATGGGACAGTGACTGTCAGCCAACATCACCAGCAGTTCGATAACTTTAATACTACAGCTGCTGATTCCTCTGAGTACGCTGTTTCTGGGCGTGTGGCATATGAGAATGCGGGGTTTGGCAGCAGTGCTCGACACTTCTATGATGATGTCGTGGATGCTTCGGAGGCTGGAGGTGGTGGCGACGAACTTGAGATATACGTGGAAAAAAGAGAGTATCCAGATGACAATGCTGCTGAATGTGGTGATGACTGTTTAAATGATTATGACATGGCTGGCACTGACGTGGCAGATGGTGGTCTGTATAGCATCGACGTGAAACCATTCAGTATGGTCGCATCCGGCAGTGGTGAGGACTCCATTCACATACCGGTAAGTAAGGCGGTAGCTCCATCCAGTTTCTGTGGACGTGGAAAGCGTGGTATGGCTCACATGTCCAGTGATCGAAAGAAACGCAGCACACCAAGAACGAAGCACACAGAGAAAGCTGAAGCTGTGGGTTTACCGTCACCAAGGGTCGTCCTTTCATCCAATTTTGGTGAAAAGCGTGGTGCAGCTCAGATGTCTGGTAGTCGTAAGAAGCCAGGCACACCACAAATGAAACGCAAAAAGAAAGCAAAAGCGATGGGTCCATCGCTGACTACCAAGGCATTTCAGTGCACTATCTGTGATCATGCACAGTTCATCTTTCGATCCTCCTGGAGGCGCCACCTTCTCCTTAAGCACAAGCAGAACCCGGATGGGTCAGCTGCTGACCCAGCACTGATCCAGCGGTATGCAAAGTACGGACAGAACCGCAGTGTGGATAAGCAGCGGCGTGCTATGCTATGTGCATAGGCTGCCTCACTTTCTATGCTAACAAACCAAAGACATCCGTCGAAAAGAAAGAAGTGAAAATAGGTTACAAAGGCTCCGATGCCTGGTAGTTGCAAGAAACCAAGCACACCACGTCAATCAGAAGCCAGCATGAAGGCTGAAGCAAGTGAATTGTTGCCAAGCAGTCTGACACCGTGTTATATTGGTTACCAGTGCACTGCTGAGTATAAATGGACATTGATGTTACTGTTTCCATGTTTAATTTGCCAATATATAATGTTACATAAGTATACTGTAATTATAGAGTTTAAATAATTACAAATCGCTATTCTGCGTACTTGTGGCAGTAAGGCAACATATGATGATAATCATATGTCGATGAGGATTTCAGCAGAATGTATGCCCTTCTGCCTGTCAGTCTCAACCCATGACATCAAAAGTTTAGAGTTTAAAGATTGAATGCAGGGTTATTCCAGTAACCGAAACTCTATAAAACTGATGCCATAATGATTGATTTCAGTAAAACTAATACTGAAAAGATTTTCAATACTGGTACTATACAGATATAGAAATGATCATGAAAAACTTTGCTAAAACTGTAATTGAAATTATTTCGAAAACTGATACTGAAATGATTGGTTGCCTTAATGCTTTTGCCTGAAATTTTTCCAGCGTGCTTCACGCTTAATTACTGATTTATGGCACCAGTATCAATTTTTAGCTTTTTCCATTTTCCAACCTAATTCTAGCATCATGGTCTCACAGCTCTGCTATCGCAGGATCAGTACTCATTTCCATTTGCTGCCCTGAGCTGGCAGCAAACTGCAGACACCGCTCAGTTATATGGATGGTATAAGCCACATCTCTCTGATGTATTGCCTTTACCTGCTTAGCAGTTAAGCCAGTGCAGAATTATACTGCTTGGTGACAGAGGCACGTGCATGTGAACAATTTGCCTAGGGTTGTTACATGATAGTAGAATGGCTAGGAGTCAAACTCGTGACCCAGCTATCGTGCGTGTAGTTGTTCATGCATTTAACGTGGTTTCCACGCCTAAAGAAAAGTCTTGAATTTCTTTTCCTTGATTTTTCAGAGCCTGGGACGTCCTGGAAAATGAAAAATTTGGATAGTTGATGAATTTAATACTAGTAGGCTAGCAGTTTGATAATCTTGATGTTGAGAATTAAGTTTTTAGTTGCATCGATTAAAATAACTGTAGCTAAAATGATGTAAATACTGATACTGAAACTGAACTGAAATGACTGCCAAAAAACTTTATCGAAACTATAACTGAAAAGAATTCAGATACTGTATAGGAACTTATATTGTATTGATTGAGCTCAAACGTTTTAGAAACTGAAACCGAAATGATTTTCAGAACTGGAATAACACTGATTTGAATGTAATATGTATTTTATGATACGAGGGTCATCCCAGAAGTTTCCGGCCTCGGCATATTAGACAATAATATTTTCTACAATCTGTACGTCAGTGAAACGTACATCCTTTACGAACTCTAATGAGTCGGTTGCGGATATGACGTTGTTGTAATTTATGACGTCATTTAGCTTTAAACCGAAACGATTTGAAGCGCTGACGCAAACAGCATACAATCAGGCTCACTGGCTCACTGTTGCATGACAATTTTTCTGTCTGTATCTAGGTTTACCAAAGTGGAATCCCGTGGCATCAGATTTTGTGAAATCCCTAACAAGAACGTTTGCGAATTTCTCATTTGCATATGTGAATATACAATAGCCTACATTTGCGCTAGCCGCAAATAAGAGCAATTGAATCAATTACGACTTCACACAAATACGAAGAGTATTCAAAAAGTTTTGAGCATCAATATATTGGACCAATTTTGTTATTGTCTATATATCAGTAAAAGGTATACTTACCTTCCGTATTCGTGCGGAAGTAACGTCATTGTAATTTATGACTTCATAGAACATTAAGCTGAAACGATTTGGTGCGCTAACGCCAGCAGCATTTGAATCAGGCTGATTGTTGCATGAAACTATTTCAGTCTGTAGCTGGATTTGCCAAAGTGCGGCTCCTGAGCATCTGATTTTACAAAAGCCTTGACATCTGCGTTTATGAATTTCTCATTTGGGTTTGTGAATATACTAAAGCCTAATCTGTGGTAGCCGCCTATCAAAGCACTTTAGCAAAAGTGCAACGCAATGCCAATATCTGATGGTATTAGAAAAATTTTATTTAAAATCTAACCAACTTTAAATTAAAATTTAACTGTTAATTATATCATTTGTGTTAATGAAAGGCCAATCAAAATTTGTGACTAGTTACATGGGTCCCTGATGGGCAAAGGGGCTGGGAGGGGCCCGGGAGCAAGCCCTGCGCAATTTCCCCAAATTTCAGCACTGCAGTCCAGTCCAAACTCAGTTACCCAGCTGGCTGTTCATGACTGACTTCCTACACCAAGACCACTCTGCATACAACAACGACCTTACCCCCAGTGACTATTATCTGTTTTGAAATCTGATAATGATGGTGTCTGCTATCCATGATGATGAATGACCCCAGCCTCTTTCGTTGACGCTGGAAATCGGTTCTATTTAATGCTCTGTGATGTCATAAATTACGATGATGCCATATCCGCAACCGGCTCATTAGAGTTCGTGAAGGATGTACGTTTCACTGATGTATAGATTGTGGAAAGTATTGTTGTCTAATATGCCGAGGCCGGAAACTTTTGGGATGACCCTCGTATGACTTCATATATTGTTTACTTTTTACGTGCGAGAGCACCTACTGCTGAAGCGTCTTTGCCATTGCAATGCTGTCTCTCCGTCCATCCATGCGTCTGTTCGTCCATCTCTCTCACGGGTTCATCAGTCAAAAACGGTGCAAGCTAGGATCACCAAATCTTCACCATCGACTGCTTGGATGGCTCTGGTTTCAGGATCCATAAAGCTTTTCATAAATTCCATAGGGGTCACCTCAAGGAGGGCGCTAAATGAAAAATTTGCAATTTTCAATTTTGCAATTTTCAGCCAGTAAGTCGCTGTAGGCCTATCTCAGAAACTGTGCAAGATAGGGCCTATAGCTAACTATTAATCACTAATAGGAAGTTAAACACTGGCTTTTGATTGGCACCAAAAGCAATGACCTTGGATGACCTTGAACACCAAAATAGAGAGAACTGTGTAGAAATCACTAAAGATAGACCAGAATATCTTGCGTATGAAACTTTCAGCATTAAACGTAGTTTTCACTAGTTTACATTTTCTCCCACTGTGTTCCAGGAATTCTCCGTACGGGGGTGTCAAACTTCGGCACTCCCTTTAAAATACCCGCATTTGGCCACTCATACGGTAGCAGCGATGCGAGAAGGTGGCGCCATCTGGCGTATGTGAATGCATCGTTCTCGATGTAAGTTGATGGGATTCAGTGAGCTTAGTGGGCTTTCAAACATGCACCACTGTGACGCTGTCGCTTATTCCCCTTTGCATTAGCTAGGCTCTCTTGTTTAAACAGAGAAGCGATCGTTGACAGTTGAATCTGTGTGGATTTTTTAACTGCATACTGTTTCAAGTAATTAGAGCTCGTGTCTGTTATTTGCAGTGTATTCCAAGATAAAACTTTATAACATAGACCTATTTTTTTAGCTGGAATTTAGGGATCTCACTTTTAAGGGGAAAGAAAGAAGGGAAAGGAGAAAAGAAATGGGAAAAGGAAGAGGATGTGGGAAGAAAAAGGAAACAATAAAACAGGAAGGGGACGAAGGTGAGAAAACGGAAGGGTAAAAAGGGAAGGTAAGGGCCGGGAAATACTCTGTAAATTTGCTACCCCAGGAAAAATCTCTAGCTTACAACCAGTGCCAAAAAATCCATGCTTTTATACACAAAAAGCTTCAGTTTCTGGGGGACTTCCGTCCCCAGACTCCCTTACTTCACGCCCACTATAACTTAAAAGTTCTGGACACGCCTCTGGTCAGTCACTAACCTTGAAGGTCATCCAAGGTCGATGATTTTTATATGATCTGAAACGGCACTTCCTGTTAGTGATCTATAGCAACCTAAGCCCTACCCCGTTTAGCCACAGTACATCCGTGACAGATGGACATGCAGACTGATGGACGACAATCATGGCAAACAGGCAAATTAGGGCAGACCTTTATTAAGCTTTCATCTTATAAGCTTTTGGTTTAAAAAGTAAGAAAAACAATACCAAAGTTGTTGTCTGGTATTTTTCTGCGATTTTTCTTTATTATTCTTACGCAGTAATTTGTAATACAGTAATAATTATTATTACCAGGGATAAATAATTAAAAAGGGATAGCTGACTTCAGCACTAACCCATATTTAGTATTTGTGCTTCCGGTAAGTTCACTTTTCGTATCTATATTCCCTGATTATTACATTCGATCAAAGGATTACCAAAAATAATTGAACTGTACAGCCCTAACGCTGGTAAGATTTTACATATTCTAGGTTCATGTTAGCTGTTTTGATAGTTTGGTTCAAATTGGTTGTTTTTAATAAGAAAATATTTTTATCAGAGTTTGTTGGACGTTACGTAAGTTTAGACATTTCTTGACGACGTAATATTGTCAATATTGGGAGTGACGCATGCAAGAAGCGCTATAGCTGCGTATAGCACGACCCGTATCTTCAACTTTTATCTTTTTAAGGGTGTTGGTAATTTGCGGAAATGCGGAAAGTAATTTGCGGAATGAATTCTGCGGAAGTAGGCTGCGGAACGGTGGGTAATATGCGGAATGACCGACCGAGCGATCGATAAC
>Ga0209367_1004605_pt1 | contig 19071 bp, 10 predicted proteins | sample WorMetLIZISLAND2_FD_187412 | JGI IMG/M metagenome (GOLD analysis project Ga0209367, IMG submission 187412) | Marine gutless worms symbiont microbial communities from Max Planck institute for Marine Microbiology, Germany - Olavius geniculatus... ... | reverse complement strand
CACGAGACGCGCAAAAGCCTATAGCAGTTCCGGTTCAGTAGTTTAGCTGAAAATTGGGGTGTTCACGCTAAGTTAATATACAAATACCAAATTCTCTATCTGGATCGCATAACGACAGTAGCGTGGCGCCACCTTGTCAATGATATAGACTTGTGTCACAGCCCGAAATCGACAAAAAATCCATAAACACCCTATTTTGGCATTCAAGGTCATTCAAAGTCATTGAATTCGATGCCAATCGAGAGCCTGTGTATGACTTCTTATTAGTGATTAATAGTAACCTAGGCCCTATCTCGCACTGTTACTGAGATACAGAGACTTATTGACCAAAAATCGCAAATTTTGACCACCCCCCTCATTTAGCGCCCTCATTTGGAGTGACCCCTTTCGAATTTATGTAAAAGGTTTTTATGGTTCCTGAAACTAGAGTCTTCCAGGCAGCTGGTGATCCTAGCTTGCACCGTTTTTGACTGATCCACCCGCGTGACGGACGGACAGACGGAAAGACAGACGGACAGAATTGTGATGGCTAAGACACGCTGAAAACAGTAGCTGCTTTTGCACGTAAAAACTGTTTGCTTCCACCGAGTATTTTTTATGCTAGCCAACACTATTCCTTAGTCATTTACTGCCAGTGCACTCTTTAATCCAACAGTTCGACAAGAAGAAACACTGTTCAGAGCAAGTCATCATACTTTATGATCCAGTGAATTAATAACAATAAACCATAATCCCACACAAATTAATTACCAACAGCCAAACGTAGAGCATTATTACAGTTCCACCACCTGGTGTAATAAGAAACAAACATGCTATATATAGCTGCATTAGGTATTGCCATAAAACTTCTAATATGAGCTGGGTCTCCAATACTAACTTTACAGGAATGAAGCTGACAAAGTGACACACTTTCTTTTAACTCTGCGGTTTAGACAGTACTAAGTAAGTCATGGAACATACTGGTTTGACAAAAAATGAAATGTACACACACTGTACATAGAAAAAGTTTAATACAGAAAGCTGACAATGTTTAATCAGGCCTAGAAAATTTTAGTGCTTCCGGTTGCAGCTAGCAAAAAAATAGGGACAAAAGGCAAATAGTCAAAAGTTTTAAAAAATTTTATTTCTATATTCAGGGCTGGCCTTAGCCAGTAAAGTGTATTACAGGGTTCACTCCCTTTCCTTTTCTTTTCTCTTTCCTTCCCCTCCCGTCTGTTCCCCTCTCTTTCTCCATCTCCTTACTCTCTCTACCCCTTTCCTTTCGTTTCTCTTCATAGATGTAGGACCCATAAATTCCAGCTAGTAGGTCTGGAGGAATGCTGTAAGTTCTTCTAGCCGAAATTGAATCTGGTGCGTTATAGCTTTAAAATATCAGAGCAGGTGGCAACAGTTTTGACTATTTTCTTGAGTCTATGATACCTATTTTTAACAAAAACTTGTGCTCGGCTATTTGGGGTCTAGGCCCGTACCCGATGTCTATGTCACTGTGCACAGGAGAGTCAACCTCCCTTCCCTACTCTTCTTCTCCCTCCCTTCCTGTTTCTCTCTTAATTCCTTTCCCTTCCTCTTTCTTCTCTTCTCCCTCCCCTTCTGCCACGAAGGGACCTTCTTAAAACCAGCTAAGTGGTTTGGAAAGCACTGTAAGCTCCCCTAGTGGGGTCCAAGGCGAAGCCCTGTTGCAGTCATCCGGCGGCAGTCTCATTTTGTGGCATTGTATCATGTACGTTCGTAAAAAGCATCTCGTTGCAGCACTTCTTTGTTCAAATTGGCAAGTATATTTACACGGAATTTTTAGGGTCCAAAATTGTGGCCCGGTTTGACCGAACCACTCGAACATGCCTAAGACCAGCCGGCCCTGTTTATATCATACGCAACAACTCATAAAATACACGTACAAGATGACACACTGAATAGCACTCACGAGATCTGAAGTAAGGACTAAGGATACTGCAGCATAACAGATTATATATGTATGCAAACAGTTTTTTTCCAGCAAAACTTTGAAAACAAACCAAAAAAACTGCAGAACTGAATTTGAGGATCTGGCAACCAGAAGCACAGAAATTGTTTTACGCCTCATTAATACAAGCCACGTCATTAACAGAAACCAGGTCTCTGCCACAAGCTGACAGTTTTAGGTCACTTGCTTGTTTTAACAGAAGCCGGGGCTTGTACTGTACTTTCACGGTGTCATACTTTAGTTGCAAAGAGCACATGAAACAACAAAAACATCTGACGTACTACAGTATACATTACACATAGCAGTAGCAATCCTTTTGAACCAAGTGAAACGAAAACAGCTTAACAAATTCTAATACTGTTTGGTCTAGAAAAAAAGCATTCAGTAACTACTTGCAAGCAAACTGCAGTACTTAACTAAAATGACGATGCATAACAACCATAAAAAATAATATAAGTGAAAACTACAGATAAAACATAAATATGCAGCTGCTATGCAGGTACACACATATGGTTAGAATATGCTGCTAAGGCAAATTAATGGAGTTAGGCACAAGCAATCTATTGTGGAATGTTAGTTACACAAAGCATTTAACACTATGGCATATTCATACATGTGAATAACCATCTAATCAGGTTAACGCACAATCCGGTGCCAAGTTAGATGCATAATATAAAAAAGAGAACTGGACCGACATGACGGAAAGATATCTTGGAATAATGGAGACTAAACTGCTACTTATTTTCCATCAACACCGTTAGCTGGTTTTGCTAATTACTAATCTACAAAATACGCAAATGTTAGAAGCTCCTCTTAAAAGGCAAAAGCTGTGTCAAATAACAGCACTGTTCAAATTCAGTCAGATAAGAGCTGCACAAGTGTTTGAAATACATTATACAGGGTGGTCCAAAAAAAACGGCACAAAGTTTATGGCACAATAATTTTGCAATCGTACATCACAGAGTCATGCGGTTTTCTGCAAAATGTTCTGAAAGAAATTCTTTACATGGCCAAAGTCATTGTTTAAATACAGCAATTAAATATTCTTTGTTTTGCCACTGGCAAGTGAACTATTGAAAAACAGAATTACCTTCAATGTACCTTGGTCCTTAAAAACTTGCCACTATTATTTTTTCAATAGCTCTGTGAAACATTAGCCGATTTCAATAATTTTTGGCACGAAAGATTAAGAATAAACTTGACGCAAAGGTCCGTAGTTTTGGCCACCTCACCTTAACGCTGTCGTTACACTACCGTGTGAAATGCACAAGTCGCTGTTTGGCCATTGACAACAATGAATTCCTATCGGGTAGCATATGCGTCGGCTCAGAAATTATAAACTGAATAGCAACAAACTCAATTAGCAATTATTTTCACTCAAAAAGTCACACGGGTCACATCACATCATCTTCATTTCAGCATGTACTCAAAATGTCTGCCTGCAGCACTAACGTAAGCGGTAGATGTTGACACCATTTGCCAAAAACAAAGCAACAGATTTTCAATGATTCTGTGGTCTCAGTAATTTTCTGAGCTGACGCATGCACTGCCCAGTATGAATTCATTGTTGTCGATGGTCAAACTACGACTTCTGCATTTCACAAGGTAGTGTAACAACAACCTTAGGGTGAGGTGGCCGAAACTGCAGACATTTACATCAAGTTTCTTTCTAATGCTGCATGCCAAAAATTCTTAAAATTGGCAAATGTTTCAATGAGCTATTAAAAAATAAAAGTAGCATGTTTTTATGGACCACAGTGTCGAGGGTAATAGTGTTTTTGCATAGTTCAATTGCCAGCGGCAATAACAAAGAATATTTAACTGCTGTATTCAAATATTGACTTTAGTCATGTAAAGAATTTCTTTCGGAACATTTTGTTGAAAACCACCTGACTCTATGATGTACAGTTGCAAAATTATGGTGTCATTAACTTTGAGCCATTTTTTGGACCACCCTGTATATAAGACCAACTGTAATTAACAATTTAGATGCTTTATAGTCCTACATCAACAGTGCAAAATGCAGCAAGCGTTACACTGGAACAAACAAAGACCACAAGATAGCAAAAATGCACACCACCACATCAGCTTTTCACTACAATGATAAAAATATATATTTTGCAATTTTCTTAAACAGAAATGCATTGACTGAAGAATCATTCTCAATTTGCACAAAAAAACTGTGAATACAAGACATCAAATATTTCACATTCACAAAATGCAGCTGCTTTCATAGAAAATGAAACTGAGACAGTGGCCTGTGTCCATATTTGGATGAGACTTATAAACTGATAAATTCCAATTTATCACACTAAAATATGACGAAATCACGCAAATATGAGTACTTTAATGAAAATTAAATTCACAGTCAGCCACCTAACATAAGGTGAGTTATTAATACCGCTGCTAATATGCAGATAACACATCGAGACAATGTAAATAAGCCTACAACTGCTCACATACTCAAATATGCATATTTGGGTATAGTGGCTTGGTGTAGCAGTAACACGTTTCATCCCATCGATGAAGTTACTCTACACCAGGCCGGGTTAGTACTTTAATGGTGAGTGAATGAGTGAGTAGGGTTTAACGTGCCACCCAACACAGTATAGGTCACTATGTGGATGGCCTTTTCAGGTGGAAAGCACACAAACTCATAATAATGGAACAGTAAATTTAACCTTTACAGAAACACAAAACACAAAATACAAATAAACAAGCTAAACCTAAAATTGTAAGAACTCCATTATACGTGTTCATATGTAATTAACATAATGGTAGTTCTAATAATCTGCCCTGTTATCCTCCAGCCAGTCATCAATGATGGGTGACTGCCTGCGGGCAGGTAAACCATCTCGGTATGTAACCAGCCACCTAGGTCAACTCAGCCTTCCATCCTTCCAGAGTAGGTAAATTGAGTACCGGCCTATCTGGCTGGAATTAAGGTGGGACACGTTCACCTGTGTCGGGTGGCAGGTAACACTGTGTGATCCCATATAGCAGATGACGCTCCGTAGCTGTGAAATGGGCTTCCATTAAGAGCTATAACACCACCACCTTTTAAGAAAAGAGGTACTTTCTTTACTGTCTGACTGTCTGTCTGTCTACACGATTATTTTTCATCTTACTTCAAATGTACAACTACAGTCATATAGCACTGCTGCTACAGTTATATACTGACACAGCTTAAAGGGTCAAAATACGGATAACAACAGCAAACAAGAGCCAGTCTGGCCAGTCAGTCTCGAAACAGCATCATTCCTGGCTGCACATTGGTTTGGCCACAACTAACAAAGCAAATTCTGATTGCAGTTCTAACAACCAAATCTCTACTATTCATTGGGGACCAGGTCTGCTGCATAACCAACCACTACTACTCCTACTACTACTGGTTCCTACTACTCTGAGAATTCATTTTCCCTGACTTTCCAGGACAAAATGAATCATTTTCCCTGACTAATTTGTTCACACAAAATAACAATGTTGGCTTTCAAGCACTTGCAATCGCACTAGAAACAAAGGTGGCAGAACAAATTTAAAAGTGTAGCTACAAATAATCTGCAAGCGAAGCGAGCAGAAAAAAATTTATGAATTGTTGTACACAGTCTGCATAAAACAGTTAAAAATTTTTTCTGCATCTCTGTTAACTTTTGCGCCCTGGTACTTTGATTTTCCCTGACTTTCACTGACCATAGAAACCATGATAACTCAATGTCAATTGGACTGGACCACAAATGACATGTCATTCTCTATCCAGAGGCTTTAGCAGGTTGCACGAGTGTGATAAATGAACAGATAGAGAGCCAGACAGAGAGACAGACCACATTACGATAACACCTGTCACAATAGCTGTGATCGCTGATGCTTTAAGCGATGATACCATAGAAATTGACTCAACTATCTGAATAATGATAATAACAATGATGTTAGTGATGGCAATGATTAACAGTAACAATGATAAATAATATGCATCTCATTCTTAGGCACAGATTTCAGCATCAAAAATCTGAGAAAGCCGATGTCACATGTATTCCAAAAGTTTTCAATCATAAGCATCAATCAACAGTACAGATAGGGACTAAGACACTTCAATCAGTGAAAGAAAATGGCATTATTAATAGACAATGTGACAAATTTTGACTATATCCCAACTGGCCACTGATTTCTTGAAATTACGCAAAATCACAATAAGAGATATGTCAATATGTCTAGTATTTTTTATGATAAAGTACACTGCAATGAACTGAGCTAGACAGTGCTAATATAAGCACTTGGCACATCACATGTGAATTGGTGACTGGTGATTAGCCTGAAGGGGCACCAGTCTGAATATTGGTCAGTGTTCTGAAAAAACCAGGGGCCACCATATCCAAGTGTGGTCCATAGCCAAAGTACACCATAACAAAATTTCAATTTATCCCTATTCCCAACTCTATCACTAACCCTAACCTCCTAACCCTAGGGTTATGCCTAACCCTCGCGCTGTTCAGACTAGTGCCCCTTCGAACTAGTAAACTGTCCCATATGAAATTACACTGAACAATACACACATTTCAATCCTACAAGTTAAACTTGACTGCATCACCTTTAATTCCTCTAAGCTGCTCTTATAGCCATTTGCAGGTAAACTTTGCCAATCCATTCCCACACTGAATCTCAGTCTCCTCGAAGTAACTTGTAACGATCAACACTGTAACAGAGAATGACGTCGGCCGACTTTGTTGTCAATGTTCCGACGTGAAACCATTAACAACGCCGATGGCGTGCTCCCGACTGGCTTGACCATCGGCCAGTGGACGCTCCAACGCACTGAACATCGTTGATGGCGGCGACTTCACATATTCCGAGCACAGGCTAGATGAAAAGTAGTACCAGTCTGTGGACGATGGTGACTGATCCAAACTTGTGAAGTGATGACAGTCATCTTCGGGTGAAAGTTTGAACTCTGTGCACTTGGCAGCCTCCGCAGCATGAACAGTTTGTGGATCACTAGTCTCATCACTGGATGACTGCAGTGCGCTGGAGCGAGTCTGGTTTGATCTGGTTTGATCTGGCTTAATGCCGGTGCCGGTGGAGATCTTAGACTGGATGAGTTCCAGCAATGATGGAAAGAACTCCTCCACACCATCGTAGCCTATACACGTCAACCAATGAAAACAACCTGGTGGCGGAAACGACAGCAAATCGAACTTACAATTGAGACGTTGTTGGTTTGACTCTCAGTCGTGTCGCTATCAAGTGGTTACTACTACTTGGATGGGTGACTGTCTGCAGACTGGTAAACCATCTAAGTATATAACCAACACTAAGGTCAACTCAACCTTCCATCCCTCCAGAGCAGGTAAATTGAGTACTGGACTCTGGCTGAGGTCAGGGCACATTCACTTGTGTCAGGTATGATCCATTGATCCCAAATGACAAGTGATGCTCTGCAGCTCTGCGATGCGTTTCCCATAAAGAGCTATACACCACCATTAACCCTTAACCTTTAAGGAATAAATGAAACATCTTTATTATGTGTCACAGACAACAGCTGGATTACAAACACAAAAAATGCTAGGCAAAAAGTTTTTTAAAATGTATATTAAGATTGCACAAAGTTCATTAAACAATATGGTAACAAAGATTTAGCATAACATGTTGCTCACATTTTAAATAGTTCACAAAGAATGGGCATGTTGCAAATAGTTAGTAACAGAGAATCATGTTCCAATATCACTGAAAGTTACAATAATAATAATATAGCTTTTACAATGCCAGTATGCAAAAGTACAGCTGACAGCTACGAAGCCAGTACTGTCAATAACATCCACTTAGTTTCAACCTGCTTTGCAACAACTGCTACTTATAATAATGGTATAAGCAAAAATGCAAACAATGAATGCCATAGCTGAATGTGAACAGAGTTAGTTAATTTATTACAATGATGCTGCGGTAAACCTGGGAATGCATTAATGTCAATAACTCCATAGCGCCCCGTTCCATTCTCGATGATCACATCAATTCCGAGCAATTCCAGACCAAATTTCTTCTGAATCCCGGTCATGAGATGATCCATTTTCCTTTCGTCCGGCTCAATGATCGGATGGTCCACTTCCGACTCATCCATCTGTGCATCAGTCAGATATAAAAACTTGTTCATGACATACAGACTGACACAAAAGTGGAAGCATACATCCTATACATGGACTGCAGCTAAGACTGGTCTTCATGATCTTCATGATGCAAATATGTCACCTATGTATCACAGTGTGTTAGACACTCAAAATGACCAAGACCCCAACCTTCAAAACGTAATCTGCTGCCTAAAGTAGGCCTACATCATCAACCAGTTTGTAGAAAACCGAATCCCACTCGTATTCTGGGAGAACAGCTGTCTGTAGGGGTTTGGCAATGGTACATTTGGATAGGGCGTTAGTCAGTTGCTATAGGCTGCCAACAGCAACTACGCTGCTAACTGAAGCAGTTTGGCCAGAATGTGCTATACAACTTGTATTTAGGGATGCAGCCAAGACCACAGTGTGGGGGAAAGAGCAGCTGTAGGGGATAGTGGTTGAGCAACCCTATTTGCTTTTTCAGACAGTTTTCCGATAAGACAATAATAATGTTACAGATAACAGACAAACAAAACAGTGTGCCATAACTGAGGTCGTTAAAACGGTCGGCTAAAACCTGCATGCTTCTTTATTTAACAGAGAAAAAGCTAAAGTAAATGCAAATTGATTCATACAGAAAGTGAACAAAGCAATGCTGCATTACCATGTTAAGATGTGAAGAAGAATATGACTTTGAGACATCATTGCTGTTGAAAAATACAGTATTGTATTCTGAAACAACACACATACACCAGTCACAGACATCAACTGTAATGCCACTAGAACCAGTGACCCATCACCAATCATTCATTTGCTGAATAAACACATCAACCAATAAAAGTTTGCAGCAAAGAAGTTTACACGAGCAAGGTGTGCCAGGCTCGTTAGAGCACTTAGAGCAGCCTAACTAAAACTAACAAGAAAACAATTGACACAAGTACAATGAGAGCTTAAACATTAACATTCAAGAAGAAAATGTAAGAAATTTAGCACAAATCAACAGTCTGAAATTCTGAATAGAATGCCTAAAACTAGTTAATATGATATAATCCACACTCTTTGGCAGTGAGTTCCATGCATTTATGATACATTCACTAAAAATACTGCTGTTGCCTGAAATGCACAGAGCATTTGCACAACTTGTACTCATGACATTAAATGCAGCAAGAAGAATAAAAACAGTGGAAACTTAGGAATAATATAGCTACCTCCTGCAGAGAGGTTCTTTATGGAAGGCCTCTGGATGATAAAGCGGCGACGTCCAATAATGAAAATCTTGAAGAGTCTCGCGTTATGGTTGACAAAGGCTTGGACAATGCATGGAGGCTGAATATCACGAAGGCCATCTTCACTGAAGATGATTGACATCTGACAAATAAAACACACAACACAATGCAATGCACTCTGCTGACAAACAGTCAGCCGCAGCATAATTAGTTACACAAGCAGCTTATATGCATCTAACAGATGCTATAACCAGCACGTTGACATTTACTGGGCACAAAAGGGTTAACCAGTTAAGCAAAGGAGGCCACCGTTTTAGTTAAGAACAACAACTGCAAACAGACGAACATCACCAGTATTCAACAACAGTGGACATACAGGGTGTAGCAAAAAAGTGGACATACATACACTATGTGCTACCTAACTGCATATCGTTTCAGCCGCTGTTACCAGGTTCTGTTTCATTAAATATCTTACCGTATCCTATCTATTTCAATGTAATAAAAAACTACTCAATTTTGAATGACCGTGTGATGTGATCTAACAATCTGTGTTAACTTAATCAGTAAACAGATGTGTGAGACTACAAAATATTTCACACAAATTCGCACTTGAGGGTTTCCATGTCACACCGAAATGTAAGCTTACTGGCCAAAAAGTATAATCATCCAATGTATTAGTCAATCAAACAGCTCACAGCATGCCACAAGTACCAAATAATCTAAAAAGCCTAATTTTTTGGAAATGCATGTAATTATTTAATGTTATTTAATGCAATACAAAATCATACAGTCTGGCAATACGTATACAGACAATTTTTCAATGGAAAAGACCATGAGCGCCAATTCTGAGTAAAAATCTCCAGAGTCCACGATTTACTGATTATTATGGTTTTTTTTCAGCAAAAAAATTTTTGAAAAATTATGTAGAACACCATAGCAACAAACAACACTACAACTACATTTGTGCACAAAAAATGAAGCAAGATTTCTAATACAAATACAGCGTAAGAACATAGTTATGCAGAGTACAAAAAGTTCAAAGTAAAAGACACAGAACAAATAAGTTCACATCTTTAAACTTTTGACAATTCTGAAGCAATCATTGTCCATCTGTAGCAGTTATAAAGCTAATATGATTTTTTTTGTACATCAACAAATATATACATGTACTGACAAAGTTAGATACAATAAATGGATATAAAACAAAACACATATTACCAATGTGTTCTGTTTTATATTCATTTTTCAAATATGCACTTTTCACTCACTTAATCATCAATTTCAACAACCAAAGTCAAAAGCATTACAGATTTAGTACCGTACCTCAACCACAAAGTTTGCATCTAGGAATTTTTCACTTCTAACCTAGGTTCATTTCAATTCAACCATATCCAGTATGATTCTCCAAAAAGAAGTCACAATTTTAGCCAGTTTTTTGCAGAAAAATGAATAGAAATGCTGCTTAGGGCATGGAAGAATGTGGCTTACAGAGCTAGCGATACTTAGCAGTGTACATGCAGAGAGAGTGTTTGGCGGATGGCATGTGATATCACCTCTTCACGGTGGTCGGCCTGTAGCGGTGGAATGCCACCGTGACCAGTGCAGTGAGCCAGGCTTGGCTTGCATACTGGACACCGCAAGACAACAACAGCAGCCCAGTCAACACTCAGTCCTAGCACCAGAACAGGCTCAAACATACACATAAACACACATCGATAATGCCCACCCACAAAAAAATTGTACAGCACTACGGTACTGATGACGCATGTGATGAGACATACCAATCGGAAAGTTGATGCCACTCTCAGCCAGAAGTCGTTTGTTGTGGACCACGTCAGATGTTGTCACCTCGGTAAACGGTGGAATGAAATAGCGCCAGTCTGTTCATGAAATAAATAATAACAACCTTTTCACAACAGCACTAGAATATGGCTAAAAACTCGAAACATGATGCAACAGTCAAAATAACTGTTTGCAGTTATATATATGGCGCTCTTAATTGACAACTCCGAAACCTGAATGCTAACAGAGAGACTAAAGAACAAGCTACGAGCATTTGAGATGGGATGTCTCCGGAAGATCCTAGGTGTGTCAAGACTCAAGAATCTCTCACATCAGAAATACAGACATCAAGAATCAGCTCAACATCCAGCATGACATTACGGACAAAATCCGAAGCTGTTGTCTTAGATACTTTGGCCATGTAGTTAGAATGCAACCTTCCCGATGGCCACACCAAGCCCTGTATGGTCGTGTTCACGAAAACAGACACCGAGGATGACTGAGGAAGCGCTGGACTGATAACATTTCGGACAATAGTCAGATGATAGGTCTTTCACTCACACAAGCAACTCATGAAGACAAGGACAGAGATCACTGGAGGAGGTTCATGAGGCTGTCCGAGCATGCATCTGCATCGCGATCATACCAAAGGAGAAATTGACAAGTGCAAAACTCAGTGTTTACCGTTAAAACATGCTGTCTGTGTGCACTGCACGATACAGTGAAACACAAGCATTAACAATGTCTGTACAGTACTGGAAGACACACACACCAACACACAATTAGGTTTAGCCAACGTTTTATCCAGAGTTACTCCAGATTAGGCTAGTCCATAAAAAGAAAGCTTTTAAAACCATTGCAGCAGTAGTTTTATTAACTGTGATACCTGTCAATCAACCAAAAACATCGCAGCACTTAAAATGCACATACGTAAACATGAATATTAAAACAAAACAGCAAGTATTACTAAGAACATCAAAAACATTCAGCAAAAATCACAGCGTAAGTCAACAGCAATATGCTATAACACCGCCGATGAAGTGTGAGAAAACAATCCAGCCCGGAAAAAGCTGTGCTCTAACAGCTCCCAAAAGACCTAATTCCAGAACAAGTAGTCATTTGTACAAAAACATAAAGTAGCAATAATTAACAATCAGACACCAATGCTCTATCTTGGACAAGTTACCTCAAATCTTTGTCGCACACTAACGACATCAACAGAGACTAGCAGCAGTGCTTGTCACCATTAGGTGAATTCATGAACAGAAAAACCTACTTTCATCGACGACGTCGCAGTCGTGGACAAACTGGTATTGTTGGTGACGGTCAGACAGCCACATCACATTCTCGATTGGGTCCAGCACTTTCACATCCGGGTGTTCTGCTATGTAACTCTGCACGATGTCAACAGCCTCATATACTGACGCTGTTGCAACAGGACAGGAATATGGTCCCATTGGTCCCAGAACCATAATACTGCCCTTAAGATTCAAAAATGAGGTCCTTGCTTTGGTCTCTTATAAACCTTTATTTGTCAAAATCATGAAAAACATTTTCACCATATTTCTCTGTATTCTTACGATATTTCTCACACTGGGCCTATGAGCATTGGCTCTTTGGCCTTCAAGATGCAACAAATACAAACGTTTGGAAAAAACCACCAGGATATACAAGAAAAACACAAAAAAATCATATTTTAGTGCATCAAAGTATAACCAGTTCATGCAAAATAACGTCAGACTACACCCATTCATCGTCAGTCATTCTAGTCTGTTAAAAAGTACAAAATTGTAAGAAAATATAATGATCAATTTAAAAAAGAATTATTTGTTTAACAATTAATCAATAATTAATTAATCATTCCTCTCTGAAGCCATAGTCAAAAGCACTACAAATTAAGTACCGTACCTGGACTGCCTTAATATGTGTGACAGTCAAAGGACGTCCATCTGGACTACGCGTCAGCTGATCTGAAAGCTTGTGAAGAATCAAGTCAAATGGACCTTGTGGCTCCAGAGGAATGTCCAGGTTCAACTGTCAGCACACATGGTCATATCACAGACGTAAGGATCAAAATTAAACATGAGACAGATTTTGCTGAGTTTAAGTCCTATAATTTGGCCGTACTCACAGCTAGATTTGGGAGAAAACTGGTTTTCAAAATTATACACAAATAACAGACCATCTACTTCAACAGCACACTAACACAGAAATTACAAAAGTGAGTAATTTGTAATGACGTGATGTCCTTATAACAGCTTAGTGTACTGCTACATCCTACTGCCAGATATCACTCATATGATGCTGACACTAAACCAAAACTAGTTTCATTATTTCTAGCTCTGTAAATGGTCCAAGTGCAACTGAAATCCAGGGTGCCTTACCTACTTAGCCATAGCGCCAACAATCTGGATTGTCTGCAATTATTAAGAAGAAGTGTTTGCAGAGTGTAAAAAATCAAAGCAGGTTTCTGTTTTAGCACCAGATCTAAGGTATTTTGAGTGTATCACTAGTTTGCAACTGACAGCAGACATAAAACTAGAAATTTGGGGCAAAGCCCAACGTCAGTCCGCCCGGCGCCCTAAGTCCGATTGGGGGAAATTAGGGGAGCGGGTAAAATTTCCCCGGCATCAAAGTCACGTGGCCCGAACTCAAATACACCGGCATACGCCAAACGCGCATTGTTGACTTAGAGTAGGTCAACATGAGCGCTTATAACTTTGTTCGTAGTAGACCGAATTTCACAAAATTTTTTTTGTTCAACGCCCAAAAGATCGTTTTCGTCAACGCCGTTTACATATTGTCGCTATCTTCATCGGTTCCAGAGATATTTGCGCTCAAACTCGAAAGTTGTCGTAAAACGTACTAAATTTTGGACGTTTTTTGCCCTCCCAAATTTTAAGGGGGGCAATGCCCCCAAAAGTTTTACTTGCGCTAACACCCCAACCTAGAGCCGCGTCAAGTGTTGAAGTTCCGTTGAGCTACACCCCCTAACTCCGAAGTTATAAGCGCTCCTTTGTTGCATTTTAAGCCAATTTTTGACCCCCCTTTGAAAAAAATTGTACGGGGCCCCGTCCCCGGTGGGGGTGTGCTAGTAAAACTTGGTCATTCTCTAGCACGTGTAAAAATTTGGGGACTCAGCACCCCCTAGGGGCCAAAATAAGGTCTTCCGAAAAATGTGCTTTAGGTGGGTACCATTCAACATCAAGATCTCCAAGGTTACTGGACCAAACTTCACCGGACTTGTTTCGCCTAACGCGGAAGGAATCGCGGTAGATGGAATGACTATCCGATTTTGAATATCTTCATCCACTTCGGAGATATTTGCCACCGAACTTCAAAGTCGTCCGAAATCGGGCTAAATTTTGCATGTTTTTGGCCCCTAAAATTTTTTTGCAAAGGCCCCTCGAAATTTTGGACCAGCATTATAAAACTGGGCCTAGTACTAACCACCATGCAAAATTTCACGCCAGTCGGCCCACGCATTTCTGAGATCTCGTGCTCGGAAAAAAAGTAAAAAAACATCTGGGCTAAAACTTAAGTCCGCTCCGCAAGCTATCGCTTCTGGGCGGACTAATAAAAGCAAATATAAATGATAACAATCTGGTTAGCAGACAAATCACTGCAATGTCCACAAATAGCTCATTAACGTACAGTAATGCAGAAAACACAAGACTCTGCCAGCACATACCTTCACCATTTCTATTCCAGCAGCTCTACAACACAGAAAGCAACAATTTTAGTATCATATTCTTCAGGCATCAAAATTATTCATCTAAGAATAAGATTTAAACGATATAGCTCTTCAATGGAAAGCCCATCTCAGAGCTACGAAGCGTCACGCGCCATACAGAATCAACAGTGAGACAGGTGAACATGCCCCACCTTAACCCGAGACAGATGGGCCAGTAGTCAACACACCTAACCTAGAGGGATGGAAGGCTGAGTTGACTGGTGGTTGGTTATGTATTGATATGGTTTACCTTTACCTGTACTTTGGTGGTATTCTGGTGGAAATGAATGTACAGCAGATACATAGACCTAATGCCACCGACAGATGCACAGAGAGACAACACAACCCAAAATGCAATCAATAGCTCAGTGAATATCACAGCTGCCACTGTTGCCTGTTGTGTCCATACATAAATCTCTCGGCCACTTACAAAGACGTCTATAGACTGGGTGGCCTGTTGAATGCTGATGGGTCACCCAGTGTTTTGACCTGCTCATAGCACTCTGTTGGCGGTCGAATCTGACCACCAACACACCATCAGACCTCCTCCACACACGTTATTGATAGACTCCCAATAGCCAAAAAATCAGCCCCCATAGGTATTTTTCCACAATTCTAACTGGCTATGGAACTATGGAGATCTATAAGGGACGCTTATGTGTATGGTGAAACTGCACAGAATACACCATGCAATAACGGTTAGATAGGAGGAAATTTTTTTAAACGTTAAACATATCATTACAGCCCTTTCATTTTGGTCACATTATTGTCATCAAAAATACACTGCACGACTGCGTATATCATAACAGTAAAAGCAGAGAGTCTAAATATGAAATCCACCATGACTGCATTAACAGCACTTTGATCTTTTTGAAATCACCACCAATTTCATACTGAACAATGTGCACATTCACCGTTTATTAAGAATTTCAAAATTGTTGGAAGTAACAGCAAAAAAGCGTTTTACAAAAAAGTAAACATTCTAAACGCTCATTACAACTACCACTAGGAACGGTAACGCATCAGAGAAGCTGTCTGCAGAAAGCAAGAGGTCTACATGTAAGCCTATGTGAGATGGCTGATTAATGATTGCACTAATGAGTCACGTGGCGCATTTCACAGCTGTGGCAAGCTAACCCTGATCAGGTGGTGCTCTGCTAATGGATTCCTGACGTGACTGCTGGTCCACATCCTTGCTATACCTGTAGACGACTGGAGATGTAGACAAATGATGCCACTTAACGCATAGTGCAGCAGCCTAGACTGTTCAACCCTCTGCTGGCAGAATCTGATTAGTGTTTACTGCCTACTACTGCAGCTTACTACACTGTATGTCTGTATGTGCAAAAGTGCAGAATATCCCAAAAAATAAAAAAATGCATTACAAAAATTCATGATGACATTTTCAAGGCAGAATGTACAGTGTAGATGCTAATGACAAATCAATTAAAATCCAGAGTTTCCTTCGCGGATCCTGGATCAATTACCAGCATTTACCACCAACAACAGATAAAATAAAAATTATACCATTTCTTCAGCAAATAAATTCTTGGAGGTTCATGAAGATTTACACGATTTTAATCATAAATATAAATGCTGATGGTTCTACAGCAAATAACGGTGTATTTATGGTGTTGCTGCAGTTGCAGCAAGATAGGAAGCTCACTCATCAGTCGTCACAAGCAAAATCTTCATGGCAGAACTTGCTGTGCCTAACCTCTCACCAGACGGCTGCATTCAACAGACATATAACTATGCCTACACATGGGATGTCAGGCTGCCTAACGTGCTGCAGTATTATTAGTTCTTGCCAACCAGCGCCACTTCCTAGATTGTACACCACTTCTGGTTACAAGTTCGGCAATATGTGTTATATTTCCCAAGATATTTCTTCATAAAAAAAATTATCAGGGCTCCCAGGAGCATGAAGTAACACTTCAGGACCCAATGTTTACAAAATTTCAGGACAATTTCAGGACTACAGGACTGGTTTCACAAGACTCAAGACACAGAAAATGCACGTTTTTCTGTCCTCATAAATGTTATTCATTGAAACAGATCAGTACTGCAGTCCTAAAAATGTTACTAAGGCACTGTTATGAACATACTAAGGCAAAACTGTAGTAACTAAGTATGTAAGCCAAAAGTACTGATGAACTCCCGTTAACTAAGTAAAGTACAAAATGAATGCAATGCCGTAACGCCAGCATAACAAAGGTCCATATTAGGACATTCTGACAAAATGAGTAAAATTTCAGGACAACTGCTGCTTTCAGGACAATTTCAAGACATCTGTTAAATTTCAGGAATTTAAGAACAACTGAGAGCCCTGAATTATACACTCACTCAGCCAACCACAAATTCCATTACCGTAGCTCAATTTGGTATGGCACAGATTAACTGTCTCCGGGCGAACTTCTTCAATTTAACAAATGACACTTACCACGGACATTAAACTTTAGTCCTTGGTCATACACCAATGCAGTCTCAATTCAGAACTTCACAACAGAAATGTCTACCCTCAGATTGCATGCATGTTTTGAATCATGCACGTTCACTGGTGGATCAAGAAGCTGCAAAAGGGTGGAGGGAGGAGGTGGAAACACACATTCATACCATAGTAGTTAGTACAGTATTGCACACACTATATGTAGAAAAAGTATGTTACCCTGGTATGGCAGGGTTTTAATAGAAGCCGGATCTCAAATAGATGCCGGGTCTCCAATACAAGCCAGATGTTCTAATAGAAGCCCCTGAAGTTTTACGGTAAGCAAGGGATGTAGGCTACTCACTGTACTTAGTCCACATGTTAAAGACTTCACTGCAATTAATTATTGTTACAGCTACACATATAAGAGGATGGTTAAAATTGTTCACAATTTTAAAAGATTTAACGACTTTAAACTACTCTTAATTGTTAAAATCTCGATAAAGTCAAATAATTACATGAAAAGTGCAAAGTACATATATGCTCTACCACTGCAATAAATAAGGATTTGGAAAATTAATCATTGTCCAACTCTATAACTGAGACATGATGACAGCAACAGTAGCGCAGCCAGGATCTAAATCTGGGGGCAAAGTGATTAGGATTACCGATCGGTGAAAAGGAGTCATAAGGTTAGTATCACCGATCGGTGGTTTTATCCTTCTAGACTAAAATCACCAATTGGTGATACTAGCCATGTGAAATACGATCACCGACAGCGACAAAGGGGCGAAACCACGATATATACACATACCTGACTTTATGTACTTTTCTGATATATGTGTGTTATATGTGTGGAATACAATTTATCACAAATAAAAACTTGCAAGAAGTTAGGTTACTGCTATAATATAGGCCTAACACAAATCAACATGCAAACAAAAATAAAAAAATAGGACAGTCATAGGCTGCATTAAATAACAATGTTTATAAATAACTTTTGAGCTTCATAATTATAACTCTAAGGCATTGGTGATGACATTTGACAGAAGCTCCCACAACCACGAAAGAGAAGTAGTTAGCATCTTCACTGCTCAGCTGTTTATAACAGTTAGCAAGTAGCTTCTGCACCAGTTCAAAAGCGATGCCAAATATAGGTTCTGCAGTATAAAATAACGTACCTAGTTTGCATCTTAGCATCTTGCTTAGATGCCCAAAATTAACGGTGCTACACAGTAGGATTATGAATATTATACAAATCTTTTAGAACCTATGCAAATGCCAATTTTCGCCAAGTCAAGTGTTACCTACTTTACCTACCGGTACTTACTTTAGTTAACCACAAAACGACATGAAATTATTTTGGCGTACATATATGTATGAGGCAATAAAAGTATGGCCGACTGCTGGTCATTTACTTTAGCAGATCGGTAATTTTGGCATTAGTAATAGCTTCACCAATCGGTGATTTTAACCTTATTTCTTATTTCCACCGATCGTTGATTTTGAGCCTAGAAGGTTAAAATCACCAATTGGTGATACTAACCTTCTTACTTATTTTCACCAATCGATGATCGTAACCAGACCCATCTGGGGGGCACTTGATGGGTGCGGTTTGGGGTCTGGCTTTGCCCCTCCCCAGAAAAATTTATGATTTTTTCGCAGTGGCTAAAGATCCGTCTAGACGGACCCGGAAAAAATTTTTTTCCGGGTCCGTCTATTTTTTTCAAGGTCCGTCCAAGACGGAACTCCAATTTTATTTTACGGAGTTCCGTCAACGCCAGGGCGTCTGTGCGGCAGTGTGCGCACTGCCGCACAGACGCCCTGGCGGACGGCAGCCAACTATA
>Ga0209367_1004604_pt1 | contig 19072 bp, 10 predicted proteins | sample WorMetLIZISLAND2_FD_187412 | JGI IMG/M metagenome (GOLD analysis project Ga0209367, IMG submission 187412) | Marine gutless worms symbiont microbial communities from Max Planck institute for Marine Microbiology, Germany - Olavius geniculatus... ... | reverse complement strand
GGGTCTGGGGAGGGGGCAGCGCCCCCTTCCCAGGAAAATAAAAATGTGATGAATTCTTTCACTAGAACATAATAACTTGGTTGGGAAAGTGCACTTCCGTAATAAATTATTCAAAACAGCACAGCTCTAATGTGGTGAACTACTTTAGTACACACGAGATATCATTGCGCTTCACTACAGTAAATGATGACGGATTTTAACAATTTTTGATCTAAAAACTTCAGTCGTTTAATCGTTGTATGAAAAAATCCAATTGAAAAACGAGCGGAATATGTTTCTTGCAGGTTTGTTCATCATATTAGGCTATAGTATTGTGTGGGTTATTTATCTGTACTAATTACAGTCCAACATCGTCAAACACCATCAATGTTTCGTCCCTAAATTAGCATGATTGCAGTGTTTTCCGGGCCTATATTAAGCGGGTGATATGTGCAATATTAGTTTGTTTATTTAGATGGCCATTTTGTGAATATAAAAGGAATTTTGTTCAGTATTGTCAGCAATGCAGGCCAGCGGTGACGTCACGCCTGACGCGTGTCGTCTGCTTTGTTCAGTCATGCCATTAGGTAGTAAGTAACAGTTGTAAGCGGCTTGGCTACTGTAAGAAATAATCTGAAGCGCAATATCTTTGTAACTAATCACCAGTGAGAAAACAGTATTTTAGTAATAAAACTGCAAATATAAATGCACAAGACAACAGTTTATACACTTGTTAATGGCAATATTAAAGAACTCGCGCATCAAAAACAGCAAAAATCACAAAAGTTGATATTATTCAGCAGCACATCGACACACAGTTAGTGTGATGCGGGCAATATCACCTTTTGTGATTTTTGCTGTTTTCGATGTGCGAGTTTTTTACTATTGCCATTAACAAGTGTATAAACTGATGTTTTGTGCATTTATGATGCATATGAATGTCACGCAAGCTTAGTCTCCATGATAAACATACACAAAGTCTGCCGTTTTTGATCATGTGAAATGTACGGCCTTAGCTTTTATTGCTGCTGAATTGCAAAAATGAAGCTCAGTTATGTGCCGAAAAAATTCATGGTTCGTTAATTTTAACAATTTGCTTAAAATGAACAAAATTCAAACTTGTGATTGCCGTGTGGTGGCAGTATGAAATTGCTTTATAAAATGAGCTTCACTGTTTCTCCTCCTGCTGTTTTTCATGTAGTTATACTTGAGTTGTTCACTTTATAGTTATGGACAGTTAAGTATGTCTGTTGCTGCTGCATGTGCAATATTTTAGTCATAATTACGTGGCAAATGCTCGAATGATTTGTTTTTCGGTCAAGTTGTAGGAGCATGTAATGTTGGTGTTTTGGTTCAACGTGTGCAGAGAATCACGTGGTTTTCTAATCCTGATGACATCTATATGTGCATTGTCCGACAGAAACCAAAGGCGAGAGAAATCTTTTTTAAACATAGATCAGTATTTTATGAGTGAGTTAGCTCCTGTTTTCTTGTACGGCTGCTAGAAGTTTATTTGAACTAGAATCTGAGGGAGACTTAAGTGCAGCTGTGTGAATACATTTGACAAACAGTTCTTAGTATAGGTGCAGTTTTATGTGACATGATCTCGTATAGCAGTCAGGAGCAGCTTGCACTGATGTTTTGTCACTTTTAGTTTTCATTTCAGTAGCATTCTTTTGCAGCAGTAATCTGAGATTTAGCTGGGTCTCAAATATGGTTCTGTAGCTGGTTAAGTTTTTAAAACATATTTGGCTTGTGTTTAATGGGCCAGTTTTTACGGAGTTTTGCCAAGTTAAACTAGTGCTGAAAGTTGATTTTTTTGGGACGTTGTGGTTGTACTTGGACGTGCTGGAAACCTGCTTCTTACCTAAGATGCAGTATGATTGTTGAATGTTGATGTAAACAGGAAGACTGTCAGAACTACATTCGAGTGATTGCACGTCTACCAGGCAGTCGGTTGTTTGTGTGCGGGACGAATGCTTTTCGTCCTTTTTGCCGCACGTACGAGTACGCACAGGTATGGTATATCTTGTGTTGCAGTTCTTACATGTCAGCTGAGTGAACTTTGACTTGTGTGATCTGACCACCATATCTCTCAGTTACGTATTCTACTTTTTAAAAAAATTACATACTAATCTCATGATATGTATTTTCTATTTCTATCTCCGCCAAGTGTGAACATAGTGAACATTGGAGGAGATAAAGAGATTGGTTGTTCTGTCCGTGTTTCCATTGTTCCGTCATTCTGATGACTCATAATAGCAATGACGTCATTGCACCAACAGCACAAGCAGAAACACCGGCTATTACTTTTCCTTCCCTCCACGAAGTGGCTCCTCCTCCCTCCCCTTTCCTTGTTGTAGGGTGTAGTTGTAATAGTAGTAGTAGTAATGTTTAAATCACTTCACTTGGCAGAGATATGCACTCTCACAAGCACCTTCTGTTTTCATTTTTGTTTCATTTGCAGTCACAAGTAAAACCGTAACGTTACATAAAACAGCTGTAAAAAGCAAATCACTTTGAAGCAGTGACTTATAACAAACCAATCACAAAATAGCGCAAGTAGGTCTACATGATTATATGACTGCGGCATGACCACAGTACAACAAATACCCGTTTTATTACAGTAAAATATTAGCACAGACATTTTCCGCAGTCATAAACAATTTAACTAGATCTACCTAAGCCTTTTAATAACTAGAGGTATGTAATGATCGTAGTTTTCGTCGTACACACTTTACACATTAAAATTCACACTTATGTGTTCTATTTTTGTCTGCTTGCATTCTGGAATGCTGCTCCTTGCTATAGGTGGAGCAGTTTGCTGTCCAGTGCAGTGTTACTTTGGGTTGTGTGAGCATCTGTGCTAAATTTTATGTCATCTTTGCCAGAGTTTTAGCATTGTGCACTAGTGTGAGAAGACATACAGATTACGATAACGTGTGGCAACAGCCAGCATTGCTGTATGCCATCTCTGATACTCGTCAGATTGAAATAACTCGTCTTGGTTAGCATTGCAGAATGTTTTACTGCTGAGATGAATATAAGATCTCCCGGAAGAGATTTTTAGTTAGTTTATTGTTTATTGCATATCTGTGATATTGTCATGATTAGGATAGGTACGAGGTGGTTGGGGCTGAAAGAGGCACTGCCCGATGTCCATATGACCCAAACCACAACAGTACAGCTGTCTATCATGGTGAGTATTACTGTTTGTATTGCATTAGTGTATATATTTTAATTAGGTCTGTGGCGTATGCAGAGGGATGCACCCCCAAGATGAGTAGCTGTGTTTTTTTCATCATTTAGAAAGTTGTATATGTGCTTCAGCACACTTCTATTTACCACTAAGGATTGCAATCCCGGGATCTTGAATCCTTGGATCCTGGCCATTTTTGCCAATCCCGAATCCCGGGATTGGCAGCATCCTAATCTCCAGATTTTGGGATTACAAAAAAATTAGTTAAAGTGGTACCTTTTCGAGAGCTAAATGACGCAAATAACATTTCTATAGGTCTAATAAATAAAATATTTTATGCACGCTAGAATTCTCCTCCTTGTTGTGCATGGAAATTTGTATTTTGACAGTCTCAGTAATTTCCTATACCGTTCTGACATACCTTCCGTATGGGCCTACTACATCTTATGCATGAAATAAGTCTATTTGAGATACCAAAATAATGACCAGTCTGTAGGCCTAATCCCGAAGTGGGATCCTGGGATCCCAGGATTACAAATTTCTCAATCGCAGATCCTGGGATTAAGAATTCAATTTCAGGATTGCAGTCACTATTTACCCCAATGAAACGTAGACATCTGCAGCCACTAGACACATTGGACGGTTAATGCGTTCAAAAATGCATAAATTGCAGTCTGAGAAGCTTATAGTGTTCCCCAGACTCCATAGCTGTTGAGGGGGAGCAAGCTGTCCCACCTCAAGAATTCCACTCCCACTCTAAGCATGTGTCCTTGGTCCTCCAGGCCTCAGGAGTGCACCCTCTTGACATCGCTGAATTAGGTCTGTTTAAACTACTTCACTTGGTGGGATATATTATGCATTCTTACTAGCGCCTTCTAGTTCATTTATTATTTCATGGACCACCAGTGATACTTAATCTTTTAATAAAGGCGAACAGAAAAGCGCCGATTGCAATAAGACCCAGAACAAAAGCAGTTGATCAAAGTATAATATAATAATGTAGACTACAGTGTATGTTAAAAAGACACTTTGAGAGCTTGGATTCGATGTTGTTACTGGCTGATATGCATATGGCATTGTATTCAAATGTTTCGGACCCATTGTTTGGGCCTACCGTTAAGTTGTAAGACAGATGTGGCAGAGTGCAGAAGAACGTGGATATTGTGGGGACCACAGCTGTTCACGTGTCATGATTATGGTTATAGCCTTAGACTTATCTTCATAATATTATAAAAGTGCTGACGGCTGAAGTTAACTACATTAACGACACATGCAATTTGTTTTCCCGCATTTTCCAGCCCCGAGCTTATTTGTGCTCCATTTTCCAGTCTCGCATTTTCCACCCCTGCATTTCTTGCGCTTCATTTTCCAGTCCTGCATTTTTCAGCACGTTTGTGCTGCAAATTCCAGTCTTGCATTTTCAGCGTTCCCGTTACCACTAACAGTATAGACATCCTTTAACTTTTAACATTTACCTGAATGTGTTCAGATGGAGAGTTGTATTCAGCAACTTATGCTGACATGAGTTCTCGAGATGCTCTCATTTATAAGAAGCCAGTTCGGAGTGAACAACATGATTCACTCTGGCTTAATGGTATAGTAGGCATTTATTACACCAAAACTCGGTTCATTTTATTAAAGTTGTGCAGTTTTACTTTAATTTTTTTTTGTTTTATAGTATGTCAGTTTTACTTCACACTGTTATTCAGTTTTTCAAATGCGGTATTTTTCAAATCTACTGAAAAGTTGATGTAGGTATCAACAATAAGTAACGATTACTTTAAGTAATCATGTTGCTTATAACCTGTTTATGTGTATGTTCATGAAGCAATAATCTATACTTACATACGTTAGGAAGATTTAGTGATTGTTTTAAAAATCTTGCTCCAGCTCTTCCCAGACTGCATGGGTATACCTGAAGTCACAACTGTATGTGTTAAAGAAATAGACTTTATCATTATTGGCGTTATCAATAGCTATGATGACACGGAAAAGGTAAACAAGCTGTGGCTGTGTGCATTCACTAGATGTCTGACATTGAAAGCAGTTAAAAATTGACTGTTGCTAAAGTTATTAAGCGGAGGTTTATCGTGAATACATTTCCTAGATGGTGCTACGTTGTGTTGGTTTTGTGTGATGCTGTAGATCCGAATTTTGTTAGTTCGTTCGTCTACGGTGACAAAGTATATTTTTTCTTCCGTGAGAACGCCCTTGAAAACATCAACTGCGGCAAGGTATGCACTCCGCTGTGAAGATATACAAGAAATTTGAGCTAATTCTCACGAGACATGCAAAAGCCTATAGCATGCCCGTGTTTATCTGCAACTGTTTTCATGAAAGACTGGCCAACATCGGAAAAATAGCGACTTACGGGGGTACTGCTCTTTGATGCCCTCATGCACAGGTTTCCTTAAATCTAGAAAATTGAGACTTGGACCGTTGAAATCTATGTTCAATGCTAAAAATTTTGTATGCATCTTTTCCATGTCTATCTCAATTGGTTTCGGCGCAATTCACTCTTGAAATGTGTCTTGCAGCTCAAAATCGCCAAAAAATCCATAAAAACCCCTATTTTAGCGTTCAAGGTCATCCAAGGTCATTCAATTCGGTGGCAATCGAGAGCCAGTGTACGACTTCTTATTAGTGATTAATACTAACCTAGGCCCTATCTTGCACCGCTATTGAGATACAGCGACTTATTGGCTAAAAATCGAAAAAAATTTCCACCCCTCCTCTCATTTAGTGCCCTTCTTTGGGGTGACCCCTTTCGAATTTATGGAAAAGCTTTATGGTTCCTGAAACTAGAGTCTTCCATGCAGCTGATGGTGAAGATTTGGTGATTTTAGCTTGCACCATTTTTGACTGATCCACCTGTGTGACAGAGGGACAGACGGACAGACGGATGGACAGACAGAATTGCGATGGCTAAGATGCGCTGAAAGCAGTAGCTGCTTTCACGCGTAGAAACTTCTATGATCACTGACAACGTGCCAAGTTCATTTACAGCTCACAGTATAAAGTGTCCAAGTGAATTGCAGCCATATCGATAGAGAAATCAAAATTTTACATTTGGTGATTTGGGTGGACTATTATGACATTTTGTTATTATTTTGTTTATTTATTAGATATTTTAAACATGTTGAGTCATTTGCTGTAAAAGTGAAGAATCACAGTTGTGTTAATTTGGTTGCGGTCCCCTAAGTTAGAGATTGTATGCTTATTTTGGGCACATGGGAAGAGGTTCCAAAACTGTTGCAGATATCTGAACAGCACTAATGTAATTATTTTTTTGTACTTGTAGAGTTGCACTAAAACATCTATTGTAAGAATAATGTTGAGATTTTAGAGGATCTCTGAGAATTTGGGTTTTGTTATTCCGATCACTTGGTTGAAGGGATGGAGCATTTTTTAAAATTTAGGCTACTGGTACCCTATTTTCGGCTCGGGTTACAGTGTTAGAAAGTTTGTGAACTTCCAAAATAAGGATACTTTCTCCATAACTGTACTGCAGTGGTTTTGTTAGTGTTTACTAAGTACTGTGAGGTTTTCATACATTTGTAGCTGCATGATACTTTTCTTGTTCTATTGGAGTCACATGCGTTGAGTTGACTGTTGGTGAATATGTAGGCGGTATTTTCTCGTGTTGCGCGAGTATGTACAAGTGACAATGGCGGTGCGCGAGTGCTGAGGTATACTTGGACATCGTTCTTCAAAGCCAGGCTTAACTGCTCACTGCCCGGCGAATTTCCTTTCTATTTCGATGAAATCCGTAAGTTTTTCTATGCACATTTACATGGTAGTATTATTTGTGATATGCTCGTTACAGTTATTAGCTGTGGAGTGTGGACTGTGCCTTCTAAAGTAATGATGGCATTAGGCTTTAAAATGTAAATGGACTCCTGTCGGACGTATCATTATCCTGTAGGCCTAGTTTTTTTTTTTGTTCAATTTTTAACCAGCTTTTTGTGATATCTTTTTATATATTTACCATCCTGAGCAGGTGTATTGAAGCTTATTGTTTGACTCCATAGCTGTTGAGAGGGGAGCTAGCTGTCCCACCTCAAGAATTCCACCCCCACTCTAAGCATTTGTCCAGGAGTCTTGGTCCACACTTGGTCCAAGTTTGAGTAAGATTTTGTTGAGGTGAGTAAGTGTGATCGATGGAAAAATGAGCCCGTTAATGGTGACCATGTGTGTGCCTGCACGTGTGTGTTTAGTGTCGTGGTGATTGGTAATAGAATGGTAGTTACTTGGCATATGCTATCTTTAGTTGTTATTGTTAGTTTTTCATCTAATACATCTGTGCATTGATGCTAATAAATGCTATTGGTGGTTGCTAATGAAACGTGTGTTAATGATTACAGTTTGTTTGTTATTCTCTGTTGCAGAATCTACGTCATTGTTAGGTAATGGAAGTGTCTTTCCGACAATAGGTCCACAAGATAGCACCGAGCGGATGATATATGGTGTCTTCACCACACCTCGGTAAGCAGTGTGTGCCATGTTCAGAGTTTCAGTTTTGCTTTGAATGAGTTCATCAGTTATTTATGCTGATATGTTACCAAACAGGGTAAAATGTTTGAGGTGTATTATTAGCAGTGAAATAACACTTATTTACGCGCGAGAGCAGTATTCTGCTATAGCGCGTATTAGCTATGGTGATTCTGTCTTGGTGTCTGTCATGTTTCAGTACCATTCCTAACCGTAGTGAGATAGAGACTTTGGGTTTACACCGTATGATAACATATTGTCTCTAGTATTTCGTGACAAAATTTCATGCCACTGGGTGAAGGGGGTCCCCACAAATGAGGGGAGAAAGAGGAGCACCCCCTTAAAAAGGCATTATTCTACCGTTATTGACTCGTCTAGCGTGAAAATGGTTGCAGATAGGCACAGACATGCTGCATATCATCACATGCATGAGCAACGAACTTCTTAGTGATGTCAATGACCTTGAATGACCTTGAATTGTCAAAATAGGGGGTTTTAGTGAATTTTTCACGATTTTGGCCTGCGACACAAATTTCAAGAGTGAATTGCGCCGAAATGGCTTAAGATGGACCAATACAACCTGCATATCAAATTTTCAGCATTGAATGTAGATTTTAGCAGTTGGCGAGTCCAGACACTCTAGATTCAAGGAGGTTTGCTCACACTGGTGTCAAAAAGGGGTACCCCTCTAAAAAGTGGTTATTTATGCACTGTTGGCTTGTCTAGCGTGAACATGGTTGCAGATAGGTACAGACATGTTGCTTATCATAACAAGCACTGGTGACGTGCTTCTCAGTAATGTCAGCGTCAGTGACCTTGAATGACCTTGAGTTGTAAAAATATTGATTTTAAGTGATTTTTGGAGATTTTTGGCTGCAAAAGTGAAGTGCGACAAAATGGATGGAGATAGACCAAGATTACCTGCTAACAAGAACTGCCATAGGCTCTTATGTGTCTCATAAGCATTAGCTCATATTTCTTGGTTTTAGTTTTAATAGTCAGTCACTGATACAAAATTGTCGGTTCTCGTTGTAAGTAATGAGCAATATTTTTCGGTGATTTTTTTTACATTTGTTTGTGAATTTGCAAATAATTTGCACGTTGTCCAGGAACAGTCTGCGTGGTGCTGCCATCTGTGCATACAAGATGTCGGATGTAATCGGCAGTTTTGAAGGTCCCTACAAGGAGCAGAAGACGATACACTCCAACTGGCTTCCCGTACGAAACTCCGACATTCCAAAACCACATCCGGCACAGGTAATCTTCACTTTTTAGCGTCAAACTGAATGCTATTTGTTTTACTCCGCAGCACACTGACTCAGTGTGATGTGGGCAATATCACCTTTTGTAATTTTTGCTGTTTTCGATGTGCAAGTCCTTAATGTTGCCATTAACAAGTGTATAAACTGATGTTTTGTACATTTATTGTAAGATAACGTTTAGATTCAAGAGGATCTTTGCTCTGAGAATTTTTTTTTGGATTCTCCTAGATGTATTCGATTGCATTTTGGTGTAACTTGTGTGCTGTTTTGTGTTGATTTGAAGACATGCGCTGAAGATTCGCGGAGGTTATCTGATCAGATGTTAAACTTTGTCAAATCGCACCCTTTGATGGACCGAGCTGTTCCAGCGTTCGGTGGACAACCGGTTCTAGTGCAGACTAGCTTAGAGTAAGTGATTTGAGTAAGGTTTTGATAACACATTTCGGTTACATGGTTTACCACTTTTGGTGGACCAGGAGGAATCTGGAATAACTTTTGACTAAAAATCACAATTACAAGTGGTGGTTTATTGAACTACATCATCTTCCAAAATTAGCAACACCTCCTACAGATAACTTAGTGTAAAATCAACAGATTTTTACAAAATTTGAAACATTCATGGAGAAAATTATTCTAAACTAGCGTTTAAAGTTTGGCCATCTTTGGCCTCAATGCAAGCTCTTAGTCTAAGGCGGGTATGCTGCTGCTTGATCCCTTTGTCAATAACAACGTATTGAACGAAACACTAATGTAAACAAACTCTGATGTCATAATGACGTTACGTTGTGCATACACGGTAAAATGCGTAACTCATAATGGGCCTGACCGTACGTAATGTTAATATAGTGCAGTGTACGATATTTCGATGAAATTCATGAATTTCAAACTGAATTAGGTGTGTTTGAAGCAAGGGGGTTGCTAGTTTTGGAACGTGGTGTATATAAAGATTTTGTTCTTGGTGTTCTTTAAATTTTTGATGCAGTCATGCTGCATGATATTTCACGGTTTTCATGCAGTTCATAACTGAGATGATGTTTTTCTTCAAAAGTGCATAATTATTGCTAATTTTTTAACGCGCGTCTTGCTGCATGTTTCAGGTACAGTCTGACGCATATAGCCGTTGATTGGCAAGTCCTGTCTGCAGACTACTGGTCTTATGACGTTCTTTTCATCGGAACAGGTTGCCTGTAGTTTATTTTGTTAATAGTCTTGTAATAACGTGTGAAAGTTAAAACAGTGTTATTTTCCAAAATGTGCACTAAAGTGCAGCATACCGGCACTTTATAGAAACATTCTGTGCACTAGCGGATGGACATGAGACTTGCAGTTGAGAACATTTTTTATCAACCCAGCCAGGAGTCAAACTTACAACCTTGTGATTGTAATTCCTACATCCTATCCATAACGCCACCTAGCCATAGTTATGATACAAATAAAAGTGACTTTCTATGGGACATGTGACATAGCGTAGTTCTATGCCATGCTTATTATCCCCGCCAAGGTGAACGTAGTGAACATTGGAGGAGATTAAGAGATTGGTCGTTCTGTCCCATCATTCTGTGTGTATGTGTACACGATGACGTTTCATCATCTCCACATGTCATACACAACTGGCATCAATGGTGGCGCCCTCCTGTGACAACTTCTACATTTTACAGTAAATTTAAATTTAAAAAGTTTAAATCACTTTACTTGGCGGAGATATGCACTTTCACGAGCGCCTTCTAGTCATTTGAGCTGTTTTTGCACACATTGGTATGAATTCAGTCACGAATTGTTATTGTGTCATTGTTGATGTGAGGGCCACTTTTATGTGCCGTTGTTGTTGTAGTAGCCCTAAACCAACTGGTCTTTTCTCGTCACGCATCGTCAAGATTAAGGAAGTAACGCTTGACGATGACGGAGACGATACGAGAAGAGTGAGGGAGGGGGATACAGAGTCGTTTGCAGCCGTTGTGCTGGATGGACTGTCATCGGGTACAGACGTCGACATGCCATGCCAAAGCTTGTTGTCGATGTTTCTTTGACGGCCGGCGAACTAGCCGCCTGTTGGTTCCACCACGAAAAGACGACTTTGTCATTGTGCTGATTTGATGTTACAGACAACGGTCGAGTGTTGAAGGCAATCAACCGAGGTCGTGTGGCCGTTGAGCCGTATGTTATCGAAGTACTGTCAGTGTTTGCTGACGCTAGTCCAGTGACCGGCCTTCGTGTACGCCGACATCCAACCGATCACCGTCGCCATCGACTTATTGTCATGTCACGTGACGAGATTCACTCGATACCTTTGCATCGCTGTCACAAATACACAACCTGCAGGTACCAGCCTGCTGTCCACAGTTTGTTTCTCCATTTAGAGACCTTGAAAAGCATCTACACCTTGTCTGGAAAAAAAACATCCCAAACATTGTCAATTGTCACTTGAAGAAGGAATACCCAATTTGAATAATTTTTGGCACGAATATTTCTGGCACAACTGACCATCAAACATGCGTTCAATATTCCACCTCACCCAATGTCTGCTTCTGCACTACTTGGAGAAACAAGAAATTTGAGCTAATGCTTACGAGACGCGCAAAAGCCTATAGCAGTTCCGGTTCACGCTAAGTTAGTATACAGATACCAAATTCTCTATCTGAATTGCAGAATGATAGTAGCATGGCGCCATTTTGTGAAATGATATAGACTTGTGTCGCAGCTCAAAATCGCCAAAAAAATCCATAAAACCCCCTATTTTGATTTCAGTGGTCCAAGTCTTGATTTTCTGTTTAAGGAAACCTGCACACGAGGGCATCGAAGAATGGTACCTTCGTAGAATTCGTTATTTCACCATTGTTGGCCAGTCTATCGTGAAAACAGTTGCAGATCACAATGGGCATGCTACCTATCACAATAAGCACTAGTGACAAGCTTTTTAGTCGTATCAAGGTTGATGACTTTAAAAGATCCTAAACTTCCAAAATAAGGGGTTTTTATTGATTTTTTGTGATCTTCGGCTGCAGCACACACTCCAAGAATGAACTGCGAAAAAATGGCTGGAGATAGACTGACATTTTGCGAACAGGAACTGCTATAGGCTTTCGCGCGTCTCATTAGCATTAGCTCAAATTTCTTGTTGTATATTGTTGAAGGCATCACTGCATCTGTAATGTACAGTATTATTTAATGTGTTTAATGTGTGATGAACTGTGTGAGGAAGTGTTTGGTAACTATTGGCCTGAATGTGTTCTGTTGTGCAGCGATTGTGTTGCCCTGAGGGATCCATATTGTTCTTGGCGGCGGAACAAATGCGTCAACTCTGTATATGGGTGAGCTGAGCTGCATGTACACATGTCCAGTAAAAAACTGACCCTTTAGACATCATGCAATAAAAGTGTCAAATCTGAACGAATTTGAATAACGTTTCGTACACTTAATTTGCAATAAATTTCTGAAGCGGTCGCCAAATTTTGTTGAAAAGTATTATTTCTTACCAGAATTATTAAATGTTGAATATCGATAACAAAATATCTTCGTTACCAATATGGTGTTACATACTGCAGTCACTCAAGCAGAAGTGACGTTTGTTGACACAATCAAAATAATGTAAGCAATAACAAAATGTTGTTTTCTGCAGTTAAGACAGTCGTGTTTTAACTAAACTGTTGACACAAGTAAAAGATTATGGTGCTAAAAAGTTTATCACAGAATTTCCCAGCAAGCCATGGACAGTGTGGACACTTTCAGGATTAAACAAATGGTTGCCTAATACTGGACAATTCATGTTTTGAGGCAACTTCACAAAAGCCGCTGCAACTATTGTTTTCATAGATAGATTTAACCGCAATTTGGCACTTTGATTGTCAATAAATGATGCATTGTTGATGTATAAGTTTGCCAGAATCAGATGTTGTTTGTTGAAGTTATGCAAATGTACACAGAGGTTTACCTATGTAACACAATATTGGTAACAGAGATATTTTGTTACTGATATTCAACAATCAAAAACTTAGCAAAGAAATACATTTTTTCAACAAAATTTGGTAATAGCTACAGGAATTTATTGGGGATTAAGTGTATGAAACTTCATTCAGATTTGTTCAGATTTGACATTTTTATTGTATGAAGTCTAGGGGGTCAGTTTTTTTACTGGACACAGTGTAGTAACAATTGCTCATTGCTCAGTGCTCAACCCCTTTGTTGTTTTGGAGGTCAGGTTTCGTCTTTTACTGCTGACACACTAAAACTAATTCATGGCTATTCTGTTTTAACTGTGAAAGGAAGTTTTTGTATGTTGACATTAGTTGCCATTCTTGACCACAGTATGCTTTTGTTTGATGGGAGAGTTGAAGTTTTGCATTTGATAATATTTTATAGGAAACTTAAGCTACAGTTATTGCAGTGTTATTACATTATCACCAAATAATCTGCAAGTGATGTTCATGAAATAAAGGTTAAGGGTTCTGTATACAGCTCTTTGTGGAATACTCATCACAGAGCTGTAGAACGTCACGTGCCATGTGGAATCACCTCCCATCCAACACAGGTGAACGTGCCCCACCTTAACCTCAGCCAGATAGGCCAGTACTCGATTTGCTTACCCCGGAGAGATGGAAGGTTTAGTTAACCTTGGTGTTGGTTAAGTACATATATGGTTTACCTGTCTGCAGTCAGACATGCGTCCAAGTAGTAATCAAACCATGACATCTCGATCATGAGTCTGGCTTTCTGCCGTTACGCCACCAAGCCATCTGTTCTTTTTTGTTACTGCAACAGTTAAAGTGGCCATTTCGCTTGGTCACATCAACGAAGTTAGTCGACAGCAATCTCGGTTACTAGTTGGATGGGTGACTGTCAGTCAGCCGGCGGGTGGTAAATTATCTCGGTATATAACTAGTCACGCAGGTCAACTCTGCCGCCTGGTCATTCGTCGATGGGTAGGCAACAATGAATGCCACCAAAAACTGGGGTATGAGCAGGCAACAGGACAATGCACTAGCCCTGTATCCGTCATCTCGCAGTGTGAACTAGTCTGACTGAGGGCTAACAAAATCGAGATCAGCGCTGCTCTGCAGGCCTTATGGCTTGGAAGGACTTGCAGCACTTCTTCGATATGTTGCTTCTCTGAAGTGAGTTGTCACGTGGTATATGATGCATTAAATTCTGCTCGTGCTTCGATGCCTTCATGGAACTGCTCTGCCGTACTTGATGGACAGTTGCATGCTAACAATAGACGTCACTGGTCGTCAACATCGGTGGTCTGTCAGTCAGCAGAAGTTAGTCATGCGACGCTATCGACTGAACAGTTTCTGTCATCAACACTTTGTTGTTGTGGGCCCGTTGACTTGGAATTTGCTGCTCGACAGTATTCATGACCCAGAACTGAATCTTGACACTTTCAAACGTTTGCTGAAGACATACTTTTTTGCGAAATATTGACGACAAAATGTATTCAGCGCATTGGAAATTTTCTTGAATGTGCGCCATATAAATTTATACTTTTCTCATTTGCTTACTTACTCCCTCACTCACTGAATGACAGGGTGATATTTTCTGTTGTAGCTATCAGAGCATTGAGAGTGGGAAGCATGCCATGTGTGAGGCTGATGAGGCTGCACCAGTGCCTCCAATGAGGAGATCAAAGAAAATCAGCAGAACTTCCCCCGGTCTGTTTTTATCCACTTTGGATGAAGTTTGTGTTAATTGTAATTATGTGATATTAGGCTGAGCAATTACATTATGAGCTGCTTTAGAGCTTATGTGAGTGAGCTTTGTTCGAATGAGGCTTCAGTTAAAGTAGATTCATTTGTTAAGAGTTTGGATTGTATTGTGTGTTAACCCTAAAGGCCAACGGTTACAAGTTGTGCAAATTCATCAAAATACAACCTTTTTTATTTTTTATTGTTGACGTTTCGGCAACCGCTGCTGCCTTCTTCGGAACGACTGTCCACCAGGTGTCGCTACGGCGAACAGTCGTTTCAAAGAAGGCAGCAGCAATTGCTGAAACGTCAACAATAAAGAATAAAAAAGGTTGTATATTGATGAATTTGCATAACTTATTAAGTTACTGGTTTAACCTGTAATTCTATTCAAAGATGGCCGCCTGGTTGTCTTTTCTAGTTTCTTCTGAACTGCTTCTGGTAATATATTTGTTGGCCATTTTGATGGCAGCAAAAGTTAGAAGTATGTATTTTGTAGATCTGTTAGTGAATAGTTTCTGCAGCTCTATCTGATATTTTGTGTGAAATGTTGTTTTTAGCAACACCAGCTGCAGAACACCAAGAGACTGACCAGCCCTGTGTCTGCGAATCACCGTCTTACACTGCAACAAAGGCTGTCCTCTTTTCAAGTGGTCCGTATATGCTTGATTACAATTTAATGCAGTATTTGTTAGTATTCTGAGAAATGTGACTTTATTCAATTTATCTTTGCATCGGTGCAACGTCAGTGTATATCATTGTTGTGTTTTTAGTGTAGATATAAAAAATTAGTATATCTTCTAATATACATTTTGAGAGAGGTCTTTGCTTCTTTGTTTCTAGTAAAAATTCTAGTAAAAATTGTGAATATAGGTGAAATAGACATGATGGACTTGTTGAAGCTAAAGAGATTATAGCAGCTAAATCAAGTACGTCATGACTGGTAACATATTTGTGTGGGTTTTGATTCATAAAATGAACTCTGGTGGGCTAAGATATATCGGCATTTCATTTCGTTATTCATATATGGTGTGAGTAATATCATTGAATAAAGCCTGACATAATGGCACTTATAATATACACTGTTCCATAATTAGCGACACCCCTAAGATAAGTTGGTGTAAAATTGTTAATACCTGGCAAATTTTGACAAAATGTAAAACACTTGTGGAGACAATCATTCTGAACTAGTCTTTAAAGTTTGTGCTAAAAGTGGCTACCTTTGGCCTCGATACAAGCCTTTAGCCCTAGATGGGTATGCTACAGCTTGATCGTCCTGTCAATAACAACGTATTGAGCATAACCCTAATGTAAACTAACTCTGACGTCACAGTGACATTACGCTGAATACACAAGGTAAGGTGCGAACGTCACAAAAAATGATGGTAAGTCATGCTATGGTAGTGCAGTGTACAATATTTCGTTATAATCCATCAGCAACAAACTGAACTAAGTGTGATTGGAGCTAGGGGTGTCGCTATTTTTGGGACATGGTATTGTAAGTTGGGTTATGTGCTTAATATGCTGCATTGGAGATCATTTGAATTGTTTTTTTTGCAGGCCAGAAGTACTTCATATTGCTTAATAAACAGTCAATGATGCAGACCTTTAGCAGTAGATGTAACATTCTGCTGCTTTTCAATGTTGTCCAGATGATAAGAAGATGCAATCAGCATCGGCCACCACATCTGGTGCAGATGTGGTAAACGATGATGAACTTCAGCTCCCCACACGAGCGAGCATTGGTCTGATATATCTGTTGTTCGAAATCTACACCATGTCTGGAAAAAACTTCCCGAACATATTCGATTGTAACTTAAAGAGGATTAGCATTTTTAAAAATAATTTTTGACATTAATATTTCGGACACCAATGGCAATTAAATAGTTGTCTAATTTTCTACTGCATCCATTGTTTGTTTTTGCACTACCTGGTGAAACAAAACCAACGAAATATTGCATTTTTATTCTATTTTGCCTGTTAAGGTTTTCCCAGGTAGTGCAGACATTCAGTGAAGTAGGAACTAAAATGGTCATTTAATAGCAATTAGAGTCAAGAATGTTTGCACCAAAAATTATTGAAATCTGTCAATCTTTCTTCAAGTCACAATTGATAATGTTGGGGATGCTTTTTAACATATATCTGTCTATTTCAACTCATATTTCGTTGGTTCTATTTTCCCCAGGTAGTGCAGAAGCAGACATTGGGTGAGGTGGAATATTGAACAGTCATCTAATGGCCAGTTGTGCCAGAAATAATCATACCAAAAATTATTAAAATAGAATGCTTTTTTAAAAATGACAATCAATAATGTTTGGGATGTTTTTTCCGGATACGGTGTATTTTATTTACAGCAATGCTTGTCTACGGATTGACACTCTTTTTGAAGTTTTTCTTTGTGTTTATTTTATGTGCCAACCAGGAATTGTAATGCAAAAATTTTAATCCTTCAACTTAACTTTGCTTTAATAATATTCAGTTAGTTTGTTATATCGGATTGGTCTGTAATGGGTAGTGTGCACTTGTGAAAAATGGTTATACTTAGCACTTTGTCAGTTTATGTTTAATTAGCAGCCGTTTTTGCTTTTACTTTATATTAGGTTGGTTACCCAGAAAGAACATCTTGGGAGTTGCTGGAGCTAAATATTTTGAATGCTGCCACACTTTTTAGCAAATCAGCAAGCATAAAAGCTGGTGGAGTGAGGGCTTTTAGTCGATTGTACTTAAGTAATGGTCAAGCTATTGGCATGGTTGTTGTCCGTCCGTTTGTCCGTCTGTCTGTCATGGATGTATTGTGGCTAAGCTGTAGGTCACAGAAGAAAGCTTTTTACATAAATAATTAGCCATGTGTGTGAAACTCGGGCGTGCAACATTTCAGCCATCTACTTCAAGGGGAACATTTTTAAATTGGGGGTTGAATGAAGGGGAGGTAGGAAATTCAACGGAGAACTGGCCATATCTCAGAAACGATGAGATATGGCTACTATTAATTGAGATAAGGTTACTATTAATCACTCATAGGAAGTGCCATGCTCTGTCAGATAAGATGGAAATCATTGACCTTGGATGACTTTGAAGGTCACTGACAACCAGTATGGTCAGCTATTCTAGCGACAGCTGGGTTTCTTGTTGAAGTTTGATATAATTACAGTTCTTATCTGTTTGTATGTGACTGCGTAGATCCTTGTTACGATCAGTCATTTGAAGGTCGGCCACAAGATCATCATCAGGCATCTCGTTCGAGTAACGACAACGTGTATTCGGCGAGTATCGTCGCCGCCATCTGTGTTGTCTGCGTTGTTGTGTCAATCATTGTTGGGTTTTTCCTCGGCTTCTGTGTCAGTCAGATCACCCACGGATATTCACGCTCGTCATCAGCCATGCGGTCGTCGCAAGTTGACGTACGATCTTGGCGGTCTGTGCCTACAAAGGACGTTACCCTCGACCCTGCAGCTGATCGAATCGTTCGTCAGAATCCGTATGACGTTGAGCCCGTTAAAACGTTCCGCACGTTTCATCCGTACGACGTTTCCGCTGCGAACCTTGCAAAACAGCCTTATGCACCGGGACACCACAACTTTTACGTTAACGACTTGAAACCGAACAATTCGAAGCTGGCAAATGGGCCGACGACGTCCGAGACCAGTTTACATGTGTCTCGGCGTGGTCATTATCTATAGAATGTCATCATCATCATCATTTCTGGCAAGCATCACTAAGAGTGCGTAGCGCCGAACGTAGGCATCAATCTCCAGAGTGGACGGTTCTGAGCCAAGTCAACTGGGTCATCCATATTATTCATTCCATATTCCATATTAAGGTCGCTGGATTTCAGATCCTGCTGAATGGTTTTCATCCATGTAATACGAGGACGTCTCAGTGGTCTCCTCCAGTTTCCTGCTTGGGAAGCTGTTAAGATCTGTTTTGCATGTAGAATGTAGCAACACTAAAATGAATGCGACTCTTGTTTGGTGACATTTGCGAATTGTAGCCGTAGACAGGGAGACACATTGCAGACAGCTGCATTGGAACAGGATTACTTCCTTTTTTCTCCTACCATCTCTGCTTTTTATTTTAGTCCCCAATATATCTCCCCAAATTTTTGGCTTCTTAAACCCCTATTACAACTGCAATAACACATGCAACATGCAACTTGCAACAATGCAACTTTTTGCATGTAGCATGCAACTTGCAACAAAAGCTATTACAACTGCAATAAAACTTGATACACTGCAAGAAAATGGGCGGGTACCACCTGCACAATGGTTGTCAGTCACTGATCAGCTGAGGCACGTTTCACACTTTTTATTTCTCTGAAATTTTCAGAGAATCTCCAAGAAATAAAAAGTGCAAAATGTGCCTCTGTTGCATACATAAACCACGCGAAAATAGATGAAGAATTTGACGACATGTTTAACTTGCATTGTCTATAGCAGCTGTGAGTGTACTGGTAATAGCACACA
>Ga0209367_1004603_pt1 | contig 19075 bp, 16 predicted proteins | sample WorMetLIZISLAND2_FD_187412 | JGI IMG/M metagenome (GOLD analysis project Ga0209367, IMG submission 187412) | Marine gutless worms symbiont microbial communities from Max Planck institute for Marine Microbiology, Germany - Olavius geniculatus... ... | reverse complement strand
CAACGTCAGCAGGGTTTTTTTCACATACGTTATATGTACGTAATGTGCTGTGTACGTATATCCTACGTATCTGACAGTCCAAAGTACATGGTATTGGCGTCTGCGTCATGTAGTAGGCCTATTGTAAGGTTACAGATATATGCCTAACATTTGGTTTTTACGATGAACCATATTTTGTGTCTCAGCATTATACATCTGTTATACGAATGTAATGTATTGGTAAATAAGTTATTATTTTTTAAACTTATAACTAAATGTTATCGTTAATGGTATTGTGTAGGTCCTACTTATCGTTTAAGTGTGTGAAATAAACAAAACTCGTTTCATAACAACGACAACATTTTATTCGTTCATTTATTGACAATACGACATACAAATCCATGCACTAATACGTCGTTCAGCGCAGTGTCAGAGGTAAAACTACTAACAATTTTAGGCATGTCTATGCCTTTACATCGGAGCATGCAATAATATACGCAGTAGTGTCCACAGAATCGACTAATCACACTCTGTATTTGTTTGCGATTAAATATCCACGACGAACAATGTACGTTCAAATAGTGCGCGAAATCTACAGTAGGCGGATGTCCAAGCGAATCAAAATATTCTCCGTAGCCGTTGTCCACGTATATACAGACCCAGTAACGTCCGGGACGGTTCGCGGGATCGGTGTTTGCCACCAGCAGACGAGGCTTTTCAGGTAGATTATCGACGCTAAATACACCGTCAAAGTTCTCGGTACAGAGACGTTTCAGAACATTGTTTATCTCTTCCGTATTCATGCTCCGAAATCGAATAGCACGTTCCTGTTGCGGTCGATTTCGATCACGTTCTCGAATTCCGCATAGGCTATAACAGTTACCGTAGCGGTTAGTGCAGCCGAGAATTTTAATGCAAGGCGCACGCTGCCCTGTCTCACGAGGCTGAAGTGGTCTTGTTCGTCTAGATCGGCTGTCAAATCGAATGCGTATAGAGCATAGCCACTCCCGTAGTCTTCACGATCTATGAAGAGTCCTTCGTCAGCACCCAGTTTACTTGTTCCGGCAAACACCGTGTTGTACGCTCTTATATACTCTCCCGTTCCAAAGTTCGGCTCTATGGGCCTGATGGCGTGCTGCTGTTGTCCGTCCAGATACAAGCCGTTCTCGCTGAGACCGAAATGTCGAAAGTTGAACGGGTTTCTCTCGCGATCACCGTTGAATGTTCTATTGTCCACCAGCCCGATCACGATGCGTGTAGGTAGTTGACCGGAAAACAGCTTTTCATGGTTGACATCTCTCTAACGCTCGGGAATCGTGAACGACTTGCAGACCACGCGACGTATCGGATACTTTGCCGTTCCACGTTCCAAAGCTTTAGCGTGAGCGATGAATACGGATGGCATCAGTTTTACTTTTCGAACGAACAGCGACGCATGCAGTATCTTAACTTTATAATTGGCACCTCCCATTAGACAGAAAGCGTCTTTGCTGCGAATCAGTTTCATCTTCACGTTGACTTCGTTCAGCATGTATCTCTTTTGAAAAAAGATGTCGGCGGGCAAGCGGCCCATCATATCCATTACCGCACTTCGTGCTGACAGTCGACGTCGCGCGGCCAGGCCTTCGTTTACGTTATCGTCGAAAGTGGTGCTGTCCATGTGACCGGCTGTGTCTTTGTAGTAGAGAGCGGATGTCAGCTGAGACGTTTTGGCGTCTTGTCCGTAACTCAGCAGCGTCTCCAACATAGCTCTATAGGGATAGGTGTTGGTCGAGGCGGTTATCAGAGTACCGTTGAGTGAAATGTCCACTTGCGAAAACAAGCTGTGAAGAAACAGGTTCGCCGGACCAGTTGCGGCATCGGCGGGAAGGTTCGTGCCGTCGTTCTGGGTTATTTTAGCCTTTACATGTAGTATGGTGTTTGCAAAGTCAATATAGTCATTTCCCGTACCGCTGATGTCAAATTCGATGGGCGAACTTTCGCTCACCGTCGTCACCGGATAATACTCGACCCAGTTGCCGTGTTCCATACTGGTCTGAGTCGGTGGTACGGAAAACAGATCCAACTCAAACTTTGTACATTCGCAGGACATATCGTGCGCGAAAGCCATCATGCAAAGATGTCGTCGTCGGTATGGAGACTGATTGTACTTTTTCTTCTTTTATGTCTTCTCTTGCTCACACCCGATCCAGACTGACGAATCAGGTTCTGTGCCGTTCTTTTTATACCTTCAGGAACGCGTTTTTTGACAGATTCCTTGAAGTCGTGTTTACCTCCCAACACATCCTCTGCCACGTCCATACCGGTTTTTAGAGCATCCAGAGCCAGTGTCTTACCATGCGTCGTAAACAGCGGCACCACGAATCGTCGAAAGATACCACCCAAAACACTACCCAGTCCGTGTCCTCGCTGATATTTGCTACCGGCGAAAAGGGGTATTTCCCCACCAGCTTGACGGGAGTAATAGTAATAGTAATATGTGACGACTGGCGTTGCAGCAGTAGGCTTTTCGCTTCATGACTCGTGCAACGTTTACGCAGCAAATGATGACGGTAGTACTGTACACGTCTTTTTATAAGGCAAAATATGGGTGAATGGAACGACGGAATTCCAAGACTACCAGCGACTTGGTTTTTCCAGATCCAAAAGGTATGGGCTTTCCGGTGTCGTCCATGATGTTTATTTCCACGGCGTCGAAATTCTTTTTTTTTGTAAAGGGACGTACATGACGGGATTGAAGATCTTGTGCACGATTCCGTACAACCTCACAGGCTTGTTGACAATACGAAGAAGTGGCGCCTTCGTGTCTCCGACGACCACGTGTTCCAACAGATCGCAGTAAACGTACATGTTGTCAACTCTGTCCAAAGACAATGAATAAGGATGAGGTGCTGATTTATCACTTGCATACCTTTCACCACTTTCGAAACCCAGCAGGTTAGCCAGATCTTCGCTGAAACGGACGGCAACGTCGCCGTACGCACCGACGGGATCTAACGGGATCTCACTTTATTGAGACGGGTCGAAAACCGCACGTATAGAGACTCGTCAGACACTAAAGTAACTTGCTTTCGCTGTTCTTCGTGCAGAGCGTCGATTAAGAGTTGAATTCTAGGGTAGTTTGCCGACGGCATCCGTATTTTACGATAATATTTTCTGTCGACGTAAGTGATGTAGAAACATCTACCATCGGCGACGTTAACCAAGTCCTTAGGAGTAGAAATCTCCAACAGACCCACTTCCCAATCACCTTCAAGCTCGATCATATTGGCGAGTTTCGTAGTGTAACAGGCCACCGTGTTTTCCGGATAGTATTGCGTCGAGCTGTTGGACAGCAAGGTGAGACAGAACCGACTCATTTCAACGTTATTTCGTTCACCCACGAGTTAAACTTGTCCGGGTAACCTTTCCACGACACGAGGTACTCTATCTTACCGCCTCGTTTTCGCGTCTTCAGTATGCGATCGACGTCGAAGTTCTCATCGTCGGACTTTAACACCTTTTGAATTTCGGGCTCGTAGAATCTACCTTTTATAAGCTCGCCGCTCAGATCTCTCAGTTCGTACGTCACAGGTGTGGTCGGCAGACGCGATGCGATCTCGAAAATTTCCTGCGACCATTCACCTAGGTATCCCTTGCGAAACGGTTGTCGTTGCATCGCTATACGGACCTTGTTGCCGACACCGTATTTCCACTTGAACATTTTCGGTTTCAGCGGATATAGACGGGCTCTCACTCGATCCTCGTTGTGCGGCCCGACTTCTGCCGGAGCCATTCCTATGGATCGGTGATAGGTATTGTTGTACGAGTGCAATAGATCGTCCAGCACGTCGACGTACCGTCGCGTGTTGGCGTGGGTGAAATAGCGATACATTTTAGTCTTCAGAGTTCTGTTGAAACGTTCCACGACACTGGCCTTCAAGTCATCGTTTTCGCTGGTGTAAAAATGTATACCGCGACTTTGCAACATGGACTGAAACGCAGCATTGAGAAATTCTTTGCCTTTATCGCTCTGTACCATATTACACTTTCTGTCGGACAATATCTTTTCGAACGCGTCGACGACGTCGCGAGCGGACTTTGTTCCGATGGGAGCTGCCCAAGCGCGTTTGCTGAACACGTCTATACAGGTGAGCAGATATCGCATACCGTCGTTGAAAGGAGAGAGGGCGGATAAGTCGACGAGATCTATCTGATATAGATCTGTGATGCCTTTCGAATACGTTTTACGTCGTGGAAATCGAATTCGTCTTGGTTTGTGTAGCGTGTACGCGTCTTTCGATGACAGATAATTTTTCGTTTCTCGGTCGGAGCGAGCACCGTACCGTTTCAATATGCGCGTACCACCGAAACTACCAGGTGCGCGAGGATCGGTGTAGACGACATCCAGGCTATTTTTGGTGCCCATATTGCGCCCACTGCAGACTGACGGGATGCAGTCTGCTTTTACCTTTCTTCTTTTTACGAGCCGGTGGTCTCGACGACCCGGGTGATTCCAACTGACGACGTGGCGCCTGTCTCGGTGTGGATGGTTCCGGTTCGTTTATCCAGTTGATTTTGACCGGTTTCGCAGATTGTTTCTCTGGCGGTATTCGATCGGTAACGTTCAGATATCGATGCAGTTCGGCAACGTATTCTCTGGCTTTACGATCATCGGCTAAGGAACGATCACGGACAGTGTTCGATAGACGAAGATTGTGATCGGTTTTTGCGATAGCGGTGGCGGGTCTCCGCAGTCGCTTGTACTCTCTATCGAATTCGTCGACAAGAACAAGCTTCTGCATCACTTCAGCAGAAGGCCGCCGAGCAGCGACAGCACGGGTGGCAGTAGAGCGGTGAGAAATCCACCTTTCTGTAGCACCTTGCGTTTCGCCCGCAACGAAGTTTTTCCCGAAGACAAAGTTCTTAGGTCGTATCGCTTGCGACGTAAGTTTTTCATCTGACGATTCGTCAGCGGTACATTTCCTTTTATAACATTTTCCGCGCATTTGCTCACGCAGCGAATAAACTCGTTGTCGCATTTGCGAACGTACTCTCGTTTAGCTTTTTCACCCAGTCTTCGTACGCGCTTCAGTACGGGTAAGTACTTTCTCATGCGATCGCTCATTTTCGCACGTAAACGTAGTGAGTTTCACCGGGAAACACGTTCGTTCGAAAACGTAGATCTTCATCCTGCTCATGTCGAAGGTCAACGAACAAATAACTGTAGGGTTCTCGTGTTGCGTCCTTATATGCTTCCACGGCAAATGCGGACTTGGTGGGATACATCTGTCGCGCCAGACTGTTGAATTGACTGACGTCTCTTGGATTTTTGAACAGGATCATATAGTGGGCGTTGAGGCTTATAGTTCTGATGTATTTGTTTTTATGGAACAAATTCTGTACGAGAAATAGAACGCTAACTGTGATGGGAACCTTTGGTAAAGAGGTTAGCGATGGATTCGTCCGTTTCGTTCATGAGATCGTCGATCACAAGCAGGACGGGCTCGCTACCGTCAAAGTCCTCAAAGTCCGGCAAGCCGCGTCGAAATTCCACTTCAGGGTAGTTGGCAAACAGCTTCTGGTATTCGCCATAACAGTATACGATTCTGGACGGTGACGGCTGCACCATGACGTCTACATCGTCGATCAATTTAAACACGAACTTCGTTTTGCCGGTTTCCCGTGGGACCGGCCACCAGTGCCGTGAAAGGATGAAGGAGAGGCAGGGTTATGTCCTCGTCGTCGACGAAAGCCCAGAAATGAGGCTATGAGGGCACTCAGCGTGGCAACGAACAGAGCTACGGTTGCATATACTAAATCGTACAGCGGCGATTCGTCGTATTTGATATCGTCGTATGTTGCCGTTCTGTTATCCATCGTACAACTGTCGTCCCCTACGATTGTCTTCCTTATTTATACCCCCACCCCTTTTCCTCTACTCTAAGGGGAGTGAGGGGCGCGCACCCCCGCAGCGCGCGCTTCGCGCGCGCTAAGTTACGTTCGAACGACGACAACGATCGTATATACATCATTTATTTACAGCAGTGTTACGAAAACGTTCGTATGTATGTGCATGCAATGCGTACGAAAAATAATAAAAACATGTAGACATACACGCGATAAAAGTAGCAAAACGACGGTATATACAGTACGCAAAGTTGTTGCAACGTGACGAGTTCATTCTACATCCATACGCCGAGCCGTCTCCTCCATACGTGCGGTGCTGTCGAGCGGAGCATGCAAATGGGCGATAGATTCGTGTCCGTAGGCCAAGGTGAGCACGCCATCGTCCAATATATAACGTTTGTCGTCGAATGCCGACAAACACGATTTGTTAATTTCCATCGTGCGCACAACATGGTTTTTTGACTCAAAATGACGGAATTTTGCAGTGGTAACGGTAGTTGGATTTCGGAGGACGTGGAGGAAATTTTCGTGACGGACGTGTTTTTTTACGAAATTTTTCTTAATTCCCTTGACTTTTTTCTGTTCCCCGCTTTCATATACAAAACTATACATTTTTGCCTTGAGCCCAACAAATTCGAGAGGAGGAATGGACCCTGTTTCAGATTTCATTTTACCCAAAACCCTGTGGTTGGATTTTGAATATAGCGGGTGAGTGGGGTCGAAATTACTGGTGTCGTAGAAATCCATATCTTCCTCCATGTCACGATACAAATCATCTGTTTCTATTTCGCAACACAGCGAGTCCGTGTCGGTAAATAATAATTTCAGTTTGTCTCCGTACTTGGGCTTGAGTGTCTCGTAGTAAAATTTATACATGACAAGTTTCGAAAGGTCCAGGATGCAAAAACCCACCGAGATGGGCTTGTTAAGACGAACCTTCTGCCGTCCCCCTCGGACCATCACTAGATCTGAGTTGATAATTTGGGAAAAATTGTAGGATGGTTTGCTCACTGCCTTTCGAAGTTTCGCGGGGTCAGTTATTAGCCTAATGTTGACACGATTTCTAACCTGTTCCATAGTTTTGCTGAATGTCGCATTTGCTTGTACTTTTGCCAAATCAGCCTCAAAGTTCGAACGAGCATTTTTTCGTTGTTCGGTACATAAATCTATCCAAGATTTAAGCCATGGGCGTTGGGTAAATGAAAGAATTCTGTGAATTTTCGTTATTTTAAGACCTTGCTTGACGTAAAATTTCAAATTTCGATAGTGGGTGACGTAGTTCGTTTTGTTCCGTAGACTGGGTATGAGTTTTTCGGCGGGCTTCCAACCATCTCCTCGCAGATTTTTCGCAAACGGACTGAGCATTTCCAACGTTGGTTTTAAATGATCGGGTGCAAGGGGGTAATCGCTATGAAGTTCGCGTAATTTCTCGGTTTTTTCCAGGTCGCATTCGATAATGTAACCCGTGGGCGAATCGTCGGCTACGGTCGTGAGGTCCAGTTGTTCGATTTCTTCGTTGGTTAAAAATTTAAAGTCGCCCACGGGTAGGGGTTCGCTCTGTGCTTTGCCGTACAAGTTATTGGCGTCCAAGTAGGTTATGTATGTGTTGGGTTTCGAAGGATCGTAACCCTCAACCAGAGGGTTATTAGCTTTAGCGTATCTTTTTGAAATCGTAGCTATACCGCCGCGTATGGAGTTTTCGATCATTAAGTAGGCGTCCTTGTCGGTTATCAGATCCAATTCGACTTGCGTATGTTTCAGGGCGATGATGGGAGCGTGGGATAATACAAGCAATCCAGGCCGTGTTTTTTGAGAACGTGGCGTCGGAAATGCTCAGACACGTCCGCCAGCAATAGCACATCGGACATGAGATAGTGGTCGTGGTACTGGCGTAAATTTTGTATGCCGAAACAGTTCCAAATGTCGCGAGCTCGCTGGTAATTTTCGTCGGAAAGTGGTTCGTCGTTGAGTGTGTCGTGAAAATCTTCCTTGGATGGCAGTTCGGTTTGGTCGAATTTGGATCTATCGGTCATATAACTGTAAGGATATACCCCCTTTGCAAGAACGAGGTCATTGTCTCCCATATATTTGATGGTGTGGTGAAAATTTTCTTTCCCACTTTTTAACAACAAACTCACCAGATGATCCAAGGATGCCGACAGAAATTGAAAGGAGTCGATGAATTTTACATTGCCAATTTGAAATTGAAGAAATCGCTCTCCGTTCAACGGGATCACTTTGACGTCGTCGTAACTGATCTTTTGTCTTTTTGCTTTCTGCGTGTAACGTCTTTGAAAATGTTTGATCACAAAATGGGCGTCATAGTTTTTTAAATTATGGAAAATTATGGGCAGGAAGTAGCTGTTCGTGTCCTTGTTGCCATCCAAGGACTTACACTTTTTTGGTTTCAATTGTAAATTACAATTGTTGCAGGCTGGAAATAAATATTCGCCGGTCACGTGGTCGTGATGCCGGACTTTGTAATAGGGATGCGCTTTTCGGTTAATTTCAAAACCGGTTAACCGAAACTACTAACCGGTTTGTAACCGGTTAACCGAAAATGGCCGATCTGCAAATTTAGCGGCGTAGCTGGCCGGAGTATTCACCCCCCCGAGCTGCAAATGTCAGAAATTAAAAACGACGGAATAACCCAGTCTGGCAGCAATGTCATAATCGGCGTAGCCACTATCCAATAGATAACACTGTGCGATAAAGGAATAATTATGCTGTATGTATGAAATACGTGGAACGGAGGTGTCAAGGACTCGAGGATATATACTGCTGCTTACAGTTACACCACATAGTCTATTATGGAAAACCCACTATCTGACTATCTGGTTGTAGGTGCTGAATCGTTTAATCCGAATAACCGATTCATAGTTTTACTGTCGCCGTTGCTGTCGCTTCAACCCAGCGATTATTCGACTCAGTCAGGGAATGTCTCCGTGCTCTGGAGGTCTAACGTGGCAGACCAACTACGCTCTGCTAGTCTTGTGATCGTTAGTAAATAGTAAATAAATGGTGATGTGCCTATATTTAACATCATTCGATTATTTAGTTCATGCTGCTGAAGCCTGAAAGGCTGCAACTGGCAGCGTCCAAACTCTCAACTTCTAAAGTCAAATCAGTGACATCAACGTTTTACGATGAGATATTGGTGAACCGCGATGTGCATTACTGCATTTTGCATAATGCCATCTTAATTGGCCGCCATTTTCGGTTTCGGTTCGGTTAATAGAAAACCGGTTAACCGAAATTTTTTCGGTTAACCGGTTAACCGAGAACATCCCTAGTTATAAGCAAAGCATGGGAATAAATGGGTGCGTTCAGGGTTGTTAATATTGCAGCATTCCAATTATTGCAGTAAGTATTGCAACATTATTTAGTATTGCAACAGGTGTTGCAATACTGGATTCATGTTTAATACGGTACCTTATTGCATGTGGTACTGCATACTTTTTTGGTCTTATTTACGTCTAATCTTGCACAAGTAAACAAACGAAAACCCTGTTTCAACCAGTGAATAGACAAGCTAGTTAACGTTTACTTACTTGATTAAAATTGAAAGTATATTATTGACCCATCTCTACGAAGCATCACTGTTAGCGTGGGTAATTTGACTTCCGGTTTGAATTTGGCTTGTCGCCATTTTGTACAGTTTCTTTTGTTGAAATATAACGTGAGTTACGTGTAATTGGGAATCAAGTTAACCAGATATATTCTCACAGAATATAGGTATTATTAATATGTACATTTTAGGCGTTTAGGCTGCATGTATTAAGGATATTTCTTGCTACTGGGTGTCGTGTAATTGCCGGGCTGCCATGCGTGAACAGCCGTGCGCAGCAAAGTGTGTGTAATTAACAGTCAGCGTAGTTAGCGATCGTTCGTATTATTAATCCAATCCAATCATAAACTTAACGCTAAGCGCTGTGTAATTAAAGGCTGTGTCAACAAACGTTTTGTACGCTGCTGGGCCATTGTCACAACTGTTATCATCATCATCTGGTGCAGTCTTGTGTAGGCCAAAGGCCTGTTGAGTGTTGAATGATCCGGAAACTGGCTCAGAACTTGTCGATATCAGTGCAGAATCGCAAGTAATTACAGTATTCATAAAAACGTCCTTTAAAACTTTTAAATGACTCAGACTCAGATAACACCACATATTCTGGCAGGCATTTCGAGAAGTTGGGAAGGTGTACTTTGCGGAATGCGAAATTTCGAAAAGGTGTATTTTGCGGAATTTCACCTGCGGAACACCTAGAGTTTTTCCCGCATTCTGCGTCGGCGCATTCTGCATTCCGCAAAATTCAAATGAAATTAAATAATCAACTTCGCGTAGGCTTAGGCTTACATTTAAGTCTTGAATCGATATTGGCACATCGCAGATGGTGCAGCAAATTAATCACATATTGACGTCTTCAACATAACTCTTGAAACGCCTTGAAGTCCGTTAACTCATGGGCGTAAGCCGGAACATCACACACGAATGCAAGGTCAACTCAAGTATAGCTTAAGCCCAATCTACAAACGATTCCTGATGCAGTCTACTGTGTTGTTTCACCTGATCGACTGACTGCCTTGAAGGCACGATTACAGACGGCTCCAGCATCTCGCGGCTTGGCATCAGTGCCCGTTTAACATCGAGCTGGTGACGACGAACACCTACTTTTGCAAGCTTTGACTACATTATAGGCCTAGGCCTAATTTGTGTACAGCGTCGTCGTCATTTCTAATACCTGTAAGCATGCTGATTGCTGAAAGTAACTAACTACCAAAACAACATGAGCAATTAACAAGAGTCAAGGCTGAGTAATTGGTGATGTTATAAGTTGCATTTTCGGTCTGGAAAATGGGGCAACGTGGGAGTAGTGGAACAGCCTGCAGCCATCTTTTGCTGCCGCCATGCTTGATGCCAGCGTTTTAGGCTTCGATGTGGTGATCTGCGATCAGTGCGGCCGGTATGGTGTTTCATCACACCCTTGCAAGTCTGCAAACATTTGTTCAGTGTCGATAACATATGAGGTTGCTGTTGTTGCAGCAGCATGGCGTACAATGGCACTGGAGAGATGGAGCAGCAGGCGGAGTACACTGAAGAGTACCAGGCGGAATATGTGGAGCAGAGTGCTGAGTATCAGGAACTGATTGGACTCGGTCTGGACGAGCAGGTTGCAAGGGAACTTGATGAACTCTTTCAAGCTGGTGAGCATTTGCACATTTGTATCAGTTGGTATTTGGCATGTACTAGGTTTACTATTTTTTGAAACAATTTATAACATCATTATTTGTAATCTTGAGCATTTAACTGATAGTATGTATATATCTGGAATTTTTTTGGATATTAGTGACATGTTGGTCTGTTTGGTGGACAAATTAATGCATTCAATGTATTAAACTTACTGCCATCATATGGAGTGTTCTGTTTGAATAATTTGCTCGAATATCAAATTTGATGTTGCTCGATGTTGGAAGTTTTGATTTTTGTTTTGCAATAGCTAGTAGCTACCCGTAGCCTTGGGCTGCTTGTGATTTTAATGGTCTAAATGATGTTGATTGGTGAATAAAATTACAGGCTGGCTAAAGTCTATACTATCTGAAGTTTTCAGTGAATGATGGTCATGAAGGACAGTAGGACACTGTAACATTTTTAAAATTGCTAGCATTGGAGAGTCCCCCATTGTGAGGCAAATGGAGAGAATATATTCTTTGCAGTTGCACCTCTTATTTTTGGGACAGTATTGGTATTCTCACTCTGCTGTATGGGTCATATGACCTTCTGGTGACTGCCTTAAGCATCTGGGGTCGTATACATAACAACAGCTTAGTTTACATCGGGACTAACAAGTTCGAGATTAATCAACAAAGTTAGTCGGTATGCAAAAAGACGACATAGCAGTTGGACTAGCAAGTCCCGGAGTGATTGATGTTGGGTAATTTCATTCTGGAGTTTCCTAGCTTGAAGTTGCCCATTCTCGCGTTGATGCATGTGTGCGCTGGCAAAGTCGTCGGCTGCTCACTCTTCCGCAGCCGCGGGCCGTACATTAATAGTCATGACGCCTATGGCCTATGTGATATGCTAATTACAGCAACACGGGCAGTAGAAATGCGCGACGCAAAAATGTGCGAACAAACTCAGGCAACAGATGTTTTGTTTCTTGAGTTTTAATGCTAGAATTGTGTCAGTAATGTATACTGACTGACTATAAGTGTTGTATGATGCATGATGTTCATAATTTTGTTGTTAACAACTTTATTTATGCTGGACTTAACCAGTTATGCCCAAACTAGCGACAAGTCGCTGTTATGCATACCAACTTAACAGTTAAACTGACGTAATTCAGATTTAGTTTGAGACTGAAGTTACGACATTATGCATACTGCCCCTGGTGCCTTCAAACCAATAGTTGGGTAACATGCAAATGATTTTAGTCTTACCACATTAATTCAGAAAGCCTTCCTCAGCCTAAGACTCAATAGGAATGGTCAGGTAAATCAGAAGTGGATGGCTGTGTGTGTGTGTGCAGGGATGATGAGGCGGGATGAGGTGGACCAGCGTGCTATGGACGGCCTGCGAGGTTTAAGTGCAGAAGCTGGACTGTCTGTGCTGGCCGAGCTGAAGAGCAACAGTCTGCAGAGTGTGAGCAACAAGAGCGCCTACATGTGTGGCATCATGAAGTCACTCAGACAGAAGGCAGCCGCCGGCGTGTTAACAGAGGCAACTAAGAGACCCGGTCCTGATGAAGTTAAACTTAAGGTAAAAGTAACTTGAATTGTATGCATTAGGTTCATTTCACACTTTCAGTTCTCTGTGCATTACCGTCATGTTTATTTTTAGAAGTTGGATAGCGTAATGTAATGTTATACGGCCTGTATTATGTTAAAATGGCTAATTTTAGTTGGATTTTTGATACAGAGGTTTTACCGGCATTGTACGTGTTAGGTTCATTTCACGCTTTGTCAAAAACTGCTTCAAAAGAGACCCAGTTTTGTCATATCCATACGAACGTGAAAATGTCTTATCAGCTGGAAGCAGTTCGGTAGCATCTTGGGCTGGACAGTGGATAGGCTTCTGCAATGGCCCTTCACAGTCATGAAATGAATAAAGCGTGTGTCTGCATGTTGCATGTGTCCGCATATGCGTTTGATTTTTTGTTGTTGTTTGACTGTGCATCTGTATGCATGCAGTTGGGTGTAGGATGATCATTGTTGCTCGGTTATGGGTATCTGCTGATGTATAGTCACAACTGCACTGTTTGTTGTTATTTATGTCACTGGAAGCATATAAGATATAAGACTTTAGTAATTATCACACTGTGATCATCTCTCATGAGGTCAGCCACAACATTGAGAATGGAGATAGAGGAGAGAAATGTCCCAAAAAGTCATAGAATTTCATAGTGTCTGTAGACTGGAGATTGCTTACGATGAATAGAAATGTAGTTAGGCTTTTTGTACAGTGATGTACTTAGGCCACCACATATATCACATTTTGTGCATTTGTTTACTGCTAAAGTGGATGTTGTTTTTACCTCACATGAGGATGTCTGTTGCGATGTCTAGGAAATTCTTGACCGGACAGGATATTCACTGGAGATTACTTCTGGTCAGCGGAAATATGGAGGTCCGCCTCCCAATTATGATGGTCCTACGCCAGGGCCTGGACAAGAGGTTTCATCTTTGTTGTCATATATAGTTAGATTGTGTGTCTGTGTAAGTAAGTAAGTTTACTTAGTGGGTGCAGTTTAACAGTTAGCCACAATGTTCTGCGATCTCAACACCCAAACAAAAATGTCTTTAGCAGCTGCTCAGACTGTTCAAAACTAATGTTTGTCTCAGATGAGTTGGTCCCCCTTGTCCTTCAGTAGACAGCATTCTGACATTGATGATTGACTCTCTGGAGAATAAGAGTGAAGATTATTAGAACTGCCATTATTCTTAGGTACATTACACACTTTAGATTGGCAGTTCTTACAATTTCAAGTTTAGGTTGTTTCTAGGTTTTGTGTGTCATAAAGGTTAAACTTTGTGTAAAGGTTAAACTTTTTTTCATTATTACGTGCATTTTGCCTGGCAAGGCCCTCCCCAAAATGACCCATACTGTGTTGGGTGGGTCGTAAAACCCTATTCACTCACTCACTCTCAGATGAGTTGGAAGGTTGTTCTACAGTGTGTGAATCTTCTGCTGTGTTAGTATAGTGTTTGCCTATTTAGGTTGTATCAGTGGTCAATTGTTGTAATTTACATTTCTGTGCTTTTGCCTTTTTTGTTGTCAGAATTAGTGCAAGTGATTGGTTTCAGCGACCAATCCTGAAAAGTCCTGTACGGTGTTGAGCATGATGTGAAACTGTACTCACTCAACTTTGTCAACCTCTGTTCAGTTTAAGTACCAGTACAGGCATATAGGCATTTGCCTGACCAGTTCGTCCCGGCAACAAATATAATTTAATTACAGTGTATCGAATATTTATAGTAATAACTAGATACATGTTATGGTATTTCTCAGCACATTCATTCATTTACAGATTAGTTATATACTGTAACTGCTGACTGTTGTTATTGTTCTATCTACACTAACTTAAGAGTTTCCAGAGTTTTTTTCATGTTGCCTGTCTTGCATAAAGCCTGTGACACAAATGCTGTGATGTCACTGTCACTCGCTACCAGTACTCAACTAATACTACTACTACTGTTGTTAATTTGCATCATGTAGTCATCCTGGTACTCTGCCCTGCTGGCATCACTTTGCAGTCACCAGGTCAGGAGATTCAGTGGACACAGGCCAGTCTTTGCCATTGCGAGCCAGGCCTTCATCTCCAGTCTGCAGTTCTGAGTGTTTACAGTGCGGACCTGCAGAGCTTGGTAGTAGTCCTGGTGTGATACTCGGTTGAGATGGCCAAAGACGCCAATCTGGACATCGGACAGTGTCTGACAGCAGTTGTTGAGCCAACCACATCTTTGGGTGTCGTATTGTCCAATGAATGTATAATGTTGCGTCTAGGACACCAGTTGGCTACCGGCTTTTATGAGGCTTGTTGTGTGTCAGGTGTTCTGTGGCAAAATTCCCAACAGCGTATTCGAGGACTCGTTGATCCCGTTGTTTGAGAAGTGTGGACAGATATGGGATCTGCGCCTCATGATGGACCCTACAACCGGCCTCACCAAGACATTCTGCTTTGTCATGTTTACCACAAAAGAAGGCGCTCAGAATGCCGTAAAACAGGTGCGCCACTGACATGTACGGTAATTGTCAGTTTATTTGCTGCAAAATTTAAACAATAAACACTACACTGTTAGATTCAAAGTACAGCATTTGACGACCACCTTTTGACCGTGGTAAACTAATCGACAGCTAGCTCATTAGACCGCACCACCTAGCAGTTTACCGTCGTGTACCTGTGTCATGATGTTTGTAAATTTTGTCAAATCACGGAAAGCAGGGAAAATTTGTGAAATCGACAGAAAATGGATGTGCTTGTGCTGAAAAAAAGTGTAGATTGGAAAGAAGTGTGCTGGAATTGCAAATAGCGTATGTTGGATGTAATGCAATAGTTCACGCTAAAATTGGAGGTGCCACCATGATCGAAAGAATCAACAAATCTCTCTGGAAGTGGAGCGTGTATTGAAATCTGTAGTGTCAAAAAGGAAATCAAAGAAGTGCCACTGATAAATGAAAATGATTTGTCTACATGTGTTGACAGTAAAATGGGCTGGATATCAAATGTATTGTAACAAATGCCCTGTGCCCACGGTGAAATGGCGGCAGCCAAAATAGGTCATGGATCCATTAGATTACAGTTGGTTTATGAAGCATCTGAACGAGTTTGGTGATAAGTTAGAATTTTGATAACTTTGGGGGTTCATGTCGTTGCATAGTGCTAGAATTTTCAAATATCAACTGTCATGGGTTTAATTTTTTGTTGCCAAAGGTACTGCTGATAAAATGTGAATGACTAGTTCTTAGTGCTGTTGTAAATTTAGCCCCATACTCTTCATAGGAAATTCCAGAAACAGTAATCTGGTAGAAAATGTGATGTCGTGTTATCATTAGATATTGAGACACAAACTCTGTTTTAACTTTCTTCAAATGTCGTCTTTGTTACACTCAGTCTCAGTTGTCACTGGTTGTATATAGTCTATGGTGAATTCATTGAAAGTTTGTTGCGGTGAATTAGCAATTTAATTTATACAGTGCTATTTGTAGATATTTCAAGTCTGCTAAGTCTGTGATTGTTGACATTCATTTTCTCTGTGATTTATAGTTTACGTAGTTCCTGGACGGCACGTGCTCATTTTTCAACAAAAATTGTACCGAAGATTTCATGGCGGTGATCAGTGTTTAAATCTGTTGCATTTGTTGCATGATTTCATCTGCAGGTGTGACTGAAATTTGCTGGTCCGTTCGTATTCGACGGGCCGATAAATTTTAACTTGTTCTGTTTTTGAATTCGCGATTTTTTCAGCTTGACAACTACGAAATCCGACCTGGAAAACGGCTTAAAGTGAACATTTCGATTGCCAAAGTTCGCCTGTTTGTGGGTAATATACCAAAACAGCGGAGCAAAGAGGAAATTATGGCGGAATTCTCAAAAATGTCAGGTGATCAGAAGAATTTTGCGAAGTTAAATTATCATTTTTCAGTGTTCATGATCATTTTCTGCCATTTTTTTATTTAGCTTTTTTGTACTTCATTAAAATTATTCATAGTGCATGCAATTTATTAGAAATTGTGGGAGAATGGCTTTTGTTGGTGAATTTATCAAATTAGTTACTTTTTTCATATGAAATTTATAATAAGTTTTCAGCTTTAAATTATGAAAATACCAGTAGTTTATCGCAATGTGACACTGTCCTGCAGCAAGGTAAGTAAGTGATATATACATTTTACGTCATGTGAAACTAATACAGTATTCTTGTCATGTATTGCAGAGGGTCTCACCGATGTGTTAGTATATTCAAACCCGGACGATCCATCGCGGAAGAATCGTGGCTTTGCGTTTCTTGACTATGACTGTCATAAGAATGCAGCGGCTGCTAAGCGCAAGATGGAGAGCGGTGTGGTGACTGCATGGGGTCGTCAGTTTGTGGTGAGCTGGGCTGAACCGCAGGAGGAGCCGGACGCTGAGACCATGGCCAAGGTTGATCTTTTGTGACATTTTATGACATTACTTAGTTCTGCAGTGATAATGAAGTTTAGCTTTTGAAAGTGCTGATAGAAATCCAACTGGTGCAAATTCAGAAGTATGGGACTTCCAGTGGTCATGTCAATTCGAACAGTTTATGCTCGTGCAAAGTGTTCTCTAGAGAACAAAAGTATATTGATGTCTGACTCCCACATAATTACTTGCCATGTATTTGGCATTGCATTAGACCATCACAGAGTGGTAAGTTGTATTTCAATTTCTGGGTGGTTGAGATGCAAATTGTCCGACTGTCTGTAATATTTCAGCTATTCATAAAACCTTCCCAATTGCCCGTGCTTGTGTGTATGGTTTTGTGAAGATGCTTGCTCGTAAACGGTGTAAAAGTGTCGCCAGAGATTTTGTCAAGTGTGGAAAGTCAGTACAGTCAATATGTTTGTGTTGTTGATGCTGCTGCAGGTTAAAGTATTGTATGTGAAAAATCTCAAGTCTCTTGTGACAGAGGATGAACTGAGGCAGGTGTTTGAGCCGTATGGTCAAGTGGGGCGTGTCAAAAAGACGAAGGATTACGGCTTCATTCACTTTGAGAACCGTGAAGATGCACTGAGAGCTATGGAGGAACTTAATGGCACTGTAAGCTGTTTAACAGCTTATTTGTCACGGACACTATATGATGACTTTTTTCAGTTACAAGAATTGCAATTAATTATTTAGTTGTCTCGCTCCTGAACATTGGCTTGTTGGCATAGGTATATGGAACACTTAGTACATTTGGCACTTCATAGATGAGATATGCTATACTGTTGAAAAACAATGAAACACCATGTAGAAGGTAATGTTTCATTTTTACTCCTTGCGTACTACGTTCCTAACGTAGCGAAGAGTAGTATATGAGATCAGTGTAATATTGAGGACTGACCGACCGACGACCGACCTCCGTTCCATTAAGAGCCTTCCTGGAAAAAGTTCAAATGGCCATATCCATAATGGTGCCAGATAGACACATGGTAGCTATAGACCACCCATAGGAAGTCGACCCCCCGGAGTCGAATGGTCACGTGCCCATGACATCACGTGACGCCAAAAGTTCAAGGTCGTGACCCCATTATGTTTGAGCCACCATATCTCCACAACGGTGCCAGATAAATGCATGCGTTGAGGTATAGTAGCGCAAATGGCAACCAGTGTCATCGACCATTATTGGAAATTTTTCCTCTCAGTTTCTAAAATCGGACAATATTTTATGAACTTTGGGGAGACAATTACCGATAACGCCAGTCACTATTAGTATAATATTAAACGGGTTTCAATTAGATGCCGGGTCTCTAATACCAATTGAAAGGAACGAAAAAGGTCTTAAAAGAATACCGAAGAAAATGATGCATGCGAGGAGTACATTAGTAAGTAAGTAAATGATTTATAAAGCGCCAAAGTCTCAAAAAGAATCAGGGCGCATAGGATGATGGACGCTAGGTGGCAGAAAAGGCTGACTGAATGTAGTGGGTCTTTAGGTGACATCTGAATGTAGCCAAGGTTTGAGATTGACGAATTTGAGGAGTTGAGGAGTTCCAAATTCTCGGAGCAGAGACACGAAAGGAATGAGAACCAAAGGATAAGTTATGCCGTGAAATTGCAAGTAACTGACTGGTAGAAGAGCGCGTGGACACTGAGGATTTATGATATTGCAGAAGATAGTAAGGTAAGGTGTGAAGTACACCAGTGTGAAGTGCCTTATAAGTTGAGGTGGTGAGTTTAAATCTTATTCGCCATTCAATAGGTAGCCAGTGGAGTTCTTTGAGAAGTTCCCCCTAAAATCTATCCTCCAACGTCCATAGTCGTGGGGGGCAGGCAACAAACCGGTTTTCAATGGCCTGCAAATCCGTTAATGGAGTTAACCGGTTTGGCTAATAGGAGGCTCTAGTAGACGAAAAAAAGGGAAAATAAAAAAAAAATCTTTTCCCTCTATCTGAGGGCGTCCTGTTTGCCGTGGGATGCGACCCGTGTCGGCGGAGGTGGAAGCCTGGTACTTGAGCTCTGGAGTACCAGGGCAACACAGTGCCTCGGCCCCA
>Ga0209367_1004602_pt1 | contig 19076 bp, 14 predicted proteins | sample WorMetLIZISLAND2_FD_187412 | JGI IMG/M metagenome (GOLD analysis project Ga0209367, IMG submission 187412) | Marine gutless worms symbiont microbial communities from Max Planck institute for Marine Microbiology, Germany - Olavius geniculatus... ... | reverse complement strand
GCTTGTAATCATCAGCCATGTTCCGTCAGTCGGTTACTCAGTCCATCCGTGTCTGTGCCCGCAACCGCCTCGTTTTTCGTGACTGATGTCCGGCCGGCCGTGTTCGACGTGCACATACGCGGGAAGATTCGCTCACGGCGCGACAGGAAAATTAACACGTCAGACATGATTCGATTGAGTAACTCGGCTTCCCACGATTACATTTTACAAGTAATTAAACCGAGAAAAACAACGTTTTGTGGACGGTGAAAACTAGTATGCGCGCTGCTCGGCACCTCCTGCACGTAACGTAAGCTACTATACTTGCGCTCGGTTACCTGATGATGACGAATGATTTAATTGGAACATCAATGCTAATTTCAATTGCGCGTCTCCGTTTCCTACCATTTTAGAGTAATTTGATAAATTAACGCTAATCTCACAATGAGATAAAGCATGTTACAGTACAACGTGTTCTGGTGTTAGTCGTATTTCAGATTCGGCGAATTTTTCGTCCACATTGTGTGCCATACAAAGTTACTTACGTATTTATTTACTTTGTTTTCGTTTTCGTTTATGAAAAAACGGTAGTAAAATGTGGCAGTAAAGGTCTACTTTGTTAGTTTTTAACAGATTCAGTTAAAGTATGAATTATTTTAATCAGTATATTTTAGTATTAAAGCCCTGCATCAACTGCTTTGTAAATACGTACATCAGGATCATCAGGTGAACGTGCGACGTCGCTTGAAGCACGGTGTCAGAAGCAACGACACATTGTTTAGTGTTGCGCAGCAGTGCAGTGTATATCTGAATTTTTTTCTGGCGTCGCATTTTGCGAAATCTAAGCAGCAGTGAATACTCGGTAGACTTTACGGTGCCCAGAAAAAAACTTCCCAGTCTGTCATTGGCCATTTCTTTGCCAAATGTTGACCGATTTTTAATTCTTTTTTACTGGCACATTCTGTGAGCCGTTTGCGATGACGTGTGTATCAAATATTCCACCCGCACTTTAACTTAGCTTAAAATTTCGAAAATTGGTCAATATTTAGCGAACGCATGGGCGATAACAGAGTGGGAAGTTTTTGAAGACACATCGTTTAGGGACGCAGCAGCGCAATACCCCGTTTACACGATCAATCAAACATCAAGCAATTTGAGCACACGTCGTGCACGTGTATTTAGAATACATTTGCTTGGTGGTTGCTTGATGTTTGCTTGATCGTGTAAACGGGGTATAAGGTCCGCTGAATATACACTGCTGCTTAGATTTTACATACTGCAAAGCCAGACAAAAAATCCGATAAAGACACTATTCGTGTTCCATGTTGTTTTACGGCACAGCACGTGTGGTTTTGACCTCAAAGTGTACCGAAATATTTCTCCTTGACTGGGTGAAAGAACTTAATGGCGCTTCCCCGGACCCCCTGGCTGGATTAAGGGAAGGGATGTGGATGAAAGGATTAAGTGAAAAAGAAGGGAAAGGGAAGAAGAGAAGAGGGGATAGGAGATTGAACTCGCATCGCGTGCGCTACAGCGTAACGTTCATCTTAATAATTCTATTCCACTAGCCGATGTCGTTTGTCGCTGCTTTTACGCTGCCGATCACGACATTTAGTGCGTGCATGCACGGCGTGAACCGTACACTTAGGCCTAAGTCGCTTTACAGTCAGTCGCAGAAAGACCGTACGTGTTACGTTATGCGCGTCATCATTCATCGTTACGCACAGAGCGTAATAATATCCCGTCTTCAACGACTCCACACTCCTCGAAAGTTGTTGTCACTTGATTTTAGCTGCGCTGTTTTTAGTTTTAAACCCAGCTCAGCTTGCACTGATACTGTTTTCACAATTTTCGGCTGCAGTCGTATGCGTCGTAAAGTAAACGACGATGACATCTGAGCATGGCTTAACTACAATACCGCACTGTCTGGAGTGGTATAAACTCGTACTGCTCGTACTCGCTTGCCCACTTCGTAAGTGCGGTATCTGGTACTTAAATCGGGTTTTCTCTCACGGAGGTAGGTTGTCGTGGTGGACACGATATTTCCAACGCCACTCGTAGATAACGACGGTTACGGCGAAGCAAAAAGACGATAAATTAATGGAAGTATGTAGCAGTGGCGTATATTACTCTAGTCCGGCAACGTGGTCGAGACTTTGTTTTTCAAAAGACTTTGACTCAAACTTGCTGGATTCGGACTCAGTGCCGTGTGTCTTCGACGTATAACCGTTCGGGTATACTGAACTAAATTGTTCTGTAAAGGTGGCATCAGCGGGCAAATGTTGTCAAGTATCTATTGTTTTATTACGCTAGCGATGCTTTTCACCGTATCCTGAGTTTGTGAATGCCGACTTTTTTTATCTAATCGACCCTCAGCCATGGAATCGCGGACTCGGATTACGTGGACAAGATTCAGCGGGTAAAATCGTAGGTTTTTAAAAAAAAGTTTTTAGGTTTCAAGTTTTTACGTTATTAAAGGTTTTTAATAAAATGTTTTTAGGTTTTTAAAGTTTTAAAGGCTTTAATGTAAAAGAAAACAAAACACAAATTGTCTGATTCAGGAAGAACATCCTATACACTATTCCCCATGTCACATCGTTTTTGCTTGATAAATTGCGTGACTTCAGAACTGAAAAATAGCGATTAAAATGCAAAACTAAATTTTATTTTTGCTATAAATTGTACAACAAATATTAACGTTAAAAATCTAACAAATGAATTTTTCAGATTTAAAAAAAACTTTTAAAAACCTGGTTTCTCGGACCTTTTTTCAAGCCTTGACTCTGCTATATCGCTGGTTAGCAGTGATGACGGACATGTTTGCCCGCCAGGTCAGGTTTCTCAGCGCGCTCCTATCATCGGTATCGTGAACACGAATTACACGATGTGTGCTACCTGCAACTGTACCGTCTACGGTCGTCGGCGTTCGTTTTGCGACTTCCGTCCGCCATCGTGAATTGCCGCTATACGATGACGTCAGTGCTATACTAGTGTAATGAGGTGTTTACACGATCCAGCAAGCGTCCAGCAAACTTCCAGCAAATGTATTCAAAATACACGTGCTAATGCTGGACGTTTGCTGGATCGTGTAAACACCCTATAAGTTTGCTCCTTCGCGCTGTCGGTCCATTTGCAGTCCACGCAGTCGTAATTTCTACCGTTGCTGTCGAAGTCTTTCATCGCACCGAGCTCGACTCGCTTACGTTCATTCGTGATTCGTGTCCACTCACTTTTCAGCTTCTAATGATCGCTGAAATATTTCGCTAATGATTACTTCAATCCGCACATTCTGCATGAAACTGTGGATACTGAGCTATAAGTGCTCATCCGGATGGCATCTGTTTTCACGAACGGACGTACAGACTACTTTGCGATAACATCAGTCGCAATAGGCGGCGGCATCGTCGACGCTTTCAGCGAATGATAGCCGCTTAATTAAACGGCATACAGATTGTACAAGTGAACTTGTTATATTTTACGCGCCTTCGTGGTTTGGGTTGAGGCGTGAATTTCGAGCTAATGGACAGAATAGTTTTTAAACTGTCTTGGAATTGTAGTTTGCAGCCGTTTTGAATCACTGGCGAGTGTGTAGCTTTCACAGTGTGGCACAGAATGAACAACAAATTGTCAACTAGAGGTCATAAAACTGCTTTTTACCTGGTTGCGGTTTTGATATTTCTTTGAAGCGAACTATTCGTTGCGCAACACGGTTGTTTTTTTCTGCTTCCAAATGGTGTATAATAAGGTTATGACATTGAGCAAATGATCGATAACGGTTTATTGCCTGCCACGGACAATACGTCGACTTTATTGCGCGAAGGCATGCTCTGGAGTAGGCCTACGTGCTTTCAGTCGTCTTGCGATCGTTTTTCTGACGCTAAAATGCGTCCAAAATTAATTAGCGCAGTTTGAAGAATATCAAATAAAGTCTGGCGCGCATGCTGATCGACGTGTCTGATGATTCGTATCAATGTGAAGTAAATAATTGATAACATTTTCATGCAAGACACTCGTAAACATAAAAATCATATAGGCCCTCTTTCATCTATGGTTGTACGCTCTAGCACAGGTTACAATTGAACGTTTTAGCTTCACTCGCTCAAAGTGGGTGAGATCTGAAATTGACAGTAAACTTTCAGTGTCTTTTAAGTGACATAAATCAATCATTAATTCAATCAAAAGGCAACCGTTTGCAAATGATCAGTTGCTTACAAGTGTAATGATAATTGCAAAAAAATGACTATAAATAAAACGAGCAATCGCAGAGAACAAAACAGTCTAAGAACTTTTTCTGAAACGGTAATTTTTTAAAGCGATCGTACGCGTGACCGATAAAGCAAATGAATAACAGCCGACATGAATGGCTGACCGGCTTCACCGGTCGTATGCTGTGGTATAATAAAGGTCTTTCTGGGTGACTGCAGTGGAGAAAGTGAATAGAACTGGCCTTACAGTGGCACACGCGACCCGTTAACAGATGAATAGCGTCATTACGCGACAATTTTACCAGCCTCTAAAATCCGTACTGGACAGATCTAGCGTGTCACTTAATAGCAGCTCTTTGTAGAGCGCACTATATACAGCCTCATTTCACTGTTGAAATGTGCCGTAACAGATTATAATTTGGACTCGTCCAGATTTATCACGATATGCCATTCTAGAAAATTATAATTATGTTTATAAATGTTTAGTAACCCCAATGGCATGGCTTAGTTTAGTCGTTTTACTACCCGATAACCGAAATTCATAAAATAGGTAAAACACACGAAGCTTTATTTACCATAAAACATGGTAGAAACAAAAAAAATAAATGCAAATAATATGAAAACACGGCTTAGGTAAACTTAATTAACAAAATAATCAAGTCCATGCATGGCGTACAGAACACAGCAAACTGTCAGAGTTGTCATAACTGGTTAAAAATTTATGTGTCCGCTTAGCTAATATAACTTAATGAACAAAGAAGAAACTAATTGTTTGCACGTAATTAATTAGTTAATCAATCGAAACACATTTGTATAGCGCCGTATCTTGTGAGCGAATCAGAGGCACATAATGGACGGAATAATTCTATTGGATCTAACGGTAAAAAGGTAAAGGCAAAGACCAGCACCTGCCATAGCGCTTCATACTGTTGCTCAGAAGCGCTTTACAATCTCGGAAGTGGCAGCTGATTGGCATGAGCTAATGATACCGCAGCGTACTATGCGGCCATCCATTGCCCGCGTAAACGAACAATTGGACCCGCAGTTTGCAGCTATCAAATGGTGGGCAAGAAATCAAACAATGAAACACAAAATCTCCAGCCATAATGTAATATAATATCAATATTATTATATTATGATTATTTAGCTGTTTTACGAGGTTTTGTGTGGTCTGTGCCATCTTCGATATACATTGGCTCAGTTTTGTCATATAAGTAAGCGAAACGTGTGAATTTTGTATTGCGCATCAACGACCAAAAAACTCCTAATGTGCTGCTTTACATTAGTACTTTGAAACAACAGCTGATTTAAAATTTTAGAATAGGGAGCAGTCTGGGATCTTTCCAAAAATTTTTTTTTTAATTTATGCAGAAATAATGAATTAATGTACAAAATGTTTACTTGTTTTAAGACGTATCCAGTCAATATAAAAGGGGGGTGGCGGCCGCTCCTTTCCTTTCTTTCCCGAATCAGCCACTGCTTTGAAAAGACAGTGAAACCGACTGACTGGTACAGATTTGAGACTAGAACAGCGAAATTGGAAATCGTCTTTAGTCTGCAGAGAGTCTCGGGGCTCTGGCGCGGTAGAGTGACTGATGACGGCTCGCCGACGGTTAACGATCGTCTTACGACCATCGTACGACGCATTCCGACTGATAGCAGAGGGACCTTCGATTGTCGCCAGCCAACACCGGCAGCAGCCATTGACCACCAAGGTCTCGGAAGCCCGGTGATAACTGGAACCAGCGAGCGAAGTTAGAGTTAGAGGAGACATCGCGCTAATTCGGTTAGACACACGGTCGACGATTGCAACAGTCCGATAGATTCGGTGGTTTCCTTCGTTTTTTGTGTGCGGACATCTTGGATGGTAGTACAGTAATGTTATGAAGGGGCACTAACGGCGTCAGTAGGTAAAAAGTGGCACGGGCGCTTTTTGCCCATGTTGCCTAGGTCAACTCAGCCTTCCATCCCTCTGGGGTAGGTAAATCGAGTACCAGCCGATCTGGCTGGGGTTAAGACTGGGCGCGTTCACCTGTGTCGGGTGGCAGGTAACACTGTGTGATCCCACACGGCAGGTGACGCTCCGTAGCTCTGAGATGGGCCTCCCATTAAGAGCTATATCACCACCTTTAACCTTTAACCTGTTTAATTAATTCTGACGAGTTTGCTCAAACTCTAGAATTGAGTGACGATGCGCCGAACTGGCTAACTGTCGAATATTCTTGCCAGCTGATGTTCGGTTCCGAGCAATGCCTAATATATATTTACTACTGAAGACCCGCCACCTAAGGAACCACCACCCAAGGCGTCCGTAAAGGGGGTGACGCAATACCACCCAAGATGCCATACGGCCGGTGATCGTAACGTCGCGATAACTCGCAGCGTTCCAATTACCGATCGTATAGCGAACGCTGCATCGAAACCGCTGTTTTTCGGTCGTGTTTTTCTGCGGACCAGCAGTCCTGGCCGTGTTCAATGGCAATAATCACTGCAACGTGCGTACCTACTCGTCTCCGCGCCGTCAATTTACAACCTGCCATCGCCAGCCGTCGACAGCCGACATTCGGCGTCTTTTTAAGGTCCAAATATTCGTTCACTGAAAGAATAAGCAATTTAGGGAAATGGTTTCTTGCTTATGTAGTTATGTCAGTTGCCAATGCTAAAAAAATGAACAAAAAATAAACAGTTTTGCTGTTGATGTAATCAAAGCGTTTATTATAACTACAAAAAATGCAAGTATAACCGGAACTAAAGACAAAAGTATTGTAAATCAACAGATTAAGTTATGAATGTTGCAATATGATATTATGATGTGGACCTAGAAGCATATTTCTGTCTCATATATCTCGATACGATTCGATACGATACTTTATATTTAGAGCATCTGCTAATACGTCGTTCGCTGCCGCTTTGTTCTGTCTTTTTTCCTTGCGTGTTATTTTGTCTATACTTAACGTCCACCAATAAATGATAATAATAATTATGATATCGGTTACTAGCATAATAATATAGGCTAGGTGTATGATGTTCTGCTTCTGCTATAGCTAGCAACAATAGCTGTATCCTGTTGGTCGGATCATGTGGCTTGAGTCGATTACATAGGCATAGAAATATGCTCGTCTTATCTTGATCACCTGATCACGTACGCACCATCGCAAGTCATCTCATTTGTCACGTAGGACTACAGCAGCTGTGATATGTGCATTTATATCGGAGTGAAACAGTCTGTTCTAAATGGCTTCCATTTGCTAACCGCATGGATGAATGGACATCCGGCTCACTACCACACGAGATGTAGGGCTCGGTCTTTCTTCCGAGTGACGTCACATGATAAGTTGGTGATAAATATGCATATAGGCAACTGTTGAATTATGCCGCGGACGATGTACTAAAGCGCGTACAAAGTAACGTAAGTGAACTGAACTGAACTGAACTGACACGGTTTAGTTTTTGACGAACTGATCATTGGGCAAGCAAAGTGAGACTATTGGTGATTGGTTGACGCCTACGTGAGCGTAGTCACGTGGGCCACCGACGCCGTTAGACGGTGCCTACTGAAATGCATTACTGCTTGCTCATTGGACAGTTCGTCGAAAACCAAACTGTGTCAGTTCAGTTTAGTTCAGTTAAGTCGCTTTGTGAACACCTTGACATAAAATTCGAAGATGCTTTTAGTTAGGATTTGATCGCCAATGTTGGGGTTGCGAGAGACGAGGCTAAATACCGAAATCTACATCTACGTTAAAGACAGACAGTCTGAGACAAACTGACTGACAGATGGACGGACGGATGGACGACTAACGACGGCAATACCTCGTTTTGAATTGTATGCATTACGTGGTAGCCTAATGTGTCATGTTTCTGCTGTATTGTTTCTTAAATTTTAAACGGATCGTTATAAATTTTTATAGTATCATATATCGCTTACTAATGTTTCGTGGTAATCTGTGCGTATTTTACGTGCCGCTTTTTTGTGCAATAAACGATGGGTTGCTTGATTTAATCGTTCATTATGCCAAAAAACTAAACAGAAAAAATACACACAAAACTACAGAAAATAATCACACGAAAGCTAAAAAATAAATGTCTACAGCAAAAGATTTCCAGATCGACATTTTTATATATGTGATCGATTTCATATTTGCTTCCAACGGCAGAAAAAAACGACCAAGCACTAGACGTGGCAAGGAGTACAGTAGTAGATGATTACTAGTGTACATTTTTTCCCAGAAGACTAATTAAATTTGATGTATCTATCTGTAGGCTATGGTTGCGTGGTCTGTGTTTAGACAAGCTGGCGGCAGACGAGTGCACAAAGGCGCTTGAGACGCTGACTCGATTGGCGTCTAACCCAGAATGCACCGCGACACTGGTCGACGGTCTCGTCTCCAGCCTCGCCGCCATCTTGGACGTGGCGGAACACCAAGATGGCGCCGCCTTCGGCTTCGACCGTCTCGTCCGCTGCCTGCTCAACCAGATTGTCAAGGTATAAACAATTCGAGTTACGGTTTATTTTGTCTCGGATGTTGTTCTCGTGACAACAGGGGTCAGATGGGGTAAATATAAATGACACTGTAAGTTAGGCCTAAATTGGCCAACCTGAAAATCATACACCTGAGCCAACAGGAAGTGGATCGGATGATCAGTTTGCTAATATATGGCCATTTAAATTTTGCCAATGAAAACTCTTCCAGAACGAAAGTCGTTCGAGACGGAGTCGGTTGATGAGTGAGTCGTCAATATTATACTGATGTCATAACTTTTCTTCTCTATGTTAGGAAACGTTTATGAATAAAAAAGTGGCCTTTTTTACTCGACATGTTGATTAACTAATCCGTCGATCCAGAATACGAATCTTTCACATTGAGCAGCTTTTGTCATCGTACGTAGGTAAGTAAGTCTGGATGTAAAATCGGCTACTGTTTTATTAGTAACACTTCGATTTTTATGTGCCAGTGCTAACATAGCTATGGCGCGAATTAGCTACGGTAATTCTGTCCCTCTGTCCGTCCGTCCGTCTGTCTGTCCTGGTGACACGTCTCGGTACCGTTCCAAGCTCAGGTGAGATAGAGACTTCCGGTTTTTACCATATGATAGTTTAGAGCAGTGTTGTCAACTTTTTGCTGCAGCGGAACCCTACATAAGGTGACGATCACTCACGGAACCCCATGCAATGATTCGTGAATACAGCGGCGTATAGGCGAAGTGGAAGTTTCAGGGTAGGCCTATATAAGGACCGATGTCCCCAGCGGAGTTAAGAAGCAAAAAACCTGTGGGGCTTGAAAGCAAAGCACCCAAAAACCGACGATAAATCAGCAGGCAAAATACTTGTTGAATTTGATCGCATAAGATAATATTATATGGCAATTTTATTTTACTCGTAGACAGCAATACGTTATTGTATTTAAGCAAAAACACTCGACGAAGAGGTCGCCAACGGCCCAAAAATTATTATCGGATTTTTTACGTTGCCCTAGAGTCTCTAGTATTTCGGGACAAAATTTCATGCCCTTAGGTCAAGAAGGTCCCCACGAACGAGGGAACGAAAGAGAGGCACCCCTTCTAAAAAGACGTTATTTCACAGGTATTGGGTCGTCTAACGTGAAAATGGTTGCAGATAGGAACATACATGCTGCTTATCATAACAAGCACCGGCGACGAGCTTCATAGAAATGTCAACATCGATGACATTGAATGACCATGAACACATAAAATAAGGGGTTTTAGTGAATTTTTCGCGATTTTGGGCTGCGACACGCATTTCAAGAGTGAATTGCACCGAAATGGCTGGAGATAGACCAAGACAGCCTGCGTATGAAATTTTCAGCATTAAATGTAGATTTTAGCAGTCCAAGTCCGGACGCTTTAGATTCAAGGAGGCCTGTGCACGCGGATATCAAAGAGGAGTACCCCTCTAAAAGTGGTTATTTATCCGCTGTTGGCTTGTCTATCGTGAAAATGGTTGCAGATAGGCACAGACATGTTGCTTACCATAACAAGCACCGATGGCGTGCTTTTTAATGGTATCAACATTAATGACTTTGAACCCTAACGTAAAGGTTTCTAGTTATTTTTTTGCGATTTTCGACTGCAAAAGAGTGAATTGCGACGAAATGGGTGGAGATAGACCAAGATTACCTGAGAACTGGAACTGCTATAAGCTCTGGCGCGTTTCATGAGCATTAGCTCAGATTTCTTGTTATACGGTAGTCACGGTCATTTTGACATTTTTGACATTTATTAAAATCTGAAAATAATGGTAAATTAAAATGAACGTTAAATGTGTTTAGTCAAAAATAAAGAAGTGTAAACTGCCACGTTTATTACATCGACAAAGTGCAAAGCAACATCACAATGGTCGTTGGGAAAGACCGATAGAAATACAAACTGTACCGGACGCTGGCGGATAATCTGTCACAATGTGGCAAATGCGTCAATGGAGACTGAGTGGAAAGCGATGAATAATACATCATCGCCACTTATCACCAGTTGTCCAACGGCATGAAATCACGTACGACCTTACATTGTAGCCGAGCATTTCTCAGCAGGGAAAACGTACTGATAACAAGCATCATCATTTTGCAAACCACGCTTGTGATTTCACTGTGTATTATAATCAATAGGATACTCTTACGTTCAGAAGCTGGTGCCAAATACATTGTTTTAAATGTAAGTTTGTATCACTAGCTTTTAATTTTTTTCACTACATTTTAATGTGTTTCTAATGCAGGCCTACTTTATTTTTATCGGTCATGTTTTGTTAGTAAAAACTAATTAATAGTGAATAAATTGGGTCGCCTTACTTTGCACGGAATTGAATTTGTAAGGAAAGGAAAATGGAGGGAAAATGCTTGATGCTGACGAAGTGCGATTTAGCAGTTTTTACCCTCTTTCCTCAATTTCTTGCAAATTTAGCGCCCCCAATAACTGAATGAATGAATAGCAGTTACATCGCTGGATTACCTGCAGCCTGTTTGTTGGACTCCGGGGTTTTTTACTGCCAGGTAATGACCCTGAGCAAGCTGTGTTCAGACATGACAGACATGAGCGCTGGCGCTACCGAGCTGGCTTATAACAAGCAGCGTAATTTGGCACTGCGCAAAAAGCACGATGCCTCGAGGCTGGGAATATAATAACCGCATGTCTGAGGGAAATAGCGACACCTTAAAGCCGGATTCGTGATCATGTCACATGCGTGTTGATTGCCTGTTTTATTCTATGAGAAAATCGATAAGCATTACCCCCGTGGTTAATACGACGTCACAAAACTCCCCAGGCTTTTAATTAACACCCGCCAGCGTGTAACAAAAATTCGCCGAGAATTTTTACCATTTCTTACCGTCGTCGGAAAGAAGGTTTTTTAGAACCGTCACCGAGGCAGTGGTATGTCTGATAACTGCAAACCTTAGGTTTAATTTTTCGTTGATGCGGGCAACGGATGGCCACATACTGCGGTATCATTAGCTCATGCCAGTCAGCTCCCACTTTCGGGATTGTAAAAGCGCTTCTGGTCTTGGGTGCGTCTCATGTAAAAAGTCCTGCAGCAAGTACAGGACCTTATTTTTTACTTTTTGCAATATAATAAACTCCCGCGCGTGTGTTTTGGCTGCAGACCTGTCAAGCGGAAGTGGAAAGAGGCGTGTCAGCAGCGGCGCTCCGCCATCTTGGACGACTGGTCGGCGCATGCCTGGACTCACTTCCGGGTCTCCGCAGCGACGCGGCGCGCTTCACGGTGTTGTGTGTCGCTAACAGAGCGGTCGACATCAACATCTGGCGACGTGCTTGCTGTCCGCTTGCTGACACTGATGATGATGACGAGGTAGAAGACGACGATGCAGTTACAGCAGCAACCGCGGCAGAGCCAAGTTACGCAACAACAGCGACTACAACGATGACTACAACAACTACAAATAGGACGACAACTACGAGAACTGTGCAACGTAAAGCTGCAGTGAGGTATGCAACGACGACGACTACGACAACCACTACAACAATAACGACAAATGAGGAAAACCAAAGACAGCGGCAGAGCCAAGGTCTACGACCACGACAACATTGGAACAGCGACCAAGCGTTCTGTCGACAAAGCGTCTGACTCGCCGCGACTCGCAGGAGCTCGCAGCGCAGATCAACCTCGACCGCGTGCTCAACTTCTCCGCTCACAGCCGGCTCGGCGACACCGGAGCACCGTCTCATGCCGCCACCTCATCACAGAGGCACGGTCGACCGCACTCGTGGCGGAACAAGTCGCCGTTCCGTCACCAGGAGAGTCAGCGCAGCGTGATATCTGGAGGGGCGGGGGGAGTAGGTTCAACGCCGGCGTCCGTGCCCGCGGCGTCGGTCATGTCGACGACCGACGAGGGTCGCGAGGCGAGCAGCACGGCGCCGGGCGACACTGATGGGCCCTCGGCCGCCAAGCCCGTCCCGTCAACCTCTGCCGCGTCTACTGCAGACTCCGAGGACTCCAGTACGTCGACTGCGCTGGCCGCACTGTCGTCACGGGACCCTGCTCTAATCCTCGGCGTGCTACAGGAGGCGGTGGCGCGACAGAAGGCCAGTCTTGGAGCACCTGGCAGACATCGCTGCTCGCCCAGCGTACGGTCTCGCCTGTGTGCTCCGCACTGTCTACAGATTCTCAGTGCCCGTCTGTTCGCAGTCATGTGTCATGACGCCGCGTCACAGCGTCAAGTCATCGACGGCGATCACGTCCGTACACTAGTTGACGCGCTCGACCCAAATCACGACCCGGTCTGTTACACCTTCTTCACTATTAATAGACGCTGTGGCGTCATGGCAAGAGGGGAAGCATTATTGGCAAAGTACAAATAGTAGAAGAAAAAGAAGAAGAGGTATTCGCCCCTCCGTAAAATTTGGGGGCTGTCGGAAATTCGTCGAAAATTTTTTTTGGAACATTTTGGTCTAAAATTGCAAAGTTTATGGCTGGAAAAAAACCATTTTGGTAAAATTACGGAAAAAATTAAAAATTCCATCGCCAATAATCTTTTCTGTCAGTAGTTTGCAACTTTGCAATGTATGTCAGAAAGCTGCAACTTTTTGTCTCGTCCACTTTTTAACTCACGACGCCGGTGAGTAGGTAAGTCAGTAAGTAAAGCTTGAATTTATATAGCGCATTAACGCAAGCAAATCGCTCAATACGCTGCTTACATTAAGTACACCGACGAGAAAAATGTCACAAGTAATCGTCCAAAGACGTCGATGGTGTGACGTAGACGTTTTGATAGTAAGTTCCACCTCGTTAAGATCAGTCGAATATCTTCAAACAGTTTTGAATTAACATTCTGTAAAAATCACTTGGAGGCGGAGATATGCACTCTCACGAGCGACTGCTATTATGCGGATAGACAGACACCGTCCGTCGCACGCACAGTCGGACACAACGGCTGACAAAATAAAGTTAAAGGTTAAAAAACGCTAAAGGTGGCCTATAGTTTTTTTTTATAAAAAACTATCTCAAAGCTATGGAGCGTCATCTGCAGTATGAAACTACACGGTGTTACCCGCCACCCAACATAGGTGAACGAGCCCCGTCTTAACTTCAGCCAGACATGCCGGGACTCAATTTACCTACTTCGGAGGGATGAAAAGCTGAGTTGACCATGGTATAGGTTATATACTAAAATGGTTTACCCTGTTCGCAGACAATCACCCGTCAAAGCAGTAACCACTTGATAACTACATGACCGGCAGTCGAACCCGCGACCTCTTGATCGCATGTCCGACACCCTACGGTCACGCCGCCAAACCACCGTATAATGTCGTTTATATCAGTCGCAAGTCAACAGGCATCAGACGTTGATACATGACCGTGGGTGTTGTGTGTCTGTGGTAGCACCTGCTGTGTCTGGTATTGCAAGCGGTCGCGTGCATTGCGCTAAGCCCGGCGCATCATGCGGCCCTCAGCGAGGCCGATACACCCGACACCCTGATGCAGCTTCTTCTGCCTTCCGACGAGTGGTACTACACCAACCACAGCACCAAGTACGCCCGTTACGTCAAGTTCCACGCGGCCCGTGTTCTCGTCTACATGGGACTGTTCCAACGCCTCGGCGGACGAGTCGATCTGTTCGACCTCAAACGTAAGCATCGATTTTCATCCTGCACTCGTTCACTGTTTAGCATACAGCTTCTACTATGTGTGGTTTGTTTGTGTAACGATCGGTAGCATATCGGACTGGTGACCGCGAGGTCGCTGGTTCGACTCTCGTTCGGTAACAACCCTGGGCAAGTTGTTCACGCACGTGAGCAAAGGGCGGTGACGATTTGCGGCTGGGAAGGTAACCTTATGTCTGGCGTCGTACTGGCCATGCGTCACGGACTCGGTGGTCTGGTCTATCCACCTACAAGCTCAACGAAAGGGAGATGAGTACTTTTCCTACGCCCCTTGTGGTTGTGGAGTATGGCACCTTTACCGTTACTTTACCTATGAAAGTATGAAATATCTGCTATAGGAATGTCAAACCTCAACGTTTTGTTAACACTACGCAGTGCTGTTACTATAAAATAGTCAGTAGTATTTTAATATAATATCGTAACAGTTTGCAAGTAAATAACCGACTGTTCAAAATAATTTCAATTTTTACCTAGATAGGGCCATCCAAGGTCGCTGATTTTTGCACCAAACTAAAGCGCGTTCAAGACTTATTAGTGTTCACTGCACTTTTTCTGAAGTAAGGGGACTTTTTTTCCGATTTAGTACCTCAATTGGAGTGATTTTTTCGAATTTAAAAAAAATTCCACGAAAACTAGAGTTTTTGCTGAGCTCACAGTAAAGATTTCGTGATCTTAGATTGTGTCGTTTTAACGCAATATGCAGCAGTGTGACATGCACGCAGATAGATAAACAGATGAACAGATCACTTTGGGATAAGAATGGACATTTGCATAGCAAGCTGTGTAAAAGCTCTGTAAAAATTGCTGCAAGAATGCCACACTACTCACTTTCTTGTTATTGAATCGCCGGAAGCTATTAGTGCACCTGCTCGGATACATAACGACCAAATAGTGTAGTAAATAGTAATAATAATCTTCGCTCTATTAAAAATTTTGTAGAAGCTGTATGTGCAAAACGTTCGGTTTTAGGAATTTTTTCATTCGTTAAATCACATATATGACTTCACAGAAAACTGTCTGTTATGGTTACCGACAGTAAATATTTTTATTTGTTTATGATATGAATCAACAGCTTACGTGACGCATCGCGAATGTCCTTGAACAGTTCTTAGTATATCACAGTGCAGCACGGTAGTGCTGACACTGTTGTAAGGACGATGAACGTTAAGCATAGGAAATGGCGTTTGGGGGCGGGGTCCTGTAACTCCGAAATCTCTTAACCAATTTCCATAAAACTTGGTATCAGTGATCACATCGCCCACCCGACCTAACATGCAAAATTTTGTTACAGTCGGTTCAAAGGGGGCGTGTTTTGACTCATATCGCCTTTACATAGCTTTGTAAGCTGTTAAGTTTTTTGCTCTGGTGTACAGTATATGCTATTAGTGTTTCTGATTGCTTTGCTGTGCGCTGTACGGCTGCAGCCAACAAGCATCTCTGTCTCCAATGCTGTCTTGCTGCGTTTCCTGCATGCGCTTTATTACGTCTTCATGATCAGTTTTTCGTGAAATGTCAAATTCGACAGAATATTACACCAAAGCTGGAACTTTGCTTTTTTCTACTAACAGTTGTCTTTTGTTCGCATTTTTCTGAGTGGCTAGAAACACAAAAGCTTATGCTAAGTTTGCGGAAATTAACACTTTAGGCTACTTTTTTTTCTTACATTATACGAACCTGAATTGTTCTTAAATTAAAACTTTTGCGGCTACTTCTTCAGCAGCAACAGCAACAACAATTTTTTTTCGAACGACAAGTCTTTGGTTTTTCACCACAATGTGCTCAATTTTTGCAGTGTTTCTGGCTAATTGCAACAAGCGGATTTGCTGCAAATCTGTAGCCGTTTTAGTCAAATACCGCAACAAAACATAACAATGAAACTTTTTTATCTTAAAAAATGGCATTTACTTAAATCGTTTGATGTCAGTTATTGCTGAACAAAAATGCAGTTATAGAGAGACGTTGGTAGATGACCTTAGCATTAGCGGACTATTTGCACTTTCCCGCATATTGGTGAAATTGTGTCAAACATTTTAATACGCATTTTCAAATAAGATTTTATCGGAACAGTTGAGAAAACCAAAGCTGATGAAAGAAAACAGTCCGCATTTTCTGGCTCTCCTTGTGTAAAACTGCAAATTGACTGTTCGGACGTGACAACGCTTGGCATGGTGCGTATCTGCGGTAGGTCCATTGCTCTCGGCGAAGTAAGCAAGCTTGTTTTGTTGTCGAGTGACTTATCGCGCTGCGACGGCTTGCGGGGAAATCGCCTTGGGACAGACGGCGAGCCTTGGGTATCGTTCGATCGTCCCCCACTCGTCCGTGGATGCAGTGAGCGTATCGACTATGGCTAGCGAGGAGGACGACATTGTGTTTTGGATGCTCGATCGCTGCTGCTGCAGTTTGGCGACGATTGCAAGCGACTGATGCTCAGCAGCTGTGCCCGTGCCTCGTCACGCGCTTCACATTTCTCGCTTCAGCAGCTGCTGCCGCGGCAGATCTGAGCGCTAGATCAGCGACGTAAACTTCGACGAGTCAGTCGTATCAAACAGTGTCTCTACGACGTATGATATATCCGTCCTATCCGTGATTCACTCTGAAATCATGCTAGAGTGGATCTTAGCATCGATCGATTTTATAGTGTTCTTTCTAGCAGTTTGCGGAAATTATGAAGAGGCGCGAGACGAAAGAGCAGTTCAAAAGATCCAGCAGTTCGGTTCGACTAAGATTAGCTCTGGACATTGCCTTGCATTTAGACCATGAGATCATTAGGCTGTCTGTTCTCTGTTCTGAGGACCGTTCTGGCATGCGCGTCATCGTCAACAACAGCAGTCACAAAAGTCAGCGTCAATGTTGACTGCATCTCGGGCGTCTTATTTTGTTTTATCCATAAGAGAAAGTCTCCACGTTTCCCCCAATCTCTTTTTTTCTTTTCCGCCCACGTTTTATATTATTTTTTTCGTGTTGCTTTTAAATTGTTTTTCCTAAATTTGGCTAGAAAATTTGGAAAGCGCAAAAAGCTCCTTTACTGGGATTTGCCATTTACTTCGAGACAGTTAGCCCCAAATTTTTACGGTCATGCCGGCTCATGACGTGACCTTAGAAAGCAAGTTGCGTCGATGAATTAAATACACCAACCACTTTTGCTTTTACTCAGCCCGAAAGCTTATAAACATTTTACCGTTCCACGGAGAATAGGAGGCTGAGTGAACCCAGGCAGTGCAGTAAGGGTGTGTCGTTCGTGTCCAAGGCTGCATATCACAATGGCTGTCATAATAAACAGGATTCTCGATGGAATTTGATTCCCTCAGATAGGATACGTCATGCTACGTATATAGCAATAGTTGAACGGACGCGCTATAGCTAGGGCGCTGCAACACTGGGTCTTCGTTAGATGTACAGTAAAAATTTGCACAAATGTTTCACTATTCGCGATTAGGTTGTGACATTGTGTCAGCAAGTGTCAATGTGGCACGTTTCTGGTTCAGGATATTTTAAAGTTCGGTTTTCTTTTTTCACTTTGGCGATTTTTATAGGCGATCAAAAATCAGATATGCGACAATCGTCAGCAGAAGTTTGCGTTATAAGGCCTAGTTTTTGAGACGTGTCGACTGTCAGATCTCAGATGCTGTCGAATGGCGACATCAGAGACTGGGAAGCAGTAATCGACCAGGTGCCTCGTTGCTTTGTTTTGAAGACACCACTGAAGCGCCATTGCGAGTTCGTACTGCACTTGCTCAGGAACACAAATCGTAGCAAAGCGAGATTTGACCTTACTGTTTGTACAGTCCACTGCGTGCTGCTTGTCACGAAGGCAGCTTGTGACCTTAGCATGAAGGACATATCAGATATATAGACTATAGCGAACTGCCGCTTGTTTGCTGCGACTGGTGAGACAGACTGACCGGTCTACAGGTTGGCAGAGCTGTGATTCAGTGTCGGCAGCTGAAATAAGATAGGCCTACAATTTAATAACTGTCAAATATTAAAGTTCAAAAACAAAAAATCATCAATTGGAAGATAAATAGCAACGGCTTCAAAGTAACGATACAAAAACGCTGTACGACACAGAACGGCTGTCTGGTTTGCTAAGCAACTGCGATGCAAAGCAAGCTTGTCTTGTTCTTCTTGGTGAATGCAGTGTCGGCAGCTGCGTCGCGTTGTATAACGGCGCGCCGTCGTTAACAACCGACGCTAGTCGTAACTGGAGTTTGCCGCCGACCGGACACCAGCCTCGCCGGAGCACCGCCGTCCAAGACGTGGAATACATGGAAATGGTGGCCGGATGACGTTATTGTGACCTTCGCCGCCTCAAATTGGTTACGTCGCACTTGCGAGCTTGCGACGGGGGGGGGACAGGCCGGATAGAGTACATCGTATGTCACCGGTGATACAGGGAAGGGAACTCACTCGAGAATGGGGAGGAGATAGGCCGGAGTGACCACGTGTGCAGTGCGTACGTCATTTACTGCCGTTGAATCCGTAATAGCCATGTCTGTCCCGACTAGCGTATTGCGTGCCATATCTCAACTATACAGACTAGGCCTACGTCACAAGTCTGTCTCCGAATATCATCTGGCCGATATTTAGCACACATGCGCATGTGGTTGCAGTTTATCAATCAATCAATCAATCACTTTTTATTGCAGGCACAAGGCCCATAGTAAAACATGAACAATGAACTACAGAAAGAAAAACTACACAACTACAAAAAGAGAGAGAAAAAAAACTACAAATCTACAACATGGAGCACAGCTATAACTG
>Ga0209367_1004601_pt1 | contig 19082 bp, 17 predicted proteins | sample WorMetLIZISLAND2_FD_187412 | JGI IMG/M metagenome (GOLD analysis project Ga0209367, IMG submission 187412) | Marine gutless worms symbiont microbial communities from Max Planck institute for Marine Microbiology, Germany - Olavius geniculatus... ... | reverse complement strand
ACTGATAAGATCAGATAGTTCAGATATAGAATCACCGACTTTGGTTTGGTGGGTACGGTTTAGAAAGAAACGCTGTAACCACAATAGCAACTGGCCACGAATGCCATATGAATACAGTTTACACATTAGTTTATTATGTGAAACCGTATCGAAAGCCTTTGCAAAATCGATATATATAATGACAATAATTAAAAGGTATGCCAAAGTCAGTTATAAAAATCGAACAACAAACGAAAACAAACAGATATGACAGCTATCAAAACTGTTGCATGTGACATACTAAATAACTTGGGCATTCAGTCTGTAAAATGTACCAAAAATGCCTAAAATTTACTCCTTGTGGGACCCAGCTCAAGCTGAGATAATTCCAGAAAAAACGGGCCAATTCTGTTTTAATCTAAAGACAAATAATACCAATACGTTAAAAAAGTTAAAGCAGGCTGTGACCCTCCAAAGCGTAGGCGGGGTGCGCATCCCCCTTTCTGTGGCCATTGAACTCGCAGGTGGATAGACCACTGAGTCTATGACGCATGGCCAACCTACAGTTACCTTCCCAGCCACAAAGCATCACCACCCTTTGGCTAGTACCAAACTATACTGCTTGGTGAACAGAGGCACATGTGTGTGAACAACTTGCCCAAGGTTGTTACCTGGCAATGCACCGGGCGACAAAAAACAGCAACATCGCAATTATCAATAACCCGTCCAACTACTGTTGGACTGTTGTAACCAGCTACTGTTACGCCACCAAGCCACTTAACACTACAGAATAAAAACTCAAGGTTCCTACAAATCTTTTGCAGCAAAATTCCCTGACTTTTCCATGACTTTTTCAGTCATGGAATGACAATTTCCCTGACTTTATCGAAACAATAACCATATCGTACAAATGTCAGAAATGGTACACTATATCATAAATAATGAAGCCATATTAATGGAGCAATATGCAAACGACAAAAGCCCTGGTTGGAGAGCCAGAGGGGCTTTGGGCAAAGCCCCTTAAAGCTGAAACACTTCTAGCTTTTGGACATTCAGTGAAAGCCGCAAATTTGTCTGCTTTCTGATATTTGGAGACATAAAAAATCACAGTCATCTGCAGTTTGCATGATAAAAGATCATTTTCCCTGACTTTTCAAAAATAATATTTTCCCTGACCACACAAATTCCCAGACTTTTTCCAGTTTTCCCTGACATGTAGAAAACCTGAAAACTGCATGTCAACACTGCTGCCATAAATAAGTTAACAAAATTACATGCAGTCTCCCTTAGTGCTATGACACTGTTGGTTAGGTCATAGCACCAAAAAGACTACATGTAAGTTTGGGAATATGGCTTGATAAACTTTCTGCTTAAATAGCCCCTGGTCACAACAAAATCTGGGGAGGGGAGATACCGACAAACCCAGGTTTACCAGAAAATGGCCATTAAAACAAGGCACAGCATAATGGAGCAATCATAAACCTGTGAGCTGGAGAGCCGATGACTAGCGCTGTCATCACCACGAGATGTTCTCAGCGGTCGGTTTGTGACCCGGGTTGGACCGGACGTACGACCCGAGACTCGGGATGCTGGGTAAGGCGGTTCCGTTATCACTGCGCCAGATGACTCACCATTCTACACAGTCACAGATGTGCAGCAATTCACAACAATGATTACTCTATCTCAAAAAACCACCAGCAACATACCGAGGACGCCATGTAAAAATTGAAACATATGCTGTACACAGATTGAGCGATATGACAGTTTTGGAAACACTTAGCTTTAATCACTGCAGTGAAGAATGGTCACGTTGAAGTGAAGTTGTCGAACACCATGTTCAAGTGTTTAACATGATCACCCTTAATGGCAAACCACTTCCAAAACTGTCCCATGGCTTTATCTGCATAAAGCATCCATCTCCTTATGCATCACCCTGTGGACACAGACTGGTAACAGAGACTGAGAGGGAAGACTCTGGCTATCACAGCAATGGCAGATTTACTGTTCTACAAAGTTACAGACATTCATGCAATTATAAACTGATTGCTAACCCCTTAACTGCCAGCACCTGGAATCCCTGCGCCACAGTAGGGGTTGTTGTAGTTGTATTGTTGCAGTTGTAGTGATCCTAGTTGTAGTTGTAGTCTTTTGTGGCTCGGTAGTCTAATGGTAACGTGCTGGACTTGTGATCCTGAGGTCACTCAGGGGCGCAGGTTCGACTCCGCACTAGGACACTGCCAGGTAACGACCTTAGGCAAGTTGTTCACACACATGTGCCTCTGTCACCAAGCAGTATAATTTGGTACCAGTCAAAGGGCGATGATGCCCCGCGGCTGGGAAGGTAACTGTAAGTCTGGCGTCACACTGGCCATGCGTCACGGACTCATTGCAATGGTTTATCCACCTACAAGCTCAAAGGCCTAAGGAAGGGAGATAAGCACCCCACCTACGCCCCAGTTGGGGTATGGCACCTTTACCTTACCTAGTTTTAGTAGTAGTCACAGTATCTGTTGATTGCAGTAGTTGTTGTAGGAGTACTAGATGCTGTAGTAGTAGTCTTTGTTGTTGTAGTTGCAGTAGTATGGTAGTTATTGTTGTAATAGTTGTCGTTGAAGAAACTTTAATAACAGTAATTGCAGTAGTTATCTGACTGACAGTTGTGTACCAGCATACAGCACGTGTTCTTGTCACTGCCAACTAATCTCATACTTACTTCATCTTTCTTTTTCCTTGTTTTCTCCGGTGGATGTCTTGGCGCATTAGCAAGCAAGGCAACACCTACACACGCCAACGGACATCGCCCAACAGCATGACGCAATGAAATGTCAACCACTACCCCTCGGCTGTCATGCAGAAATGCTAAGCATTAGTATCACAAGCAGAAAGATGGCATCCCGACTAAAAACAGGAAAGACCAAATAATCAATCAAATCATCAAATCAGCCAAACTGATTAGTCTAATAGAAACATGCACAAACGCATTGCACATTGCTGTTTATGAAAAAAACGACTCCAGACTCCGGCCTCTAAGAAATCAAAACGACTGTTTACTACAACAACATACCCTTATCTTTGAATAAGTGGAGAGTCAGTCCAAAAAAGGCAGCAGTGGCTGCTAATGGTCAGACAACAAGATAAAGGTTGTAATCTGTTAAATTTGCATAATTTATTACAATTACATAGTACATACTGCCTACAGAACAGCTGTCAGCTGACTAATGACATATGATGCGCTAAGCAAAGATAAGTAAAAAGCAACTGACCAACATGGGCATGTTTGAGTGCACCAACATCATTCGTGCCATCACCACACATCAACGTTGTATAGCCAAGCCTCTTCAATGTTGTTATCACAAACTCTTTCTGTTTTGGCACGACACGAGCAAACACTTTGATGTGAGGCAGCAACCGATCGACCATGCGGTTCTCTGATTCTGACAACAGGGCGGTCAATGCCTGGCATACCATATATCAATAGTAAAAAAACAAGCAGCAATTAGGAATTAGCAAGATCGTGGCTTGGTGTAACGGTTAACATAATAGCCTAAATCAATGAAATTGCTTAATCACAGAGCAAGCTACTACTTGGCATGGATTGTCTGCAGACATTTAAATCAACCACTCAAATCAACTCAGCCTTCCATCACTCTGGGGTAAGTAAATCGAGTGCCGGTAGTACTGGCCTGCTTGGCTGGGGTTAAGGTGGGCATGTTCACAGTGTCGAGTGGCAGGTAACATCTCACAGCTCACAGTTGTGAGATGTGTTCCCATAAAGACTGAAAATCTATATGGGTAAACACTGTCAAATTACCACCTTTCAAGTTTTCTCACTTGCTCACTTCCTTCCTTACAGTGTCAACATTAAATCTTAGGTCCATGGACATAAAAAATTAACTTACCATTTTCCTAAAACAGCACAATTTTCTTAGAATTTTGACAGTAATATCGGCATCCAGCGTTTGGTCAACACGAAGAAACTTACATTTGAAATCGACGATCTACGAAAATAACGCAGAAAACGAGATGCCATGTTGACAGGCAGGCTGATGACATCACCGCGTGTACCCGTAGTCAATGCAAAATACGCTCAGAAACATAAGCATTATAAAATCACATTGTCTACCTATGTACTGCTGCAGTTGTCATGTGACACAGTATTTTTTGCCTTTAAAAATAATAAAATTAATTGGTAAACACTGACTGGGTACACGCGGTGACGTCATTTCCGGCCATTAGCCAACATCAGATTTTTCAGCATAACATAACGTAATGCCATTTTTCGTTATATTCAGGCATTAATGTCATACATTTATAAAGCTTAAACCATCATATTATATCGGCAAGGTGAAATGTCTAATTGAGGTCTAAATAAATTTTACAAGTGAGTTTGATCGTGGCCATGGACCTTTAAAGCCAATCCCGCTCTCTGCATGCAGTCACCTGTAGGTGATGCGGTCAGAGGCTGGACAAGTAGCCTGCAATTACTTTCAACCAGCCACACAATTACTTCCCAATTGCAGAGCATCATCGCCAGTACCAAATAATACTGCTTGCTAACAGAAGCAGCACAAAAATGAAGTCCAAAAGTTATACAAAAATAAAAAATAGTTAGCAGTGTACCACAACAGTTACGGCGTGAAAAAATCTTCGGCTTTTCCACTGACATACTTCACTGCCCTCAAAATATTCTTGCAGTACAGCATGGATAAAAATAAAACAGATAACTGTTTGTTACAACCTGTCCAGTCAGACAGAGATCGTAGTCGGCTAATAGCTGACGGTACTCGGCATTGGTAGTCGGCATTTTGCACATGACAGAATCATCGATGGATTGCCAGTGCCAACTGTTTGCTACAATGTTACAGCACTTCACAAGTTTAGCAAAGACACACTTGTTCTGGCATAGCTTGCACATATATCTTAATACATCGGTCATTTTTATACCTTGGATGCTTTGTTGCTCGCAAGGCATGACTCAGAACTCTCTCCTTTTTCATGACAGTCATTTTATAAACCATTCCTCAGTTCAACCACAACTCTTACAATCATGCTGAAAGTTTTCATTAAATTCTACTATATGTGACAAAGCCGAAAAATCAAAAACAACCCTAAAAATTCCTACTGAGAAATATGCGGATCAGAAAAGCCTCCGTTTAGAACTGCTTCACTACAATCCCACATCACAAGGAATACATTTGAGCCTTTAAATCGGGTCATGCAGCACAGTGAAAATCCTCCTTTTACTACTTCTATAAACTGATCTACACTATTAAAATATTCTTTGACCTGGATCTTAATCTGGATCACCGTCAAAGTCTAAATTATTGTTCTTTCATATATCCAACCCATCTAGAAAATATCATTAAAATCCGTAAACTTTTTGAGTAACCGAGACCAAAAGACTCGGGGGAAAAACACTAGTTCCTTCCTGTGGCAAACAAAATAAATGAAAGATGCACAAAAATGCTCAGATACATGGCAGTCATTGTAACATCAAATGACGTTTGACACACGACAAGCTACAGACCATACTCATTGGCGTCAGTGTAGACCAGTGTGTGATTGCCGGCTCTCGTGATGTGAAGCTCTTTAGCAACATGACATGCAGTCAACGGGTTGTCACCAGTAATCATCACAACCTGAGAGAATCAACATACACTACATGCTTATCAACTGACAACTAACGTCACGATAAACACCGCAGCTAATATCAACCTACCATACACACACTGTTTATAAGCACACACAAAAGCTGCTCATTAGTAGATCAGGCCCAACATCAAAAAACTTCAGAGAAATATGATAGTTGAACAAAAACAAAATATAGCAGCATTTCTTTGTGTTTGTATCGTACACAGACTAAGTAACCTACTTACTAAGGTTTTTTTTTGCAATAGCCGATGCCAAAGCTTCTAACAAAAATAACTCACACTTGAAACTGACAACCCTAGCCAAAAAAAGACTAAAACATAAACAACGAAAGCAGTCATCACGTTTCCACCAGCTCAGAAATGACTGCAATAATTCCAAAAAGAAGAATGATATTAAAAGTGACGATACAGATAATTATGAGACTGACGCGGTGTGACGCATCACGAATCTCTTTAATGACGGCCTTGGAGTCTGGTTTCAGAGGACAAGAAATAATGATGAAGCCGACAAACGTGAGATCCTTCTCAATGTCCTCACGACTCAACTCACGCACCTTAAGACATCGTCATCATCACAGTCAGCATTAGCAGTTCATTCAGAAACAGAATCATTTACAAATGGATCTAAAATAAATGGTGAAACAATGCATTCTTTGCATCCAAAAAGCAAAAATAGCACATCGTAGGTGTGACCATACACCGCATCTAGTACTTATTTCTAATTGTGTTTTAGTGAGAATATTTAACGGGAACATATCACATCAACATTTTTATACATTTATTGCATAATTACACATATTTACAAAAATAAGAAAAAAAACCACAACACCTAGCTCAACTGGAAGACATACACACTCAGGTCTCTCTAAACTCATAAATAGGAGTGACCATCACAGTAGGACATCACAAAATTTCTCTAATTCATCAAATTTCAAGTGAGTGGTGACGAACAAGTTGTTGTCAAACTCCTTATTGCACAACAAAAACGGAATAAAAAAGATGTTACATGACTAACCAGTCAAAATAAGATAACAAAGCACAGTACTGAAATACTACAGTTGGTCAATAAATGCCAGTCAAAAAGGGCACAAATATATATATTCTTCAACCTTCATTCTAAGTTACAAAACACAGGAAAAGACATTCACAGAGACAGATATACAGACAGACAAAGAGACAGATAAAACCACATGTTGATGTGAGAGCATAGCTAGAGTAGTCAATAGTCCCCGGAACCGCCGACGTTCGCTGCCGCCGCTGCCGTTAAGGCTTCAGACTGCAACTAACTGTAAAGTTAGCGGTCCTTGACCGCTAAGGTTCCACGCCACCACCGCCGATAAGCTAGCGGTCTTAGTGGTCTAACGACAAAATTAAATCAAAGAATGTGTTGCGTTCATAATGCTGCAAGCAGAGCGCCAGCGTGAGTGCGCGTGTCCTCGTCAGTTGTTATTTATGGTCACAGTCACAGTGTCAACTGCCAACGGTGACTGACAATCAGTGAATGAATATTAATGAGCATGACTAATGAGCATTAAATTGACGTAAACCTCCGATAATTTTGTATTATTTTTTATAATTAACAATGATTTCACGGAACATTGAGAATACGTTTGTTAGGGCCTACCGTACGACGCAGCCTACTTTAACACCTGATGAACTGCGGGACATAAATTCATTATTCGTCAAGCTTGGCATAATTGGTGGATGTGTTCGTTCACATGGCAAGTCGGATGTGTGGAAGTATTATGAGCTGGGGAAAACATTCTCTCGGGGCCCATCTTGAAATTTTTTTTTTAAATTTTGCTTTTTAAAATGACACAATTTGGTGTACTTTATATTTCTGAGCGATGGTGGGGCCCCTAAACGTCGTGGGGACTGGAGTAACTTACCACCTACCACCCTCTCGACAGACCTGCCAGTGACAGACGTCTTAGCGGTCCGGACTGCTGCTAACTTAACGGCTTAGCGGTTTAAACCAGCTGCTGAGGCTTCAGACCAGCCGTTAAGGCCTTAGCTTAATGGTTCCGGGGACTAGTAGTCAAAACACAACGCAGGCAGCGATACGCAGACAAACAGACAGCCAGACACAGAAACAGACAGACAGTTAGAGCACCTGTTGATGTGACAGCATGCCTAGATGTCGATAGCCAAGTGCGAGAACTCTTGAACCTTGACGAGTCATCGCCAGATATGTTTTGTCAAAATCCGCAGGTACAACTGCCAACTAAACATATATGCACCATAGAATGTCCCAACCAAATTCACGGAGACAAATGCAAATTGCATGAATGTTTATTGAGAAAAAAACACAAGTTACATGGAAATTACACAGATGGTAATAATGGCCTAAAATTGTTGTAATTTTCCTTCAATGCATGCTTATAATAAGTTATTGATGGCAAAAATAATGATATATGTACATGATATTATTGTAAAGCCGATTTAGCGGCCAACTGACTCTCTACCATCATTATTACCGAACTGGTCCTACATTCAAATCATTAGTCATCACTATCAGTCACACATAGGCCTAATGAATCAAAAATTATAAAGTAAACAAAAAAAATTTCCCTAAAACACAGGAAAAATACAACACTTTTAGGATTTTACAGAATTACATGGAAATACATGGAAACCTGCCAATTACACGAATCCTCGCATGTCCAAGTAATTGTGAATTAAGTTGGGTCTTAATCATAGACAATACAGACACTGGCACATAGACAGACAGAGACAAGCACACAGACAGACAAACAGACAGACAGACAGACAGACACACAGGCAAGTCATGGCCAGGTATATGTCGTTGTCGATCTCATCAGGCACAACAGCCAGCTGCCAGTAGGGAGACAATACTTACAGTCAATAAACAATGTACAATGCCAGAGGTTCCACTAGTCATACTGCTGACACGTATGGTGACATGCATTCAAACATGCCAGCATATCCATCTGCTCGAGACACTCTTCCCAACTCCCTTAAATGCAGTACACTGCACACTCTGGCTACTTTTTTTGATTTCACGCTAAACAGCTCTACTTTCCTTAACGAGCTATATAACCTATGCCACAAACGTTATGCTTACACATCTCAGTGCATAGTAATCGCTGCTCTGACACCAAAAACCAAACTAGCCCCAAAAATGCAGCTGTCTGACAAAAAAAAGTGCAATCAAGAAGGATGCATAAATTGAGGTTTTAAAAAAGTGACAATGCCACCTAGTGCCATATGCAGTTTGGATTAGTATAACAACATTCAATAAAAAGATAAGACCAACGCCGACCATGTCTTTGACTATTTCAGGTGCTCCTTTCACAGTCACAATGTAGTCGACGTCGGTAGATCCCAGTGGAGTATAACCAGCTATCACTGACATCCGCTTCAGTGTGCTCGAAAAATGAAATCTCTGAAAGATCTTGAGGCCATGACCTTTGCCTTTCCGTGGAACAACACTGTCACCTAAACCACCACCATCACGTAACAGATTAAAACGTCGCTGAATGGCATCATATCAGATGTTGACTGTTGTTTGAAAAAAAATGTCGACAAATGGTTTATTAGCCTATCTGCAACATCGATTATAACAATATTGTGACTGCTAACTGATCACTAATACCAATAAATAGTACCAATAAATGAACAGAAACATCATGCACCACATTAAATTCACCATCATCAGGACAACAAGAATAACAACAATGACAATGACAACTACTACTGTTACTACTACTGCTGCTGCCATTTTTTCTGTTTAACCAGTCGATTTTTTCTGGAGTCACTCTACGCTAAACCAGGGCCCCGAGAGTAAACTTTTGGAAATTGTTGGAGCAAACTTGAAACAGCTTAAATATCTAACGAATACAGACATTTCTGTTTTGTTTCACTGAGTCTGTACAACAATATGAATTCTATATCTGACTGCCTGTCACAAGTATACTTCTACCTGCCTACCTAGTGGCTACTTACGTACTTACACGGTCCTGCCGTCCTGGACCAAAACACAAAATCACAACCTGACACAGTAACAGACAAACCAACAATCCAGCAAATGAACAAACATACAGACAGTCAATGGCTGACCTCTGGTCAAGTTCCATTCGGCTGCAGTTAACGTGGCCTTCTCCAGCGGATCACCAATCAGCTCATCGTCTAACTGCGCCAATGAGTGGCAGGTCACCAGCACATGCACTGTCTCAATGGGAGCACTGCTCACTGGCAGAACCTTGCACGATTCACTCTTATCAACCCTACAACACATGCAAGTACGTATCTTGTCAGCTGACAACTGACTAAAAATTCCCACCGAAGAAAAAAAGGATACATTTTGACATGTGTCAGTTTGTCAACGTGTCCCCAAAATTATTTGGAAAGTACAAAAACAGCCTGCAGTTTTGTTCAATGCTTTCACTGATTCTGTGCATCACACTTGCTGATTCAGCACGCTGTTTGCAATGCTGAAAGTCACATACTAATTTCGATTAAATTTCTTCGACACATCAAAACAATCCGAATCACAATTATAGTACCTGCTCCCCACATCCAAAACAATCTGACACTCAGCAACTCAACGCTTCACAAAAACATATGAAAACCTTTCTGTTGTCCAGCAACACCTCCAACGACTACTAGTAATCACTCACATTGATGATTTCAACCTACTTCAGCACTCAAAACACTGCTTAATTGCTTACTCACTAACTCATTTTCTCATCTCAACAATGGCTCAAAACAAGCTAAGTCACGACTGCTCATATCCGGTATGACAGAACGGAGAACTTACTGCAGTCCCGTGACACCGTCAACAACAAGGTTATCACTGGTCAAAGTTCCGGTCTTGTCGAAGCAGCAGACATCAACCTTGCCAGCAAACGGAATTCTAAATGGCTCCGTACAGAACACATCTGAACAGCAGAATACAAAAACCATCTATTACTCAAAATCACTGCATCAGTTCTGCTCTACGATTGGTTGAAATCAATGGAAACGCCAAACATAGAATTTAAACTAGAGCTGTCAAAGCATTAATTTTTCTAACACATTAATTAACGTGTTATTAATGCAGGCTCATAATGAGGGACAGTAGGGGAAGTTACCCCGAGCCCTGCGACATTTGGGGGGCCCCACCTGATGTAATTGCTAGCATAGAAATCTATTTGCCTGTCATCTAAGTAATTATTTAGGTCCCGTTTTTCCATGCACATTTGATGGCCGATCAAATTGATCTCCGATCAACTTTGGGACTTGATCGGAGATCATCTCAATAACCGTTTTTCCATCGCCAATTAGCAGCTAATCATCCATCAAGTCTCCCATCAAGTTGATGGCCAAATATTGGCTGATCAAGTCACTGACGATTAAACGTGGCGATCTGCAATTTGTTGCTTATTCGCACCAGAAACATCGCTTCACTTCGCCGGTCAGAACAGTAATTTATGTATTAACATAAAGTTCCAGGCATAACAATTGATCACTGATCACTGTGTACAGTGTTTTGTGAAGAAGTAAAATGGACAGATGCTCCCATATTGATTTGCGATAGAACGTATTTTTGACAGCAGATGATATCGTTGATATCGTTGCTATGATGACGTTTACTGGCTACGGCGTCCACTCGCAGCGCATGCTGGGAAATTTAGCATAATACTGCAAATGGAGGTCAGCTGTCAGCCAATCAGACTGGCATAAAGTAGGCTCAGTTGATGGCAGATCGGCTAATCGCCGATCACGTAATTGGAGATCGAAAATCCATGGAAAAATGAAACACAGTTGATCGACGATCAATTCTGAACATCAAGTTAATCGGAGATCAGTAAATCGGAGATTAAATTTAATTTGATTGGCGATAGAAAAACCAGACCTTATTCACAGTTAGTGATGGAATAGCAACTACAGTTTAGTTACTTCATTCATTCGATTGTCAAATAACCACAGATAACAAAATATAGGAACTTTTGCTTCTCAGAATTTAGTAAAATTAATAAATTTACGCATGTGCACTAATTTTTTTAATGCATGTTAGTTTACTAATGCATTAATGTGTTAATTTGTCAGCTCTAATTTAAATGCTTTATTACTGCCATCACAATAAGGTTTTGTATTATCTGTGCCCATTGTCTGTCGGTAGCAAATTTCTCACAAAGTTCTGAACAGATTCTGTTCAATCTTTTGAGGTTTGGTCACAAAATAAAGACTAACTGGTAAATGTTGGAAGTGAGCACTGATCAGGATCTAAAAGTTAATTAATTTAGTCCACAAAGGTTAGCTCAAGGGCCTAACACATGGCATGTACAGATGCAGGTTGTTTAAATAACAACCACCTATGGTCGGTGGCAGAACAGCAGCAATCTAATTGCTCAATCAATCCATTCAATGAATCAATAAATTTTCTCTATTAGCAACACGTCTCTTTTAATACTTATTCTGATGGCCGACTGTCCCCACATTATCTAAGCCCAGTAGTCAAACATCGACAAATGTTCCTAGCTCTGAATGCAGAGATTACTGACAGAGCTTGATAAGAGCCAGCAGCGAAGTGTTGACGGCCAGCGACAGTTCAATCGGTAATTCCGGCGGAACAACCGACGTCAGAATCAGTGCACACTCCAGGAACAACTTGTACTTGTTACGAGATGGATTCTCACTGCCTGCACAGACCATACAGTATGACGGTACATATGTATCAGTACAGTCGTACATGTAGTGTATAATGACTGACTAATCGGTGTACAATCCAAGAGTTTGTACTCATCACAAGATGGTTTCTGGCTGCCTTGACAGACCACTGGTCACATAGGTGCTAACTCAATGGTTTGTAGAAAACATTGCTTACCACTGCTGTGCCATCCATCACCTTCAGATTCCAGCTCAAAAAGTGAATGTGTTACTACCAATAAGACAAAAATGTGACTCAAAACAACCTCTTTTACAGCTTTATTTTCCATTATATTATAACATAATTTTAAAAAATTAACATTAACTTCACGTGCACGATCATTATAAAAGTAAATCATCATTTTACAAAATCTACAGAGTCATTTGTTTTCTGACACAGCCTATGCAGTTCCTAAGGCCTACACTGTCTTGCCCAAAGTTAGCAAAAATTATGACATATGACATATGACATATGACAAACTCTCCATTACAAAATACATCCTATGATTTTTATGAGGTAACAGTGTTACGAGAGTAGAGGTACCGAAGTGCACTACTGTCAAGTATCTAGACTAATTGTCACTGGACCACGATGCTAACCTTTAACCCAGACATAGACGGCAGCAGAGACGGCAAAGACAAGCAGAAACAAAATGAACATGAAGGTCTCCATGTTGTTGGCCGTTACTCGCTTGACACCAAAGAGAATCGTCCGCAGCAGTTTGCCCTGCGAAGTGTTGAAGCCATGCCTGAGCACATATGCAATGCAGCCATTGTCCGTTGCTGAACACACATAAACACACATGAACGTCTGAGATTCTACACAACAATAATTCAGCACACAACCGGCACCCTTCACAAAATTCAACATGGCACAAGCGATCAATTTTATATAAAATCCAGTGATTAAGGGTCAGTTTCTCATTTTTTGGCCAACTCATTAGCTGGCTAACCATCAGTTTACACTGGCAGCAGGTTTGAACTTAGATGCATCATGTAACTCAAAAGTTATCATTGGTTGCTTTGTGATGACAACTGTTGTAGGACTACATTGATCAATGTGGTTATGTATTCCAACTGTACTGGTGAAAAAGAGTTGCAAACCTTCGAGAAGAAACCAGAAACAGTCATCTGCATTTTATCAGCATCACTCTTCTGCACTTGGACAGTCTTGTGCTATGCACTCAGCACTGGCCAGCAGTCTTCAACTTGTTGAAGTTTGGCTATACTCGGAGGAAAGAAAAAAAGAAAGAACGTAACAAACCGAGTCACTAGCAGCTTGAGATGTAAGCATGGGTCAGCCTAGTGCTTGCCAACAGACTTCTAGCTGTTGCCAATTTGCTGAATGAATTTGTAGTGAAGATCTGGAGTAGAAACTTTCTCCAAATGCAGTAAAATGTATCACAAATATCACAACCTTTGAAATAATCACACAAAATATACACGAGATGGATAAAGAGCAGCTGTACCTTTGAGACCGGGTCCTGTCTTGCTGGGCGGAGTATGCTGAACAACCTTCGTACCTCCATATAGCACGTGCAGTTTGCTGTGTACGTCCATGTTCAACACCGTGTCCTGTTCAGCAGACTCTATCGCTTCCTGACCACACAGTACAGTACTACTATTTCAACTCAGCCTCCTACCCTCATTGGAATGGGAAATAAGTAGTATCTTACAGGCTATAAGGTAAAGGCCTAGTGTGGCTGATTGGAGCGGTGGTATGTCTGCTAGCTGCGAACCGCAACTCCAATAATTGTTCACTCAAGCAGATAATGGATAGCTGTATTTTGCTGTGGTGTCATTCGCCCATGCCAATGAGCTGCCATTTCCGAAACTGTATTGTAAGTACTTCTGCTCACGAGTCTGTTTCATGTAAGAAGCGCTATAGCAAATACCAGACTTGTACCTTTACCTTTCAAACCAATATTGATTGCTTATACACTGAATCTAGCCACAAAATGATACATAAACAGCTAAGCAAGCTCACTAATGAGCTCTTATAGAACTTATGTGCAAGAAATTTGAACTGAAAATCTGCAATGTGCACAAAATGTCTGTCACACAGACAAGTATTCAGTATTCACACATGAGCCTACACCACAAAGCAATGTAATTTGGCAATTGCCCAAAAGATGCAGTAAGTCAGTAGTTTCATATAGCACATCAGCACATGGAAGAGGCCATTTTGTGCCAAAACAACGTTAGCAGTAAATGATCTAAATAAAATAGGTTTCAGTGCTAGCAGTATGACAGTGCTCAGACCTTCATAACAGGCACAGACTCTCCCGTCAACATTGACTCATCCACTATGCATGGACCTCGTAATAACAGCATGTCACATGGTACCAGCTTCTCATCCTGTGACCGACCTAGTTACATGCACATTATCAACAAGGTACAAACTTCTCATCTTGTAGCCATCCTAGTTACGTACACATGACCTAATTATGGCACATTATCATTTCAGTTTCTTATTCTGTGAGAAACCAAAGTGTACATTAATGACTTGATTAATTAATTAATGACATGACCTAATTATGCCATAATTTCAGACTGCACCGCTCACTATCAAAACACATGATACCTAGTTACTTATATAAATCATGAATGCACCTATTATAGAAAATTTTTACTAAGTAAACAATATGTACATGGTGGGTCAAAAATGTAAGCTATTGTACCTTTTTCATACCTTTGCAAAATATTGACCAATTTTCACAATTTTTTCACTAGTGGACTCTGGAAGAAATGTGCTACACACCACACCTATTATGTTGCTACATTACCTTGTAAAATGTAAATATCCAAAAACATACAATATCAACAGATGGTCCAGTGGTAAATTTTTAAAGTATTTAAGTAAAATGTTAAATATAAGTTATAATAAGTGTTAAAAAAGTTTAGGTGTAGCACTGTAGCTACATGCAGCTACAGAGTAAGTTTTGATGTTTCAAAAAATAGCCTAGTGCACAGCTTGTAGGGCTGCAAAACTGAAATATATTGCTCTCTATGCTCATGCAGTTAATTATGTAAGATTGCAGCCATCAACCAGCATTAATGTACATTGAAAATTAGTGTACAGTAAAATTGCTCAAATTATTTGAAACCAGAAATTTGAGCTAAAACTCACGAGACTCGCGAAAGCCTATAGCAGTTCCTGTTCGCAAACTGGCAGTCTGTCTCCAGCTGTTTTCATGAAAGACTGGCCAACAACGGTAAAATAACGACTTTTACGGGAGTACCGCTCATTGATGCCCTCATGTGCAGGTTTCCTTGAACCTAGAAAATCGAGACTTGGACCGTCGAAATCAACGTTCAATGCTGAAAATTTCGTATGCAGCTTTTCCATGTCTATCTCAATTGCTTTCAGCGCAATTCGCTCTCGAAAAGTGTCTCACAAAATCGCCAAAAAATCCATAAAAAACCCTATTTTAGTGTTCAAGGTCATCCAAGGTCATTAAATTCGATGGCAATTGAGAGCCAGTGTACAACTTCCTAATAGTGATTAGTAGTAACCTAGGCCCTATCTCGCACCGTTATTGAGATACAGCAACTTATTGGCCAAAAATCGCGAACTTTTTCCACTCCCTCTCATTTAGCGCCCTCGTTTGGGGTAACTCTCTTCGAATTTATGAAAAAGCTTTATGGTTCCTGAAACTGGAGTCTTCCTGGCAGCTGACGGTGAAAACTTGGTAATCTTAGCTTGCACCGTTTTTAACTGATCCACCCGTGTGACGGACGAACAGACAGATGGACGGACGGACAGAATTGCGATCGCTAAGACGCGCTGAAAGCAGTAGCTGCTTTCGCAAGTAAAAATGTTTAATATGTCCTCCAATGTTTTTGACACTTACTATAACTCATATTTTAACATTTAAGTTAAATACTTTAAAAATTTACCATTAGACCTTTTGTCCATCTGTAGATATCATATGTTTTTGGATATTTATATTTTACAAGGTAGTGTAGCGACATAATAAGTGTGGTGTGCATGCCACTGAGTAGCAAATTTCTTACAGAGTCCACTAGTGAAAAAACTGTGAAAATTGCTAAATATTTAGCGAAGATATGGACAAAGTGTAATAGCTTACTTTTTTTGGCCCACCCTGCAGTATAGTGCAGACAACCTAATATATATTCAAGGATACAATACTCTGTTATGAACATGGACACTGCAACAGAGAGCGAATGAATGACTGATTTCTTCAATAAATCTGGTACTATGTATTTTCGTTTTTTGCCTGAATATGAAAAAAGAGATACAAAAACAAGAAAGCAAAAGTGCAACAAACCGATGGAAACGATGTCTCCAGGAATGAGTTCGTCGGTCATCACAGGACGCCATTTTCTGTTACGATAAACCTACACATGCAAACAACATGCTTTTACCTTACATTTTCATCATACTGACAGACACTGTTGTCAATGTCAATTTCAGAACTGAATTTACAGTATATAGTACATTCTCATAAAAAAAGCTCTGCAGTGTACTATTCCTCTTAGTGTCAGAAAACTGCTAGTCTGCCACCACGAAAAGCTTTCCAGTCTGCATAAATAGCTCCGCATTGTCAACCCTTAAACGTTTTGCCAAAGTAAAACTGTAAAAACCCAATCACAAACATCATTAAAAAATTATCATGAAAAAATTATCACAAAAAAGTTAACAGAAGCCAAGAAAGTCACTGTCCAGTGCTTGCATTCACTGTCTGAAAAACAACGAAAATGGACCGCAAAAACAAAAAAAACACACACTTTTCTGTAGTGAAAATATTGCATGAATCTAGCTCAAAGCTGATTCAACGTCCAACAAAAAATGTTAGCACAATGCTCAGAAACTATATGACTATTAGTACATCATAAAAAGACTAAACACATGCAAAAAATAACATTCACAATATTTCACATTATAACACATAAACCATTTAGTTAATGTAAAATTACAGTAAACAAAACAATCTAAATTAACTGCAAACCTGAACTAGATATGGCTTGTTTCCCATTTTACGTATTTCGGCCATGTTTTTGAGCTGCTGCTGGACCAATGTAGCTTCAAACGCTACGAGCATGACCAGTGTGAATATGCTGTAATACCAATACTCGTCCAGGCACCAGAGGCCAACACAGAAGACCTGAAACACGAAGAATGGAGCCGTTGCACGTTCTTTGAACAGCTCCATGAACCGCGGTACATCCATCTCCATTCTGATGTGTGCACACAGACGTAAATGCATGCAACAAAGAATTAAAAAAACACAAACTACAAATGGTCAGAGATCTCAAACCTCGGCCGAGGGATAGTGCAGCCATCTGGTGAATGCAAGACATGTAATACAACTGCTATTAGATAATCATAGACAGCAATCCAAAACACTTGCGGATAACCATCTAAAGCACACAAAAAATTTGGATCACTGTAAAACTTTAGCCACCACATCCTGGCCCAATCCCTCCATAAAATTACATCAAAATCTGTTCATCATTTCTTAAGTACCGGTAATTTAGCTGACATCCTAAAAACACGATCTCCCTTGTTGGTTTGCATTAGCAGAAGCAGTATTTCTATTAGTGACAAGTAAACAAAAATTATACTCAAACAGCTTTTACTAACATGTTATTATACCCTGCTTTGTGGCTTGGATGTACCCATCTGCAAGTGAGGCTTTTATAAAGTAATCGAGTATTTATGACCAAATACCTCTACTTATAAACAAACTATGTGATACAGTTCCAAACTTGAATCAAATCTTGGTTGTCAAAGTAAGACAATGCATAGTTTAACAACTACACATTGTACATCACTGCATAATCACATAAAGTAAACTGTCTACATTATTCTATTATTTGTAACTCCAGAAAATAAGTCAGTAAACAAGTCACTTTTTGACTCAATGTGCTCGTTTGTATATAATAAAACAATCTGCTGCTGTAACCATCCAAATAACAGCATGTAACACCACTTAAACAAGATATCACCCCCAATGCTAACCATATACTAGTTGTAGACACTTCAATGATTAAGACCAAAATGCTAATGCATGCATAAAAATCACAACTATTGGTGTTTCATCACATAAAGTAAATTAATGGAATAATAATTATATAATTAAATTAAACAAATAATAACTAAACTTTGAGAAACAATTAGTAAATTGAAGCAGATACTTGTTCTTAGAATATGTTTTTTCAGCCTTGCGTAACTCTTCATCATCTTGATATCCCTTCCAGTCCATGTACTGTCGGAACATCAGATCAGTTGGCAATTTCACCTCCTCAAACTGCTTCTTCTCTCCAGCATTATAAAAGTAGTTTAGCTTCTGAAAGGTGAACCAGATCTCTTCTTCTCCAGACACAGGATCCTAACAGATACATAATGATAAGGTACATATATATCTTCTAGACTATCACACAAATGACAATAAATAGAAACATCATGAAAAATATCATTTTTTAACAAGTACATCAATGGTAAACAATCAAAAAGTTAAAACATATCATCATCATCATCATTTCTGGCAAGCACAACTAAGAGTGCGTAGCGCCGAACGTAGACATCAATCTCCAGAGTGGACGGTTCTGAGCCAGGTCAACTGTGTCGTCCATATTGAGGTCGCTGAATTCCAGATCCTGCTGAATGGTTTTCATCCATGTAATACGAGGACGTCCCAGTGGTCTCCTCCAGTTTCCTGCGGGGGAAGCTGTTAAGATCTGTTTTGCATCTGTTTCATCAGGCATTCGTGCAATGTGTCCGAACAGGGACAGGCGCCTTGACTGGACTATGGCTGAGAGATGGGGTTGCTTGGT
>Ga0209367_1004600_pt1 | contig 19083 bp, 9 predicted proteins | sample WorMetLIZISLAND2_FD_187412 | JGI IMG/M metagenome (GOLD analysis project Ga0209367, IMG submission 187412) | Marine gutless worms symbiont microbial communities from Max Planck institute for Marine Microbiology, Germany - Olavius geniculatus... ... | reverse complement strand
AGGTTTGCCATTGCCTTTGCCATTCTGACTGCTATTTCCTTTGAACAGTCCAGGTCATATGTCATGTTGCTTCCCAGGTAGGTGAATTTCTCCACATTTTCCAGCTCAATTCCATCTATGCATATCCTACTTGATATTTGCTTATCACCAAATACCATCGTCTTTGTTTTGTCGGTGTTCATCATTAGCCCATACCTCATTGCTTCTTTATGTAGTGAATGAACTGTTAATGTGCTGTTGAATAATCACTTTTTTATGATTTTTGCTGTTTACAAAGTGTCAGACACAGCGTGTTGCCGTTAACAAGCGTATAAACTGATGTTTTTTTTTATTTATATTTGCTGTTTTATTACTAAAATAATGTTTTTATAGGTGAACAATTATAATTTATCTGTCTTGAACCGCTGTGAAGATGTAAAGCCTCAAAGAGTTTGGAATCAAGACACTGATTTTCTGGGGTCATATGACGTTATCGGTCACGTGACCATTGGACTCGCCGTGAGCAGTTTCCTATTGGTGGTCAATGATGACTGATGACCATGCGTCTATCTTGCACCGTTATGGAGATTATAATGTCTCAAAGTTGCGTTTAGCCGATCTTGAGGGCCAAAGGTTTACTGCGCATGCTCGGTGTCACGTGACCTGTAGTCAGGGGATCAAAAATAACCACATATTTATAATTTTCATGGCCATATTGTCTCTTCACTATACAACTTTTATGGGCCTACGATGACGATTAAGAGCCGTTTATAAACGAAAATTTTATACAGAAGCGTTTTGGCCGATATTTTGTCCGTTTTTGAGCCGATTTTGGACTTTAGGGGAATTAAAAAATTTTTCTATTCCTAAAAAGGCACACTCTTGCGTGAGACTGCATCATTTGAGCCATCGCACGAAAAAATCCGCCGATCGGTCTAACCTTAGATCGACCATTGAAAAAGATATATGGAAATTTTTTAAAAATTCGTTATATTTTACCCATTTGCCAAAAAGCCCCCAATTAACGGATTTGCACGAAATTTTGCGAACGTAATCACCTGTTTTAAATTTTATATTGATCGGTTGAAAGGTTTCGGATCTGCGAGGGGTCGAATTTTGCCATTCTCCATTGACTTAGCCGGTCGCCATTAACACAGGGCTGCGCTACCGCGCGCCTGTGATATGATGAGAACAATTGGCGGCGCCACAGTTTTTCGGCCACTCTGTATCCGTTCGTATTTAACATTAAAAATTATTTAAAGTTTGATGAAAAATTTTTCTGGACACAATTTTTGCATTAAATGCCCTTTCAGATTACGGGAAAGCTTGTGCGGGGATTTCATTCCACAGTAAACCGACATATTTTCAGAGAAATACTGACACAATCCAGGATATGTCCGCGGGGATTGTGTCGTGAATTTTATGTTGTCACGCATCGCCGCCCAGCACATGCATCTTTATGCACGAGACGACAGATCCGGACAGACGGACGGACGGACGTACATGTAGCGACGCGGCTGTAGCATAAAGCGGGAGATGGGCGCCTCGGGGACTGCATGCCGCGTCACAGCGCATCAAGCTTAAGACCGAGACAGACGGCAAGTTATGACGTATTCTTCGTACTGAGCGAACTCAGTCGCCGGACGGACAGCACAACGCCAAGGCGCCGGCGTCACATTAAAATGTCTTCCCTGTGAAAAATCTACCCGGGGAGAAAAAATCACGGAATTGATGTTTTCCCTTTATTAAAGTATCGCCGGTCCCATCAACAGTTTCCCCATTATAGGATCGCTCTTCAGAAAAGTCTTCCCCGGCCGACAATTTATTGGCAAAAATCTGCCTTGCCCGGGCAGCCGCCGGGCGGGCGGTTTTTTGCCGGTAAATTGTCGGCCGGGGGAGACTTCTGGAGGGGAGTGATCATATAATGGGACACCAACCGTCGGATGCAATTAAAGACGGCAGAATGCTGCCGCGCGTGTCCGCTTGTATGGTACACTTGGGAAGCTGCAAGCAGTCACAGTCATTGCTTGCTACTTCGTTAACGACTGCGCTAATGCATGATCTGTCACACGCTTCATTGTACGCCTCATCTCATATCTACCCTACTCCTCAGCCGCATCCTTATCCTCCTCCGTTATTGCCTCGACCGAGACCTAGTGATGGACGGAAAACACAGTTCAATAAAATATTCAGCTTTATTCGTTATAGCGCGGTAGAAAATACGAAGACCAAAGCCCATCTGTCGCTAGATAAAGTTGACCGTAGGCCTGCTATGCATATTTCGTAATATGCATGTCACTTCATTTGATGTTTTATTTAAGCTTACTTATTTAATGTTTGAGATCGCACTGCTTTCGGTCTCAGTAAGCAAAAAAATACTTTCAACAAATATGGTGCTATAGCGAAAACTTTTCGTTGTAAGTCGCGGCCAAACCGCTGCAGACAGTAGTGCAGCACATGGTTGTTATTGACAGCTTATAAAAATTTACCAACGCCCTATCCCGCGGTACTATCGCCGAATGTCCCACGACGTACCGTTTAGCCACAGTAAAGAACGTTACAGCAAGCAAGGTTCTGTCGATGCTGCGGTTTTTAGAGCAACTTTAACTAAAAACGACAACTGAACATAGGCAGCAACTTTTTATTATATTTTACTTACAAGCAACGTTTCCATTTCATATTTATTGCACTTTCTGGAATGTTCTTTGACGAAAAAAGCGTTACTAATACGGTAATCACCCAGTCAAGCCACACACACACAATTATTAATTCAAGATGACGGCACATACATGTAGATTCAGCTGCGCAGATCAGTAATAATATACTTAGTGATTATTATTCTTACAAGAAGAAGAAGAAAAAGAATTAAGATTATGTTTGTGATATTGCCAAAGTTGGATCGATTCAAGTGGCTGCGCTGAATTTATAGGACCTGACCCAGACGTCGGTTTTTAATTAAAGTAGTGATTATATCTATGGAGGGCTGACGTTGAGTCGAGTTGAGTCGGTTTAGTTGAATGCGGAACAGCGCGTTAAGCGGCCAGCGACATTGCACTAAGCCAACCGACTTAGGCCGTCATCATCATCATTAGCAACAGCAGCAATGACCGATGGCTGAAGTTAGTAAAATATCAATTTACACGTCTTTGAAAACCCCTACCGCAGGTGTATAGGCCTAAATTTGTACTGTCAACAGAAAATTCGCCTCAAAAAACGTATGTTCTCGCTAAATGTTGCGCTATATCGGTTTTAAGATAATTCCATGCAGTAGCGGCATTAATATTGACATTTTCTCGGCCCCGGTACATCTCTACGACAAAGACCAGTACGGTACTTACTACCACTGAGCGCGGTCACTTGGTTAACTGATATGATTTGATATACCGACCTTTCTAACTCGTTACGATTTCCTGATTATTATGGGATTAATACTGGAAAGTACGCATGGTATTTAGCGGCGTGTGGACATAGCGTTAGTGAGTACAAAACTTAGTATAGTAGATTGACCGATCAAGAACGAAATTAAAACTAAGCAAGTCCTGATTGTGTATTGTCGTGACTTGGATAAATTTTTGTTCTCAGCGTCGTTTTCACTTCTCTCCTTGTAAATCGCGCCAACGTAATTGTTTTAGCTGTTTTACAAGCCGCATTACGTATCGTGCCCGTCCGTTTGTCCGCTATCAATCTAAAAAAAACCCGAAAAACAAAGAATAAACATTATAAATGTGTACGTTTTTCGAAGCAGCAGTAACCGATGTACAAATTTACAGTCCAAATATCAAAGGTCACTTATGGTCACTTAAAATCAAAAACCATCAAAAAATTCACATATTCCTTACAGGGGATGCCACAGGTATAAAGATTCCCATGAAAATTCTCATGGCTATGAGTATGAGCATGGGTGGATATGGGGATTGAAATCTAACGTCTTAGAATGATGCTCGGCAACTATTAATCAATCAATCAACATCAATGAATCAAGCTTACTTAGAGCGAAATATGACAGCGCAAGTGCTGGCATGAAACTGGTCACAATAATCGGTTTACAGTTAAACCGCTGATTATTGATTAGGCTAATCCAAAACATAGGCCTATAACAGTTATAAACTGGACGAACGGCCGCAATATCATGCCGGCCTACTTGACTCCTACATCCTTTTCTTCTTTGAAAACGTTTTCTGCCGCACGGCGGCGCCATTGCAGCGAATGGTCCATGGCTACTGGTTTATCGTGCTTTATCTGCAGACTGTCGCAGAAAGCTTTGCTCGTCTCAGATTCAGGCATGTTGATCCGAATAGATCAAAGCTACAAGGACTCGAATAGGCGATGAAATGCACAAAAAATTCCCGGAGAAAATTTCCTTTTAGGACAAAATCCCTCACCGTGTACACAGGTTGATTATTCCCATTGTCGTAAGTAATAAATTGGTGTCCGTAAGAAAGCAATAATTACTTAAGTGCGAGAATGACACTTACATATAAAACAGCAGAAGCCTAAACAATTAGGCCTACAAATCGATCTTTGTTTAGTTGATACTAGGTCAACACGTAATACAGCACATACTCTGCCGTCTGAAAAACGTCAAAGGTCCATTGCCTTTATTTTACAATGCACGATTTTACGTGTCTGTGGTGGCTGACCTTATACCAAACATCAGCTGACTTGCTTGAACTCTGCATACAAACTGCGTTGCTAAAAAAATGTACTTCCGTATTACGCAGCATTTTTATCACGAAAGCACTGCAGGAGTCTAATACAACAAATGGGCGTATTTTCAGGGCAAATTCTGCCCTTTTGCTTGTAGACCCAGCAGTGTTGAAATAGAGGGGATTACAGTTTTTGTGACTCCAAATGGACCATCAGACCGTTAGGCCTTTGCACAGCCCCCACACAGTTTACTGCAGTTTTAAACGGACTCCTATACACCGCCAAAAATTAAAGTCCAGCTACTTTGTCCGCAATTCAGACCAGGTTCAGAGGGTATATTGTCTTATGTTGCAGTCCGCTGGCACGACTTTCACTGTGGCAGACGGCAACTCATTTCAGCACCTTCCTGAGCTCGTTTAAACAGCTCTTCATTCTAGCGCTCTGACGCCTTTTAGTGCTAATGGCCGCGACTGCTAAAGATCGATTCACAAGGCCAGCAACCTACGTAGCCTATAAGCGATCATAAGCCTAAGCTATTTCTTGTATACTGCTGCAAATAACAGTAGGTTCTAGCTGTGAATTTATGCATAATCAATAATGGTAGGAATAAAAAAGTTGTTTCAAAAAGACCTAGATGTTCTAGGCTTTTAAAGACCCTGAAAACCACCAAAAGTCAAAATGTCAGCTTTTGTGGGTTTCGTTTTTAATTTGTTGTGCAGTTCATGATGCTAGATATTTTTATCTCCGAAATGACACCGGTCCAGTGTCGATTGGGACGATAAATTCTGCTGATTTCTGCTCCTTGTTTTCGTTTCAGTTTCAGTTATCGTACCGGTATTGGTATAAGCTGTATCGTCGTTGCAATATGCCGCGGTCGGTCATTTGGTCAGTCGTCTGGTCAGTCTGTTGGTCATCTCCCGCCGGACATGGTTTGCGTGACGCCACCCGTCCACTCTACTCCCGGGGCTGCCATAAAGTGCTTCACCAACTAATGCTCGGACCGGACCGGTCGCAAGTGTCTTGGTCACGAGCTGTTAAGCGACTACCAGCGACCGGCCGTTGTAACGGCACGATACGCTTCATCCGGGCACTGTCGGCCGCCAGACAGGTTTTCAATTAGACGTCACGTTTTATACGTCTTCTGCGGCCGGCGTTTAAACGATTCGAGCCTCGGCGTAGAGCAAGACGATCAGAACACATAGAAACGTTGACTGAGTTATCGACGACTTTGCAAAATTGCTAGTTTGTTTGTAAATTCAATTCAATGTGTTTTAACTTAAACACATAGTTCACAGTAAATTTCAAGGGCCATCCAACTTCGATACATATGTGATGTTATGCTGAATAGATCAGACAAACATCCCCTTTACTAAATTGCCAAGTGACAGGTTTATAGTAAACCTTCTGCCGACCACTGATCATTTAACAATATAAAACTTGAAAAAAATTTAGTTCAAAACTGTCATAATTGTACAAACAGCAAAGCGCGTGCAAAATAGTACATGTAGTCGGTTTTTCGATGTCAGTACAAAACTGACGAAAAAGCGACTAAATTATTTATGCAATTACATTATCAGCAGAGCCATGTGTTATAGGTAACGAAAAAAGTTATTCACGCCTGTCATTTCTGATTACTTATATCGTCAACATATGGACAACTATGTGTAGTATTTGTAATAACAACAGTTTAGGCTATTCCATTCCATTTATTTGAAAATCAGTCCACAAGGAACCATTGACACACTCAGCAAACAACACATAAAAACACAAAAACACAGACATAAAAGAAATACACAGAAAAGAAACAAAATGTAGTATGAACAGTAAGAAATGCATTAAAAACCAGCATATGACATAAGCTGAGACAAGTACTGAACAAGACAATTACTGGAGGTAGAATACTGTTTATCAAACGAGATTCTAGCAGTGTGTAAGAGCGTGTCTAAACTAGACAAATGCAACCAAATCAAGATCTGAGTCATACTATCCAATCTACAGAAACCAAAAAATTTCTTGATACATTTGTTGTAACATGCTTTCAATTTATTTAGATTAGTAGCAGTGAAATTAGTCCAGAGCGCAATATTATACAGAAAAAGAACGTATGTTCTAAATAAAACACGTTTAACTGACAAAGAACAGTATTTAAACCGAGTATCTAAGACATTGCATCGCATAAACATATTTCTTATTTTTCTTTCAATGTCAGCAGTATCAGACATATTATTCATCAGAACATGTCCTAAATATTTAAACCTATAGAACTAAGCTATAGAAATTTATTTCATGAAAAAAATATTTCAGCTATAAGTGAAACAACAACAAACAGAAAGCACTTAGTTAAGTGAAAGAAAGTATTTGGGTGTCGCGCTGTGGGAATAGACCGCTGCTGCTGCAGGCTTTATCGTTCGTTACGCATCCGTCTAAAATTAAGCTGATGAGTTGGTAATTAATGTTTTTTTTTCTTTTCCTGACGCCCTATCCAACAGTACCATAACGACCCCAAAAGACTTTCCCTTCTTCCGCATGTTCCACCGATGCTGCCGGATGCCACATGTAACTCGGCTCTTGTTTTTGTCGGCTTTCGCATCGTTCTTATAATCTGTGTTCACCTGAATGCTGTAGTTGTTTTATAATGGCGTGATAACGATTGAATGACTGAACGAATGAATGAATGGCAAGTTCTACTATTAGCCACGTATGAATGCGGAGACGTGTTCGTGTTGGAGATATGCTCCGCGGCGTTGAAAGGACACAGCAAAAACAACACGCATGTACGCATACGCGTGCTGTGAATGAAGTCATAATTTTGTTTGCACGGGGCTCGAATCAAGGTGCACCGGGCGTGTGAAGCTGATTTCCTGGCTCAGCAGCTCTGTTACCATGACAACCACTACGTCATCGTTTACGTCACAGGAAGTTTGTCGCAGTTCTAATAACATTCTCATCAGCTGCCGGTTGTTGCGTGCAGCGTATTTCCATCAGAACATCGGAAGCATCTTGTTCCAGCGGCAAAGCGTGTAATATAGCCTCGAAACCCGCCACTTCGACTTTTGCGCCACAGAAAAAAAACAGTACATTTTCTAACGCGCTGCATGGGCTTCCTATTAGCGCTTTGTTAACAGAAATTTTTGTAAATAGCCTAAGGTTTTTAAATAACAGTGAAGAGCAAAAGACAGTCTTTTTTACCATAGTACTATGCGGCATCGCTGACAATATGTTATTTTAGAAATGAGAAAGTCGTATGGGGTCGAGAATGGTGCCATTGGATATGACTTCCTATAGGCTGTCTAGATAGTAACTATTCCGCTATCTGTAACGGCATCCAAAACAAATGGATTAGGCCTACGTTGGCTCACGTTAATTTGATTTAGTCTCGTAGCTAAACGTTTTCAAATCGTCTATAGCATGTCTGTTTGAAGAGATGCGTTTTAGTCCTGCTAGGTCTAATCGAGGCAAACATGTAAGTCCGACAACAGACTCAGCATTTCAAGCGACTGGAGCCACAGTATCTACTGTGCCACCAGTGGCTCTTATCCCTATACCTGGTGGGTGCAGCTAGCGCCCAGTGAAAAATAAGAGGGGTTTGTTGAGAGTGTAAATAAACAATAGGGGGGAGTTTTGATCGACACCCAAATTTCCTTATATTTTTACTGGACATTTTTTACGTGGAGCCCAAAAAACGGGAAGAGGGGGTTTGAGGCCGAAAGTGGGGGGAACTTACCTAAGTCTAAAACTGCGGGGGAACTTGCGTCCAATTTCGACTTCAGATTTGGGGGGATATAAGTCCGTGTGTGCCACTGCGACTGTAAGTTAAGTAGGGCCTATACTGTGCACGTGACCGTGATATGAACACGACATCGTTATACGACGCATGGCTGCGTTCAGAGTTTGACAGCGTCGTGTTCGCGCGCTGTCGCAACATAATGCATCCGATAACATCGATCAATCGAAGAAAGCAGGTTATGTTTTCACCCATGTCTCTCTGTCTATTTGTCTGCTTGGCAACGCTATGTCTGATGGAGTTGCTCTTGAGAATAAGCCTACAGAAAAGGTGCAAAAAAAACTTTAAAACATGTCATTTAACGGCCATCCACCAACAAACAAGCATTTTACCCATTCAAACTTCTTCATGTTTCACTAATATTCACTTTTGTTACTCCACGCGTTCCTAACGAAGCGAAGACGAGTATATGAGATCAGTGTAATATTGAGGACCGACCGACGACCGACCAACGATCTCCCTTCCTGGAAGAAATTTTTGGAAGAACTTCAGATGGCTATATCGCGATAACGGTGCAAGATAGACGTATGGTCACGATGGACCACACATAGAAAGTCGCCCACAGCGAGTCGAATGGTCACGTGACCACGTGACCCCAAAAAGTCAAGGTGGTGACGCCATTATCTTTGAAGCGCCATATATCCACAACGGTGCCAGATAGACGCATGCGTTGAGGTATAACAAGACAAATGGCAACTTGCGTCATCGACTATTATTGGGAATTTTTTCCCTTAGTTCGTAAAATCCGGCAATATTTTGCGAACTTCCTGCAGACAATTTCCAATAACGACCTCAACGCCAGTCACTATTAATATAACATTAGACCGGTCTTAAATAAAAACCATGTCTTTAATACAAGCCAAAAGAAACGAAAAAGCACTTACAGGAATACAGAAGAAAATAATGCGCACGAGGAGTACATTTAGATTAATTAGATCGTTAATTAGATTGGTCGCAATCTACGCTGTGTCCCTAAAAAGCATCCCCGACATTTTTGACTGTAACTTGAAAACCAACTAACAAATTGTAATAATTTTTGGCATAAATATTTCTGACAAAACTTTGCTATCAAACAAATGTTCAGTTTTTTTACCTCACCCAATGTACGCTTTTGCACTACGTAGGGAAATCGGATCAAGCAAAATATGTGTTAAAATAAACAAAAAACCTGAAAAAAAACATCCCCGACGTTATCGATCGCAACTTAAACAAAAATTAGCAGATCTTGATAATATCTGGCAAAAATATTTTCGACATAACTGGCTATTAAATAAGTGTTTTAGTTTCTACCTCGCTTAACGTCTGTTTTTGCACTACCTGGAGAAAGCAGACCAGGCATAATACGTGTTAAAATGAATGAAAAAACGTCAATAAATTCCATCTATCCTAATCTGTGGGCCTCAACAGCCAGTCTGTTACCAGGTTTGACTGTCGTGCAGCAGTGTGTCTACCAGATAAAGTTTAGGAATGTTTGAAGAGTCAAGAAGCGACTGGTACAGCCTGGATTGGTCTGGAGCAGAACTTTATCGATACTGCTGTCAACGAATGGAAAAAGCGTTTCCTTGCCTGTGTTCGCGTAGTGGGCCAACACTTCAAGCAATTTTACTGCAGGCAGTTAAAAAATAAACAGCTGAATAAAATGTCACCCAGAGTGTCAGAAATGTAAACAAAATGTGTTTTAACGCGTTATGTTAATTACGCAATCATAACGCATTCGATAAAGAAGTGATATTTCCCTAGTTGTGCTTTCCCCAAGTAATGCAAAAACAAACATTGGGTAAGGTGAGAAACTGAACGATCATTTGATTGCAAGTTGTATCAGAAATATTCTTACCAAAAATTATCACAATCTGTTAATTGGTTTTTAGTTACAGTCGAACAAAAATGTCGGGGATGTGTAACAACATTTCTCGTCTGTATTTTTCAATTCTACCATATGCCGTCACTGCCCTATGAAAGCAGCCCAAAACAATTTTTGCCAGACTGCATTTTTTGTCGCCTACGAGCGACCAATCCAAGCGCTTCAGATTCATTGTTTTTAATGGTAAAGCTTTAGAAATTAGCGTACTTAGGCTACTTAAACATTGGTGATTTCGACACATGCAGACTTTCAGATAACGTCGCGTAATAACTACGGGTGCGTCGAATGTTTCGACGTCTATACAACGAACATCCTCATGTAGAGGTCTGAGCACGTTTCACTCCAGAGTCCCCGAACACTCGATGCTGCTGATGACATGGACTCTGGTGCTGTAGGCTCTACGGCTGATGAGATGCCGGATGTTTCAGACACTGACATGAATATGCATATCGTTACTTCGTCGTCGTCTTTTGCCGGTGCTTTTCTTTTCTGCACCGACTGTCTTGGTTTTTCTTTTATTTAGCTTTTTTGTCAAAATGCCAACAGTTTCTTGTGATATACTGCGTAATATTTTGTAGCATATATACATGTAATGCACGTCACGTGAAATCCGTCATTACTTGGTAAACGGACAACGTATTTTGCGTGTCAGTTTTCCATTGATTCTGATACCGGTCTAGTTATTGCCCACGACACGCCAATCTCTCAGCAGAACCAGCTAGCCGTCAGTATTACCTATCACTCCCCATTGATCTATTTACGTGCACTGGAAGCTAGGCCACATTATGCCTAGCAGAGTCCATCTCTGTCTTTTCGTGTCCACGTATCGTTCAATAACATTGTCGCTACCAGTCAGCGCAAGTATAGTGCGTATAATGATTGACAACAGTTAAAAACACAGGCGACGTTTTCTCGGTAAAAAATAATTTCAGCGATGGCGTCACGTACATTTAGAAGAAACGCAGTAGATTTTAAAACACGAATTTAACACGAATTTAACCTTTCTTTTGTTACGAAACTATTGCTTTACGACACTATTATAAAGCTTATATTATGTGAACCACAAACTTAATGTACAACTCACTTATACCACAAAACACCGTAGACTTAATATCGAAGTGATCCTTTCAAGTGATTTTATGGTCTGCTAAAATAATATACTTACATTTAAGTATACGAGAGGAGCCTGGCCAAACTCTAGGAAAAATTTGGTGAATGGCAGGAGGCTCTGGAAAGAAAAGGCCTCAGAGTAAATGCGGACAAAACGAAGACCATGGTGTGAGCAAGGACAGCAGAGTCACTCAAGATTACGGATTAAAATGAAAAAGCTCTGAAACAAGTGGAAAATTTTAAGTACCTGGGTTCAGTAATCCATGCCCAAGGAGAAAACGAGGAAAACATCACAGCTAGAATTGCTGCAGCATGGAAAAAATGGAGAGAGTTATCAGGAGTGTTATGTGATCGAAGGATGCCCGTTGCTGTTAAAGGAAAAGTATATAGAACAGTGGTAAGGCCAGTATTGATCTATGGTTCAGAAACATGGGCACTGAAAAGGCGTGAAGAAGAACGTTTGGAGAGAACCGAAATGAAAATGCTAAGATGGATTTTCGGCCTCATGTTGAGAGACAAGAAAAGGAATGATGATATCCGTCGCATCCTTGGAGTATCGTGCATCACGGACAAAGTACGGGAGGCCAGGTTGAGATGGTTTGGGAATGTACAACGCCGAGAAGAGAAGAATTGTGTCAGGAGAATCTTGGAGGCAGACGTACGTGGACAATGGAGTAGGGAAAGACAGAAAAAAGGTGGATCGACGTCGTGAAGTACAACATGGAGGACTTGCGGGTTGATCTGATGGACGTGGAGAATAGAGCCGACTGGAGACGGAGAACCAGTGTGGCTGACTCCTCACCCGAAGGATTTAAACCAGCCTAAAAAAGAAAAAGAGAGAGAGCGGAGCCTGGCACATAGAATGTGTCACTAACGACGAGATTTGTTATCGTGCTGGACACTCATGCACTTTTGTCGAACAACACTCATTCGCAGCCGCCAGCTTGGCAAGGAAACTGTCTGTCCGACCATTCGCCACAAGTTTTACTTTATTTGCATTTATCATGCATTAATTCCGCATTGTCTCATATATTTTTCCATCCTTCTGTCGCTGTACACGCAGTATTATTACTTCAATTTTTTTCATAAGCAATATTGCTTCCGCTGTCGCCGAGAGTTTCGTCAGGTCTTGCTAGCAACCCCGCTGTTTGCTAGTTCCAATCCTTGTCTCTCTGTCTCTGTCTGTCTGTCTGTCACACGTTCGCTATAGTCGACGGACGCAATTAACTCCGCAATTCGCTCTTGTGCACATGTCTCGTCTATTGCGACCACCCACACAGCCCATCAGTTGACTCTAGCGCAATTAATTGCTTCGATGCAATAGACGTCCAGCGTGCGTCGAATGCACCTGTCTTAATATCATCACACCGCGCAGTGCGCCGGTGGCCTGACGTAGATTGAAAGGATTCTTTTACGCCACGCAGACGACGGCTACTCACCGGCAATAACTTGTTGCTGCCGATGCAAGACTGCAGCGTGCGAGCCGTATATACGACATTATTGCGTGATTGCGACTTAAGAAACACAAATGAAATATTTGTCGTTTGTAATAATAATAATAAGTAGGTTTAAGTGAAAAATAAAATAATCTGGAGAGACAAAAACTGCACGATTCAGTTATTGCTTACAACATGCCGCGATTTCAAGAATGAAGATGGACTTTCGAGAACGCCTATACACGCGATAAATGTTAAACAGAACTAAAACAAAGTTGCATACGATTCGCATGCCGTTTTTCTGGTTTTCGATTTATAGACCCGCTTACACATGATGAAGCCAGCTCGTCGAGCCAGTTAAATCTTATAAACGGTTATTAGTTTATCACTCATGCACTCACACAGTTAAATGCCGAAGGCTCTTTTCTTGAAGTTTGAAAATGTTGCCCAAGTCAAAGTTCGCTGATGTCTGTCTGTCAAGGGAGTGATTGCCGGAATGACTCGTCGCCGAAATGACCTATACAATGTGTCGAGCGAAACGTAAAACTCTATCCACTCACGGTATTTTGAGAACATCAAGTTTGAACAAGTTTTAAGCGAAAGACAACATGTGCACTTTATGAAGCCAAGCGCACATATTCTGTCTTGGAAAAGCCCATTTTATCTGTTTCTATACATTATAGACACTCAAGATGCACTCAGGAATCGTGTCATGCTAATTCCATCGGCTGCATCATATACCGCATGCACGACACGTTTGCACGCGACGGCGTCTGCCAATTAGCAGATAAAATAAATGAGATTCTTCAGAATTTGCTGGTCACATAAGTGGCCCTAACAACTAAACATTATAACAAAACTGCAACGATTGGTTGATTAAATGACAGGATATTTAACTGATAGATGGGCTAACTTCATACAAAGCTAAGCACCTAGTAGACCAAAAACCAGAGTACAAATTTTATTTAATTTAGTATATGGCAATTAGCAGTATTAATTAATAATATGCATGTACTACCTCGACCCTTATAAAAAGACGATAACTATAAATAATTATTAGTTTATTTTGTTTGTTTACCGTATGGTTTTTGCGTAAATACAGCGATTTAGTTACTCCAAGTAGACTGTTCTAAACGGACGATAAAACAAAACATAGAACAGCAACAAAACAATAAACAAACAAACAACAATACTGAAATTATATAAAGTTTATAACGAAAAGAACAAAGTTTTAAATCATACCGTTTCGTATACCAGCAAACTTACGAAGAACAAAGAGACTGAATGCGCGTGGGAGCTTGTGCTACTCATGGCTCTAAGCAAATGCGCTTTTAACTGACTTCTAACGCACTGCTTTAGCCATGCTAAACGCGAACCGGCTTCACGGATGTATTTTTTATTTATGTTCACTGTTCACTGTGTGCCTTGCTTGGTTATAAGACCCCTTTTCGTCTTTTACGTCCATCGGCAAGCATTTTTATCTCCGCATGCTGGCTGTCGTTTGATGATGTAAAGTGCGCAGTTTAGTCGATTCGGTTGGTCGACTTCCTCTGTGTATGCGAATGAGCATCGTAACAGTTAAAGGCACCTGCTTGCATGACTCGTGAGCGCCGATAAGCTTTATAATCTCAGAACGAACACAGCTAAACGGTCGCATGTGATTGTCAGTAAAAACTCGACTTATTGCTCGCGCTAGCAGACTGTCTGTTGGACCCGCAGTCTAGACATGTAGTCGGCAGACACATTATTGTTCATTATTGTATTACTAGGATGGGTCTCTCCGTCTGTCTTTTAACTCTAAAACAAAAAGGCATAAAAAAACCAAGTTGGGGTGAACGCTGCTGTGGCCGGAGTAGCTGGTGAGCCAAAATTTAGCTCAACAAAAACAGAGTTACGGCTAGGCAGCTTTACAGCGGACCGCCGCACAATATAGTGCCACTTTTTCTAGTTAAGACTTACTATACATCTTTATCCTATTGCTCACGCTATTATGTTTTTTACTCTACTGCGGAAACACACAATAAGTTTGCAATAAGGCACAGGTTTTCGAAGTCATTCAAACGCTAAAACGATTTAGAATTGCTGCATAAGCTCAGACTGCAGACATTCTAACAAACATTATGCTGGATCAGTCATCGTCGTCATAGATTATGCTGCTTATGGCCGCCATTCACATTCATTGCATTAGTGCAATGCGGTAATGCACGTGAACGGTTGGCGCGTATTGTGCACAACTGGCCGGTATTGCACCGTCTATGCCGAGCAGCGAACGACGCACTATCTTGGAACCGCCAGAGAACAGCTGCGAATAATACACATTTGATAGAATTTGCAGCAGTAGCAACAGTGCTTTTAGCAGATTACCGTATTATGAGTAGTGAATGTGTACAAGGTTAGACACAATCTATGCGAGACGTGTAGTGACGACGGCTTGGGAGATATCTGTTTCATTCCCCTAGCATTTTAAAGATTGTCTTTACTAGTGACTACAAATATACTAAAGAAATTCTACAGGCATTGAAGTTATACGTAGCATGATTTAGCAGCGGCCAAAAAACGCTATTATTTAGCAGCTTAAAAGTAATTGCGAGGCGCGAGTTTGACAAATTTAAAGGTAACTGTAAGTTATTGCCTGGTTCAGGCTAAGTCACCAGCGTGCCTGACTGTCTCAAGTCTGGGACCAGCTCTACTCAAAACGGCGAAAACGCTGGCAAAAGTAGACCTCTTCGTTAGCTAGTTACCTTTCATTCCGTTTTTAAATACAGCTACTAATTATTATGGTCTTCTTTTTTGTGAAATGGATTTTTTAAATTCTTTTCTTGCCAGATGATGTACGAGCGTACAGTCCAATTAAATATTCATCAACAGCGTAAGCCTGCGGGATGTGTCGGTGGACAAATGCGGTCGTCAGGAAACCCTGTAGAACAACAGGACCCCCAACAGGATTGTGATAAAAGATAAAAGATATAGTTAGCTATTCATAGACCCCCAACAGATTACTCTATTTACGTTCAACTATTGCAACCTTTAGTCGCACATTTTTATTTTTCTCTACTTTAAGACAGCATCATAAACATCGAATCTGGACCTATGCAAATTTAGGAAAAACAAAAAAGTCGTATTTTTTCCGAATCTGCTCTTCAAAACCCGTTTTTACTTCTGTTGCAGATATTTTGCCTAGGTGCTATTAGTGTCCAATAATTTTATGACAAAAATGATGAGTTGATGATAAAGATGAAAAAAAACATTTATTTTTGATTTGTATCTATATACAAATTAATGTTTTATTTTAGCTTTTTCCCCATCTTTTTCGTTATGTACGTCAAACAATATACACAAATAAGTCTATTTGTACGGTATATTACTTTCATCATCATCATCATCATCATCACTTTATTTGAGTCAGGCAGCATGGCCCATAAAACACAAGTACGCACATACATACACAAAACACAGAAAAGCTAAGCTAAAAAGGAATAAAAAATGAAGAAAAGATGCGTCTAACTTTAAACAACAGATTAACAATTTAGCGTCATGAAAGTATACTTGGTTTTAGAGTGTCTCATTGTGACATCGAGTTACTTTTAACAAACTTGTTGTCACTGTTGCTGATGAATTCATAATATAAATATTGTGTTCTACGTTTTGTCGGTTATGCTTTTTAGTCCGCCCGGAAGCGATAGCTTGCGGAGCGGACCCAAGTTTTACTGCAAATGTTTTATTTTTTTTAACGCGAGATCTCCGAGATGCATGGGCCGACTAGCGTGGAATTTTGCACGGAGGTCAGTACTAGGCTTTATTTTATAACGCCTGATCAAAATTTCGAGGGGCGTTCCACGAAAAAAATTTAGGGGCCAAAACATGCAAAATTTAGCCCGATTTCGGGCGACTTCGAAGTTCGGCGGCGAATATTCTCGAAAAAGATAAAGATATTCAAAATCGGACAAATATTTTATTTACCGCGATTCTTCCTGCGTTAGGCAAAACAAGTTCGGAGAAGTGTGGTCCAGTAACCTTGAAGATCTAGATGTGAAATCGTACCCACCTAAAGCGCCTTTTTCAGAAGACCATATTTCGGCCCCCAGGGGGTGCTGCGCCCCCAAATTTTTAAACGCGTTGGAGAATGGCCAATTTTGCTACGCACTTCCCAACGGGGACGTGGGTCTCCCTTACAATTTTTTTCAAACAGTGGTCAAAAAATGGCTTAAAATGTAGTGTATTAGCCGCGAGAACTTTGGAGCCAAAGGGAGTAGCTTTATAAAACTTTGCCACGTGACGTGCTGCTAGATATTGGTGATAACGCGAGTACAACTTTTAGAGGGCATCCCCCCTTAAAATTTGGGAGGGCAAAAAACGTCCAAAATTTAGTACTTTTCCTTTTACAACATTTTTTGAGTTTGACCGCAAATATCTCTGGACTGGATAGAGATATCGACAAGCAGTAAACGGCGTTATCAAGTACTGTTAATCTCGCGTTGAACAACAGAAATTTAGTGAACTTTAGTCCACTAACACCAGAGATTACGCGGCTAATGTTTACCCAGCCTAAGTCATCAGTGCGCGTTTTGCGTATGCTAATATATTTAAATGCGGGCCACGTGACTTTGCTACTGAGAAAATTTTACCCCTTCCTAAATTTCCTCCCCTGGACTTAAGGCACCGGGCGGACTCAAATCTCTAGTTTCATCTGTTATTTCTATCATGTCAATAATCGACAGACTAAGAACAATCTCTCCACAAACGCTGCATTTCTTTGAATAAATCTATTGGGCGTGGTTTCAACTGCATTTCAGTTACTTGAAAACCTAACACACTAAAGTTGTCAAAGTCAAAGTCAAATTGGCTAAAAATTTATTCGACTTTGACTTTTTAACATAAAAATCATTTGAATTAAGCTTTGACTTAGACTGAAGTCAAAATCACTTGACTTTATAGTTTAAAGGTGATGTTTCTGTGTAGAATCTGCTTGATCCAGACACTGTCGGCCGTTCACCTTCTCAACTAGACATTTAGAGAGTCGAGACAAGTAACACTCCCCGCCCCTAACCCACATATCGATACAATACCGCGAACTGCGGCCCAAGCAATAGTGGCTATTATTGGAGGCGCTAATCTCCGTTTCCATAGCCTTCAGCCAGACATTACAAACAGCTATAATGCCCTAAGCCAGACATCCGTGCACGAGGACGAGAATAGTGCATTGTGCATCTCAATTTGTTCGGTTACCATCTTAGTACTAACCGCATTCGACATGGCAAAACTTCGCTGTTCAACGCCCACGCGCTATCGTTAAGCTGAATGCAGATTCGGTTTAGAGGCCTGGCTTAGTGGAAAGCTATCGATCAACTAAGTTGCTCAACGTCAACCGCGGTTAGTTCCCGGTTGGAAACTGAATGTACTGTGGCCACTAGAGCGTGTGGTGACAGCGTAGCGATGTGTCAATAGCCTACCAGTACCTGGCAAGCTAATGCGACAGAATGCTATACCGTCCCCTGTCCGTATTATACAATTTTTTTCTTTCACTATAGAACGGTACTTGTGACCACAGATAAATAGATATATAATGGAAAAATGATGTGCACTGTTTCAAACTTTTATAGTATTATTCACCCATGTTCAAAAAGCTTAATACACCGCAGCATCAGATTCCACAACATAGTCATGATAAACATTTACATACCGCGATATTTCTAAAACCGACACAGTGCGCATCACTAGGTAACGAGGCTATTGCTGGATGTGCTAAAGCACATGACAATCTTGAGCGATGGCCGGCGACGACGCTAGTAGATCAGAAGATAGTAAATGAAGGCAATTACATGTATAGACTGGAGCGCAATAACTCACTAGAGTTCGATGCTCACTCTGTGTGGCTTACAGCTGCACTGCTTCAGTAACAGAGAAGTAATAACAGTCATCATGATACGTAATAGCCCTAGTAATAACGAGAAGCGATCGGAGATCTAAAACATTCGCCGAGAATAATGCTGCCACCTGGCGAACATATGTGTACTGAGTCCGTTGCAAATGGTACTAATAGGAGTGTCGTAATGTATTAGATTAAAGTTGTAAAAGTGATGCCATAAAGACGTGTACACAGATGCATCAGCCGGAATCTACTGTGATGATAGGATAAGATACGAAGACGCGTCGGATGGCCGTATAATAACGGCGTCACAGTGTACGCAGTCATCATCGGTAGTTAGTTGTGCGGAGTGTCGCGTGTTGTGCGGTGTTTAGCGTCCGCAGATCAGTCGCGCGTCAGA
>Ga0209367_1004599_pt1 | contig 19085 bp, 17 predicted proteins | sample WorMetLIZISLAND2_FD_187412 | JGI IMG/M metagenome (GOLD analysis project Ga0209367, IMG submission 187412) | Marine gutless worms symbiont microbial communities from Max Planck institute for Marine Microbiology, Germany - Olavius geniculatus... ... | reverse complement strand
GTCCTAAGTATGTCCCCCGCCAAATGGCGTGGCGATAGTATTATACGCCTAGCGTCGTTGCTAAGAGCTAAAATAAGACTTAAATTTAGTTTTCACTAACTCGAAGCATTTTTCCATAATTTGAGCGAAAATGTCGGTGCCATTCATTTAGCTAAGTCAAGCATGCTCGTCATTTCGGTCAGTGCCCGATTTGGGTACAAGTGGCTTGTTTCTTTTCTTTTTCCAACCGAAAGGGGAACGTTGAGGTTAATCATATCAACAATCTTGTATCTGTTGTCAAATATGATTACCAAAGCAGAATAGTTGCTGGTACTCATCTTCATTATAGCTTTCGTCTCCCATGGTGGTTATATAATTTTCGTGGCCACACGTTTTTGCACGCCTGTTAGTTTTTGCGTAATTGTGAGGCAATTGTTTAGTTTAATCCAGGCTAAATAAAAAAGTCTGTCAAACGTAAAGCCACGAAAGTTTACTTCAAAACGGTAAAAGTTTGAACTGTATGGGAGATATGCAATTATACGTTCAATTCTGTGATTAGCATTTAGCAAATCGAGACGTATACAAATTTGGTATTGCGAATATTTTTATTTTGGTTTGCAGATGACCACTAGTATTAATATAATCAGCAAAAACAAGATGATCGTAATTAGTGTCTCCGTGCCCCAAAAATCGCTCAAAGCCTGCTGTATACTGGGCCAGATTTGTTCCGCTGTCAACAAAAATGATTGTAAATTAATTGGAGTCGACAGTGTATAAACAAAGTTTGCTTTAGCTCTACGTGCTAACATTAGAAAGACAGTCAAGGCTTTAAAACGCAAAGATAAAATGACCAGTATAAAAATGTTAATCACAGTGATTGCTAAAGCTATCACCGTAAGCCAATTATAGACAGAAAAAAATATTGAAATTATTAGAATGAGCTAAAATTTTTATCATTTTTGCTAAATTAAGGTACTAACACTGTCATATAATTTTTCTTGTTTAAGGGATGACATTCAGCGCTGCGTCAAATTCAAACTTTGATTGTTCTTTAGTTGCAAGAAGACGATTATATTCACCTGTCTCAACACAGCGGTGGCAATTTTGTTTTAATCGATGAGTTCAATTCAGCTGCACTGTTAGTGTCATCCAACAATGAATGATTAAAGAAATAATGGCGTCGCAATGTTTTGAACTATAAAATATTTGCTTATGAATGCAAACGACAGATTCACATGGTAAATCAAAGATGGCTTGGGTTTTAGTAATATTAATAATTTGGTCAATGTCCGTCACGCTTGCGTAATCGCCGTATTTAGTGCTGTGATCGTAGCCTTTTCTGTAAACAGAAATTGCTGAAATGTTGTTCAAAAGTAATTTATTAGCGCCAATGCGATAAACTGCGGGTTCCAAATGTTGAAGCATAATATGGTAATCACAGTTTTTCTTAATGAAATTAAGACTTTCACCCATCAATGCCACAGCACAGCTAGGCTCTGCAGTTGAATACAAAAAAAACGGCAGGATCATTAATGTTTATATGATATGTCGAGCGACCTGCTTTAATCAGTGCCAATTCACTTTTATGATTAGTAGCCATATAATAAATATTTGACTTTTCGTGTACGATGTATTTCGGTCCGCTATTCAACATAGTAAAATACTGCTGCTTGTCTGGAGATTTTAATAAAAAGTAGTTTGTTTTCCAGATCTGTAGTAACACAGCCAAGTGTTTTAATATGGTGGGAGCTTTAATAAAAATAAATAATGTCTGTCTACGTAGATGATTGTAAAAGCTCTTGTGACATCAGCATAAGAATAGTAATAGTCAGTAGTAATGTACAGTAATTGTGTATCTAAATTTTTTTCTAGGGTGCTCGACAATAAGCGTATGTTGTCTTGTAACTGATCAACGTCCACCAAATTATGAGACAATTTCCCATGCGTGAATTCACGTAGGGCCATGTATAAGCTTTCCAATTGTTGAACATGCGTAATAATGATGTGTATTTCCTCAATCGCGACAGCCAAAAAACGTTTAGTAGTTTGACCTTGTACTTTTAAAGCTTGTAATCTTTCATTTTCTTGCATTAAGGTGCCACGTGACAAGTTTAACATTTGGTCGATATTATTAAAGCGATGTGTCGTTAATTCGGTGATATGGGTCACTAAATTTTGACCGACCTTCCAAGCCTGTATCGCACGTTTTGTGCCATCCAAAACTCGTTTCATCAGATCCGCCATTTCGTTCAAATCGTCGGCTGTCGCTAAGCCAAATGCATAGGATTGTCCACTGCCGATAAAACAGCCAAGTCCTCTGCGATTTCGTCGCAATTCAGTTATTTGAAAAAGTAGCTCGTAAATTCCACGTTGTCTTTGATATGTCAAATATGTCATATCGCTTTTTAAATTGTGTAATTTTTTGGCAATCCGAAAAACGTGCCTGCAATCTTCTCTCGTCATGCCAATGACCGTTAAATTTGTATTACAAGTGAAAAGAGTAAGCATGTACTTCCCGTGTTTACGCATGGCACTGTGAGTATGTAAGATAATTTCTGGAATAGAATAATAAAATAACAGGCGCGCATGACCGTTTATTAAGTAAGCCTCGTCCGTTGATTGTAGCGAGTATCCAAAGTTCGTCCGTGTAATGTGCTTTCCTTCGACTGTCGTCGTCGCGATCATCATCATCGTCAGTATCAGCGTGATGTAAAATCTCGTCATCGTCGCCGTGTCGTCAGTCAGACGTGTATTTTTTCTGTACAAAACTTCCTACACTCACAAAAGTTCATAAATAAATTTCTTGTTATTCGCAATAGTTTAATAAGCTTGTTTGGCAGATGTTCGTCGATTAGCACGATTAAATAAATTGATCGGGACGACTGCTTAAATGACCTGCAAATACAGTATGCCAAAATAAAATTTTTCATGTTTGTCCACTCTGTCGCTCAGCATATTTTGTTTCTCCGACTTTTATCTAAACATGCAAAAACAACTATCGGCACAATAATTTAGGGCATGATTTATTTTTTACAATACTTCGCAAGTAATTCCTAACCGATCTTATTTTTTGCGCATTACTTCGTAGTGCCATTTTCGAATAATATTAGAAATGTCTGTTCACCATTTCTTTGTTTATCCTGCAAGATACACTTGCCTGTGGCGAATTTATTTTTCATTTTGTGCTCGTCAATATGATACTTCTTTAGTCTATCGAACGTGATTAGATTTTTTATTTTTCTGCCAGTGTCTACGTTCACTACTTTGTAAGCTGGACCTGCGGCTCCTGTTTGTACTACTTGTTTGACCAAATATGGACCAGCCGCGAACGGTTTTTTAGTCAAAATACGGTCGGAATTACGACCTGTACGTGTATCTTTTACTTAATACAAGGTCACGGACAAAATAATACGGCTTCTTAACTGTGTTTCATATATCGTAGTAATTTTTTATTTTTTGCTTGCTTTCGATCTTATTCATTTTTACTGCCTCATGTAGTAGTTTAATCGAATTTTTTAAACACTGTGCATAACGCTCGCCGTCCATACTGCAAAAACTAGGGACTTTGACGTCCGTCGGTGTCGGGATACGCATTTCAAAGCTATGACAAATTGAAAATAAAGATACTTTGCTCTCTGCGTTTGCGGTAGCGCGTATACTTATTTCAACAAGTGGCAAAAGCAATTCTACCCGAGTGTCGTCGTTTTCGTCGGTGGAGTAAAGTCGCAAGCCAGCATTTAGTTTACGGATGGCCATGTCTGCCAGACCGTTCGTCCTCTTTGCCAAGGCAGCCGATGAGCGATATCTTACGCCCAACATTTTACTCACCGTATGAAACAGAACGCTCATGTATCCTGGAGCTTTATCGGTCAGAATGATTTCGGGAGTTTCCCAGTTAGCCACGATGTCTTCTACAAAGACTTTGGCCGTTGTGTACGCAGATTCACTCTCCACGGCGCGGTACGTCACCCAACCTAAAAAATGGTCCACGAAAACTAATATGTGAGTATTCTCTTCCAATGTTTTTTTGGGCAACATTTTGTGATCAAAACTAATTAGTTGGAAAAGTCGTACAGGAATTGGGATCGGTTTCAATGGAGCTTTAACTGGGTTCGTAATAATTTTTGATCGTTGGCACGTGTGGCAGACTCGAGACACATTTTTAATGTCCGTCAGCATTTTCGGCCAATAATAGCAATTATTTAATGTCGGTAATAAACGGTTAATCGAGTAATGGCCGAGCAGTTCATGCCACTCCTGCAATAATGTCGTTGCACGATTTTGTGAAATGCATATTTCAGTGATTTTGAACCGGAGTTCCGCGGAACCCAAGGGTTCCGCGAGCATCTGCCAAGGGTTCCGCAGCCGGCCAGTAAAAATGACCTATATAGCTTGAGAAATTACGCCAGACAGTGTCGTAAAAATACTTGGGATTTTTTTTTTGTTTTAATTCGTTTCTGTGCGTCTTTTTGCACAGATTTACTGTGCTGAATTATTTCTGTTGTTGGTAAAATTTTGGCATATATATTTGCATTTTAGGCCTTTATTATAACGTCGTAAGCTTTTTATGCACGACATTATTTAACTCCAAGGCATTATTAAAAATGAAGAAAAAAAGAAAAACGTATTGATTAGGGTTATGGTTACGAAATCGTTCGGCCATTTGTTTAGTTCCTTTAAGTCATTGAAAACTCATCTAAGGAAAATTAAAAAGAGTCGTAGGCCTGTTTTTCCCAAAAGCATCCACGTGATAAATTTTTTGGGTTGGTGGCGGGGCTAAGCGGCCGTCGATGACCGCCTCGCCGTCGTGTTTGGAATACAATAACATACTGCTGCAGGCCTACTAATGCGGTCAAATTTTATATTGGTCGTCTTTGTCTGCTTTGTCGTTTTCATGACGACTCTGCCCTCAGTGCCCTGCTAAGGAAATGAGTCCATAGACACCCCATAGCTTCATTCTCGCATACGTCGCTGGATTCACGGATCACTGCATGGGGTTCCGGGAGTGACCTTTGCGCTTGTGTAGGGTTCCGCGGCAGCAAAAATGTTGAAAAAAACTGGCATATTTGATGATATGTGGGTTTCACTCTTTTCTCTTTACGTCCACGAGGCAATGAAATTTTATATAACAAGTCGTCTTTTAGATAATAATTTTCGGCAATTAGCAACGTCCGTCTGTCTGTTTCGTCGTTTCCGGCTAATTTTGGATATTTGAGATACTCAAAAAATGGTTTAAAATAAGTGTCCGATAAATAGTCCGCCTCTGTTATTTTAGATTTGCGAATCATGTTATAAATTTGTTCCGCCGTGATTGCTGTGTCTTGTTTGTCGTCACTTATTTTAGAATTCGCAAACCAATTTAATAACAGGTCGTTGGCGATTTGTTCGTCGTTCTTAACTGGCGTTTTGTCTGACTTGTTTGGTGTTACTACATCGCCCACTGTTTTCGTAGCAACGGTTTCGGCCGCAAAAGGGGGGGCGATTTTGTTTTAAGCTTTTTTTGCGGCGCGGTCTGCAATACGCGCTTCGTCTTAATGATTGGTCATTCGTTATCGCGCTGACAGACTCCGATGTGACAATTTCGGTGTCGTTAACGTTGTTGTCGGTACTTAGTGGAACAAAAAAGAGATATTCGATTGTGTATGCAATCCATTCACGCGATACAATTTGATACATCACATTGTCAGACGGTTTCGTTTTATTTTGTTGTTTTTTATTTGGTTCTGTTACTGCCAAAATTAATTCCTTTTCTTTCACTTTTTCGGGGGGTTGAAAATAAATAGTGTCTAAACTTTTTATATCTTTCAGTAAGCGAGAAAGTGCATCAGCGACTTTACTGAAAATATAACAAAGTTTTAAAATAAATTGGCTGACGTACGCCAACAATCTTTTTTTTGTTGTTTATAAGCTTATATTTTTGTAGGATTACGACTACGGCATTGTCCGAAAACACCTTTAAGTCGCTTTAAAGAAATAAACTCTTGTGCTGGCGCAGGGTCATCTCCAACGCAGCTAGTTCTAACTGGTAGAAAGCCCATCGTTTTTGCGAGTCTGTGGTCGCGTACGACATATATGAGCATGGGTGGGGTTTACCATCGTCCCCTATTTGTACTGCAAAAGAGCCAAGCCCACTTTAACTACCGTCGACATATATGTAAATTTTGCGATCATTTTTGAATAAATGCAATACTGCGCTGCTAATTAGGGCAGCTTTTAAATCATTTATCTTGCTCTGACATTCGTCGGATTATGTGAAATTTGTATCTTGTTTAAGAAGCTGCTGCATGTTAGCGGCGCGGCTGCTATACACTGGAATGAGTTTTTTGAAGAACTGCAGAAGCCATAGAAGTCTCTGAAGACTTCGCCGATTCGTTGGCGGTTGTAGTTTTTTTTATTGCTTTAATTTTTGAAGGCGATATCTTTATTTTGTCCGCGTTTACAATGTAGCCTAAAAATTCAAGTTTGGGGTAAGCTATACACGTTTTCGTCCGGTTAATCATAAGGTTGTTTTTACGGGTAGTAGAAAATACTAGCTCTAGGTGTTCTAAGTGTTTCTTTATAGTGCTTGATACAACGTCAATGTCATCAAGGTAATAAAAAGGAAATTAAATTTTTCTCTGTCGTTGAACACATTGGACATGACCCCCAGAAAGGCTGCAGCAAATACTGACAATCCCATGGGTAAAACTGACCACTTATAGCTAATTCAGGTTTTGGGATTTGTGAACGATGTAAGATGATTCGTTTTTGATCCTATTTCCATCGAATGAAAATTTTTTAAATAAGTCCGTGGTACTTATGTATCTTGGCTTAAATAAGATCAATTCCTAAAGTAAGTCATCAATTTTGGGCAAGGCAATAACTAACGGTTTTAACAGTTGATTAATGCGGTGCAAGTCAACAACTAGACTCATGCTATTATCTTTCTTGCGAACCATAAACATTGGGTTGTTAAACGAACAGTCGTCGTTTTTAACGACAAGACCCTTAGATTCTAGTTGTTTTATTTGCCGACCTGCTTCCTGTACCTCGTCCTTTCTTAATTTATATTGGCGTGTATAACTTTTTACACGTTGATTTTTTGGTTCCAAATAAAGTTAAAAACCTTTATAAGTTTTGATGTCTGCGAAATCTCGAGCAAAATATTTTTGTATTTATACAAAAGCTTCAGTAGTTCGCGACGTTCGTTTGGGGTCAGTTTTAAGTTTACGTCTATTTTAAATTCTGAGACAAATTTTTTCAGCATTTCAAGCGATGAAACATCTGCGTCGTTTGAGTCCTCAAAGCTGTCCATGGGCGCCTCAAGCTTTGTAATGGAATTAATATTATTTGGGTACAATATAGATGCTATCTTGGCATTTTTCTTTAAAACGACAAGGTATGGCTTAAAGTTCAACACTCCCGATATTGTCTTTGACTGCAGTTAAACTGCCGTCAACTAACGCAAGCTGTAAGTTGTTGATAAGAGGTTTTAAAACAACTTACGTGTTTTTAAAAGTACTTGGTATTTTTACTGGTACAATGGCCTCAGTGTAGCCTGAAACACATGCTGTGGTACTGACGGTCGCACAATTTTTTGCACTATTAAATTATTGTAAAGAGAGAACAATCAATTCGTCGTAAAATGTGACAGTATTATCTGCATAATTGATGAATGCATTGTTTTTAGATAAAAAAATCCGTTCAAACAAAAATATTAGGAAATAAGTCCGCAACGACCGTGAATTTATGCGGTACAAAAAGACCTCTAATCTGAATGTTTACGTTTCCTTTTCCGATCGTTTGTAGATGGTGGTCTGAGGCAGATATTAGTGAACAATCGCTATTCAAAGGTTGTAATTTTAATTGGAATTGTTTAACCAAATAGTAAAACATGATCGAATTTACGCTTCCGCTATCAACTAAGCATAGTAATTTAGATTTAATTTTGAATACTATGTATTAACGTGACATATCCGGTGTATTTAATGCGCAAGTTTTCCCGCTCCCGTGCCGGTCAGTGCCGGACGCTGGGCGACGTCACTCCAGCTTGGCCTGACGGCAGCATCTCTGAAAGTGACCAAATCGTCCGCAAAAATGGCATTGCTAATTGTTGGCTGAACAGAACATGATGTTGCTGTGTCTAGCCAGTGCACATTTGGTGCATTTTGCTTAGCCGTCGGCAATAGCTTGCCCTGCAGTTTGGTTTGCGTATTGTTGGTCAGGATACTGCGCAAAGTTTGGGGACGGTCCAAAGCTACGGGGTTGTGTAAAATTTCCTCTTTCGCGCAGGCTTCGACCTCTACCGCGAAATTGCGATTTCCGGTAATTACCTCTGCTCTGTTTACGCGATAGATAGGGACAGCTCCTGTGCGTTTTTTTTCTTATTTCGGGCTTCCGAAACGTTACTTTGCGGGCCGGTGACTTTGATCATTCGCGTTGAACCGCTGCACTCATAGTGTCGTAACGTTCAGCCATTTTTTTGAATATCCTTCCTTATCTCCGACATTTGGTCGGCTAAATGGCTTGTATCGCTGGCCGCCGAGTCTAACATTTCGGCAATTCTAGCGTCGTCGATGGCGCAAGTAACCTTTGAGGGATTTTTACCCAAAACATAACTGCCGAGTTTTGGTCGAAGTCCAGACACAAGAGCATAGAGAAGTGTATCGTCGTTTACATCAATTCTTTTCGCGAGACATTGTAGTCTGTTCGCATATGCGTCGACCGTCTCGTCAATGCCTTGCTTTTTCTCAAACATTTCGCACGCACTCCTAAAGCGCAAGACCGGCGGCTTAATGTAACAATTTTTGAAAGCCTCTGCAAGAAGTACATAATCAGCCTTGGTCGCGTCTGGCAGTTTTTTAAGCCAATCGCACGCTCTCTCTACTAGTATTGCTTTTGCCAGTCTTAGTTTATCGAGACCATCAATATTTTTGTACTCCATGCAATTATTTAAACGTCGCCAAAATTCCGCGGGGTCTTTGTCGGCAGTGCCCCGAAAAGTATTAAGCAACAAAATGCGCTCCTCCGCCATATTTATAGCTCTGATTGGAGGTGGAGTTTGTGCCTAAATGTTGTTTGAATTGTTGTTTTGTGCAGGATTTTCTTGAACCAGTTGAGTCGGATACGCAAAAGGTTGTGCGGCCTCTGGGCTTGTAATATTTGTATGTTCTGCCCCTGGGCAGTATCTGCTGCTTCGGCTTGTTTTCGGCGTACGTCGAGCTCGATTTCTTTGTTAAAAACCGCATCTGAGTCTACGTCTCTATCTAGTAGCGATTTTCTAGCCGCGGTTTTAGCTAATAAAGCGGCATCAGCTAATGCTTTTGGGGAAGATACATGAACAAGTAAGTCCTCCTTGCTGCTTCGTAGCTGTCTACCTAGCGTTATTACATCTTCGCTCGGGACTGACTTATATACGTTCCGGTTTCGTGTAAATGTAATGATTGTTTACTCATTCGTTCTTAACATTTGTGTTACTTGGTGGATATTCGTAAAATTAATATGCCAGACTTACCAGGTAACAGAATCGACAGTAATGTTGTGGTCTTTGACGTTCTGGGTTTTTTGTAATTGCTTGCGAAAGCGAGAGGAAACACCCGATTTTTCCACCAAATGTTTGTGGGGAAATTTAGGGTGAAAACTGTTAGTATTTTATTTGAAATATAATAATATTTGTTTTTTTGTATACGAACAAAAAAACCACTTTCACAAGCAATTTGTATTATCCTGAATTTCGTCACAACGCACGATGCAGACAGCGACGCGGTCTCTTTCTAACAGCAACAGCGTGTCTATTTAACTGCAGAACTATACGCTGCAGCCTAGCAGCAGCACGACCAGCCAATAAAATACTAGCAACACTTGTCTATCACAAAGCCTACACCCTATCACTCTCGCAAACTTAATTAACTTGTATTTATTATAGTTCAACCTCAACTTGTACAGTAAGATAAGTAAGTTTTTTTAGCATGACGTATAATAAATAAAACTTGTCATTGTTCTACAAGTCTTTTAATTTCTTGTCCTACTAGAGACAGATAACAACGCTTTTTTCATACACTTTTTAACACGCAACTCAACTAGGCAACAACTCAGTAAACGATAACGTTTCTCACATGCAGCGCTAAGTCATGATAAGACGATAAAGTTCTTACGATCACCATATAACACGTGTAGTATACAAACTTCTTACACTCGCAGCAATAACCCTATTTACAATTAGTTTATAATACACCGCGTGTAGGACAGGATAAACGACTAGTTCAACATAAGTATACATAAGCGACAAGGTTTTTACATCATCAGTAAGCTAACAGCCTATTTACAAGCAGATTACGATACAAGATAGAATAGGTTTATCAGTTTAAAGTACAACATAAATATACATTGGCGACAAACTTCGCTACACGATAAGCACAAAACGTGTAACATCTAGTTTATACGTTTAAAGTTTAGCATATACATGCAACGTAGTGACAAAGTTCTTACGTTTCACAGCAGACCGTTGAGAGTAGGATAGAGTTTTTAAATTTTTATATCCCCCAGAAAAAAGTGTCGCAGGGCCTCTCTCGACGGATCTGTTTACAACGGAAGGGTAGCTACTGCCCCAGTTTCTTGTGACCGTAAGCAATACAGCTTACGATTTACACTGTCGTTGATCACGGAGCGTTTGTCATCCATAGCAAAAAATTAATGATTTCGACGGTTCTGATAATGTGGTTGGATGACTCAAATGCGCGAAAGTTTGCGGTGGTGGTTTTGGCAATGCTTTTAAGACCTCAAGGAAACATTCGTGACAAATGTGGTTTTATATGTAAAGTTTCTGAATGCCTCTGGCTTTTGTGTGGAATTTTGTGTCGCATTTCAAACTGTATATTTTGGTTCGAAAGCCTACAAGCTCTAGGGGGTGTGAAGCCGGTTTCAGATTTTATGTTGCCAAAGACACCGTGGTTTTTTGTGAAAAAAGAAGGTGTAAGGGATCAAAATGACTGGTATTAAAGTGGTCTATGTTTCGCGCCATGTCGTGGTAAATATCGGCCGTTTGAATTTCACAATATAGGAAATATGTGTCTGTGAAAAGCAGTCGATAACGGGCGCCGTAGTTAGGTTTGAAATATTATAACTCACCGCAGCTTGATTCCGACCTTTCCCTTCGGTCTCTTCGCCGCCGTGGCGGTTATCATCTTTTTGACCGATTGGGTTTTTGGCGATATTCCCAGACGAACACGGCTCAGTGGAAAGCCAGTTTTTCATCGGCGGTGTCGGAGCCCTATTGTGCTAAAGATTGCAGTCATAACCGATGCGGACTCGCGAGGAAACGATGCGGTAAGCTTTGCTATTGGGCTTCTTAGAAAGCGGTTGCCGACGGTACACTTCTTAATGTAGATTATAAGGCAAACACTTTGTGTCTCGGCAGTCTAAAGATAGAGCTATGACGAATACAGTGTTGGCGGAGATTTGTTGTGTTGGTGGAGAATGAAATCCTTGACGAGTTGTTTTGACGATCATCTACAGACAACAGTCGGACTTACTTTTCTTCTGTGCTCCGCGGCACAGTTTCCCACTTCCACCCACTGTGCCACCGTCTACCTGTATTCCGGCGATCGCGGATATGCTGGTATCGTATGTCGGTAGTTGATGTCCAAGTTGGTGTTGTGTTGGTCTTATGTCGCGGTTTACTTTCCTATAGGCAGATGACGTATCGGCGAATTCTACTTCAGTCTTCAATCTCGGTCGGTTCCCGGTTAATTTGGTTTTCGCGGTAAGTTTTGGTATTGGACAGAATACTGCGAAATTAGATTGTTTTGGTTGCCGCTTATTGGTTTTGGTTACCGTTTTAATTTGGTTATCGCTTTGGTTTTGTTACCGCTCTGGTTTTGTTACCGCTTTACGGCGGTAATATCCTGCGGCAACGGAGACAGGAGACATTGTGTTCTCTTGTGGGTCTAAGCAGCGACTCGTACCAGACTGCGATTTTCCAGTATTTTTAAGTTGCGCGAATGCACATTTAAATATCGACCAATAACACATTTTTCCGAGGTCACCCGAACGTACCCGAGCGACTGGTACCAAACACTCCCAAAACCAAAAATTTGTCCAAGTTATTATTTAATGTACAAAAATGGCCTCCTATTTTCAATCAAGTTTATTTTAGACAGAAACGTCCATAAAACACACGTACAATAATAAAAGCAATAAAAGCAATAAAAGTAATAAGAAATAAAAGCAAAAATAAAACATATACACATCCCAGTTTAATTCTTACAAAATATTTAACTACAACATCATCACTACGCAAGAACTGCATATTAAATGTAAGTTTATAATTATACAAGACAGTGTCAGAGCTGGGAAGCTGCAAATCCAAAAGAACAGCTGTAACACTATGCAGTCTGTCATAACCAAAAAATGTCTTTATACATCTGTGATAGCAACTTCTAAATTTTTTTATACAGTTAACTGTTTAAGTATTCCACAATGCAATACCATACATAAACAGTAAAACCTAAATAACCTAACCTTAACTTTCTTGGAACACTTACCACATCTACACAGAAGAGTATTTGTTCTTATATACATATTACGCATTTTACGCTGTAAATCCTTATCATCAGATAAAAACAAGCAATAACATGACCTAAGTACTTAAATTCAATAACAAACTGCATTGGTTTACTATCTACACTAAAACACGAAAAATTATTACACACTACTTTAGACTTGTCCTTAAGATTAAAAACCATACAAACTGTTTTGTTAACATTACAACACAATTTATCAACACACAATGCTTCTCTAACACAGATAAAAGTACTTTCATAGCATACCAAAACGAACACAGTAACACTATATCGTCAGCATATACAAAAATGTTAGTAGGCAGAGTACCTATTTTGCATCAAACCCTACTCAAACAAATTTCAGTAATTAGCTCTGATAAATACCGAGTAAATAGGTATGGAGATAAAACTCCACCCTGCTTAGTACCATAACCAACATAGAATGACTCGGATCTAGTGCCAAGCCAGCGAACAGAAAGCTTTTGGTTACTATACCAATAAGCTATAAACTTAACAAGTTGCACATCAACACCATCACTAAAAAGTTGATTAAAACTTTCCAATAGTTTACACGATCAAACGTTTAGTTAAATCTACAAAACATGCAAACACGTGGCTGCCCCTATCAGTATAATAATTAATATTTTTTTTGCCTACACCAGTACACATCGAAGTCGAGTGCCCAGCTTTGAAATCAAACTGGTATTTATCACTTTCAGATGCACTCTCCTTAGTCTTTAACAGCAACAGCTTTTTTAATGTCAACGTTAGACAGAGCAATGGTTCGGTAGTTATTTTTACCCGTTAGGTCACCACCTTTACTCATTACTAGAGGTGTTATAATAACATTCATAAAACTGACTAGAAAAAAGCAGTTTTTAATGCATGCTGTGAAAAACAAACTAAGGTGTACTTACAGTTTAGGACACGCATAGATAAAAGACTTCATAGACAGTCCATTAAGTCCTGCATTTTTACCTTTACTCTAAGCACCGACTGCATCAGCAACATCTCTTACTGTCACATGACAACTGTCCGAAACAAAACCAGAATGACTGCCTGATTGGTGAGCATCCTCCACAATTACACAATTTTGTTGAAACAAGCTACGAGCACCCCTATCAAGCACAGAGTTATACAATGACTTAAAGTGATCTTTCTACATTTTACATATCTTGTGCTCTCCAATACATGTACCAATTTTATTAACATTACTGAAGGCCTTTTGGCATAAGACCTTTTTTCGCATTCTTTCAAACTTTTTTACAATCAATATCTCCAACAAACTAAGCAAGGGAGTCAGCTTTCATTTGCGCCTCGTGTTTTCTACAGTACCTCAGTGCTTGATTAAATGTAGCTCTAATTTTATGCATGTTCATATAAAGCCAGCCACTTCGTGGTTTACCATTAATGACCCACTCACGAAAAGCACATCTAGCACTATCATGTCTATCAGAGACATAATCGGACCAGCCAGGTACGTTGTGCTGGCACTGTCTATTGTTAGAGGTAAGAATAGTATCCTCAGAGATTTTTTAATGCAAAGAATAATATCACTGTAATAGTCAGAAAGCACACACTGATGTATGGTATCATTACAGGAAAATCATATGATAAAACAAATGAAGGCATATAAATCAGTTTAACAGCAAACCTCATAGCGAACTGGTAACTATTAATATCATTTACAAAAGCTTTAGACCAATCACACAATCGACTAAATTTTTCTGCACTAGCTGATCCACCATTGCTGACACTGACATTTTACTGAACCAGTAAACGAAAGCAGACAAATAAAGGTAAATGATCAGAACACATGTAATCGTAAACTACACCCACTTTACTGACATGTGATAGCAGTGCTTGGCTACATAAAATGTGATCTATCCAAGAGCTACGTTGCTTATCATTACTAACATGTGTAAATATACCATTAATCTAGTGCAGGTAACATAAAAAATGCTAACCTTATTTTTTATGACATCAACACACTGTAAAAGGTCTTCGTCGACAATTGCTGGATGCAGCCGAGATACAAAAACGTCAACTGTGCGAACAGTTTGTACACTTTTCAAGTGGGTGTTTCCTATCGAAGTACCAACGAGTACCTTATTAACAGCTTTTGCTTTCTGCTTCACTACTTTCGGACGTATACCAGATGCTCGTAATTGTTTCACATGCTCAGCATACGGTTTCGATTCTGGCAACACAGACCCAGTAGCCTGACTGCTCGTGTCCGATATACCCAGTGATAGAAATTTAATGTCAGACAGCGGTACAGAGTTCTGGCATACAGCAGCAACCTGTGTTTTTAGTTGTCGTAATTGCTTGATTTCTTCCCGTAGCGCAGCCACTTCATCCGAAAGCTGCTTAACAACACGAACTTCTGCACGCAGACTCTGTAACTCCGTAAGTATTGCTGCAACATTGCAACAATTACTGTCAACCAGGGGTATAGGAGTAAGATCAGCTACGTAATACACTGGCAAAACAATATTCGGACCCAGAACAGTACGAATCATGTCGTCAACAGTAGCCCTGCATTTGTTAGTGCCTCGGCGCTTAAAAAATGGTAAAACTTGTTCCAGCAAAGATTTCGCTGGAAAAATTTCGTCCTCTTTGTAAAAATCAGTACATATTTTGCCAATGTCATCCACAGACATAACCGTGCTTTTTTGACTAATAAAACACAACAGCTCATTCTGTCGAGGAGAGTGAGCTGCCTGACTTCCCACATTACCGCTCACCGTAGGAGGCGTTGATCCCGTAGACATTGCCATAAGAAAAAAAAATCACACGTCGACTAACAGACTTACTCTATTTACAGTCTAAATTGATATCATAGCACACAAGAACACGTTTATCTAGTATAAAAACAACTTTGGTGCAATGAAAATGTTTACGTTAACAGTCAACGTAATATCTCCGCGGATATTAGATAGAATTTTATAGTGAAAATAAAATTTAAAAGTTTGATATTTTAATAAAATATAGAAGTTTTTGTTGCCAAAATTTTTCGGTTAATATCGACTTTGACCTGCATGTCACTCGGTAACGAGTTTTGACAACGAAACTTGCTGAACTCCCAAAGTGTTTTGTTTATATTTTTCTAACAGAATTCTCGCAAAATACGCAAAATAGATAAAGTAAATCGAGTTATTTTATGTAGCAATTAACTTGGTAGAAAACGCGGTTTAAAGTGATATACTACTTGTTACGGAACTTTAAAAAGAAATAGGAAATCGTTACGATCGACAGTCCGGCAGTCAAGGCCAGGCTACAGAAAATCTGGCAATAACGGGTATGGACTAATTCTCGGTTATTATTAAATAACTATCTCATTGATTTCTACAGTATTAGCGGCTTTTGGAAGAAGTAAGTACAACGTATTTGCAACCCAAAGCGAAATGTGGTTAAATGTCCATGTGTTTTGGCGAAATTGGTTACCATATTTATAGTAAAATTTATATGTGATCAGTTTTGAGAGTTCAAGGATGGAAGAGCCAACTGTTAAGATTTTTTTTGTAGTACCAAATCCAGCTTTAGTTGTTTTGGTAAAAACAGGGCTTTAAGCTTACTGGCGTGGAGAGCCACGTGGCAGTGATACGTTGCAGCTATTGGCCGAGCAACGTCACGTGATTCGTCTTGCCCGGGTAGTTTTAAAGTGCAATGAAAGCCTGTTGAATGATTTATTTACGTGCAGTTTATACAGCAGTTTTTTTGTCTTTATTTCGGGTTTTCTGGCAAATTGCTGCGTATTAAAGAATGCGTGAGTATTCGTGTGTCGAATATCAACGATTCCAATAACTGGCAAGCCTGCCAGGAGTTGTCAGGAGGGTGCCGATTATGTCACGCCGATAGTGGCGTATCAGGAGCTGATTCGCCGCCATGTTGGTCTGTCGGCGGCGGCCATGTGCCATCGGCGGCTGATATTTTGCCCCCGGGGCGATACACTGGCTCAACGGACGATCTGCAGCGTCAGATACGGGAAATTGAGTAGCAGATCAAGGCTATTTCCGCTTTGAAAAATATTGTTCGGTCAGGTATGAGTAGGCATATCTTGCCTGTAGGCGATCATGCAGGTGTAGGCCTATCGCCAGGGCCTACGGCGGATACAAATTTTACATTGTCAGGGTTCCTGCCACGAAATAGTTCATTTCTGTTAACGATACTGGTCCATCAGTGCCGTTTGGAGTTACTGTGGATGATGATTTCGTTTGTAATCTTCACACGGGGAACCGAACAGTTCGGCGGGCGCTTTTGTTACACTAAGGCAGCCCATCCCCAGCCAACACACACACGGGACCCAACCGGGTCCCCTGGGGGACACCATGTGGGACCCACACAAGATAACCGGCGGGAACCCGGCGGATCCTGCCCGCGGGGACCCTCTGGGATACCTGCGGAATATCCCATACCACATGGGACCCGTGTGGTTCCCTAATAAATTTTACAGAAATTCAGGGGCGGTGAGGGGTCCGAAACCCCCCCATCCATTAGCTTCGATGTGACACTGTGGTAATCGTGCAGATCCAGTGACTATCCGGGTGGATGGGGTCTCGTGGACGCCCAAACCCCCTGAATTTTCGGATCATCCCTAGACAACAGGTGCCACCCCTGCTAGAATTTGACTATAGAAACTCATCTATCTTATGCTACCTATATTACGCTTAGCTGTCTGAACTGCACGGTAAACACAAGTCTGAATAATAGGCTGTGCAACACATCCCTATAGGCCTAATCGTTTACTGAGTTTTAAACGAGTAGGCCTATATATTAACTTGTTTATTCGCCACTCAGGCAAAAGACAAATACAAATACAAATACAGAATAAAAAAGTACAAAATAAAGAAAAGTACAATACCAACAGTAACGGACAGACAAGACGAGAGAAAACAAATACTAATATAGGCCTACATAAAGTTTAGAAGTACACATTATTCAAACAAATGACCGAAGTAAACGCGAACGAGTTGCTTCATTCTGTTAATAAAATTAGTATCGTTAAATTTGAGCTTTAATTCACTCACAATATGGCTCTGCAGATAATACAAACAAAAAAATCTGTCAGAAAACTTATGAGCAGCATTTAAAAACTTTCATCGCTGTAACTTATAGATCAAGTCAAACGATAATTCACCACAAAAATATTGCACCTCTTTAACAGATTCAAAACGTTTGTATCCAATAATTTACAAAAACAGTCATTTCAGCATACACCAATTTCCTTAATCTTAACAACTGGGAGATTCAGAGCACCAATACAATAGGTAAGTACTGGCAAACAGTATGCCTTGACTAGGTTTAATTTAACAAAAACATCAGTTGTACTGCAATGACTAAGAATTCCATTACATGCTTTATAGAAAGCCCGTTTAATGTGACAAATGTCAATTTTTAATGTCAAGCCAAAGAGAAAATTAATGCCAAGGTACTTAAAACTGGTGACCCACTGAAGATCCTTATTACTTAGCATCATGGCTGATGCAGATCTACACCACAGAGAACCCACCTTAAAACATACAAATTTTTTATGATTAAAAACAATATCATTAAACTGAGCAAAAAAGTGACAAATATGTCACATTTGCTGAAGGCCAGTAATTGATGCTGACAGCAAAAGTAAGTCATCTGCATACATAATACAACCAAAAAAATTGGCCCAATACATAACAGACGTAATTAATAGCTTCTAACTGATGGATTAAATCATCAACATTTATACTAAACAAAAGTGGTGAGAGAACATCACCTTGCCTAACACCACAAAACACAGAAAAGGGATAACTAAAAACACCATTCCATTTAACAACCGAGACTTGTTTACTGTATCAATTATGCAAGACACGTATAAAACAGTGTGGCACGTTACGCTCAATCATTTTATCAAACAACTTACTATGGGTGACTCTGTCGAATGCTTTGCTGGCATCAAGAGCAGAAAAGTACACAGTACTACAGTGCTTAGTAAAATAGCTGGTAACTTGCTGTACAGTAAAAATTGCATTTTGACACCCTAGACTTTTTTAAAGCCAAACTGCAAATCATGGCTAGTTAAAAACTCACAAAACTTATCTAACAAACAGGACTCAAATACCTTGGAGATAATGTTACTGATTGTGATGGCTCTGTAATTATTAAGACTGCTAACATCACCAAGCCTATCTTTTAGGATTGTGACAACAACTCCATTACCAAAATTTTTAGGAACATAACCATGCTGCATTATAAGATTAAACAACTTGTACATGTACACTTAAATTAGCTTTGTTAACAGATTCAGTTGGAATACACGAGACTTTCGTCACTTTTAATCAGCCATTCACTGCAGTCTGCAGTGATCTTAACTCAAAAACTTACTGTCAGAAATAAATGTCCAAAAGCCGTCCTATAACACTATCTAATCGCGGCGGGTCTGGTCAGTGCGGGAGCCAAGCTTGCGCCAGCCTTCTCCACGATCTCGAGCGTTTCCAAACCAGACTCGTAGCTCGTTTTCTAACGATTTCTTTGACGTATCTTTCGTTGCAGTGTTTCCTTTCGTTGCAGCTATATAAACAGCACATGCGC
>Ga0209367_1004598_pt1 | contig 19085 bp, 13 predicted proteins | sample WorMetLIZISLAND2_FD_187412 | JGI IMG/M metagenome (GOLD analysis project Ga0209367, IMG submission 187412) | Marine gutless worms symbiont microbial communities from Max Planck institute for Marine Microbiology, Germany - Olavius geniculatus... ... | reverse complement strand
GATAAAGACCCTGGTGTTCGGAATGATGGATGGTTCAAACAAAAGAGGACGGCCTCACCGAGAATGGTCAGATGACATTGAGCAGTGGTGTGGGACAACCCTGCAGGAGTTAAGCCACGCTGCCCTGGATAGGCAGCGGTGGGCAGCGATAGTAAGAATGGCGTCAGACACCAACGGGCATTGAGCCCACGGTTGTCGATGATGATGATGATGTCAAGGCGTTAATTTTTTTAACGCATTAACGCAGTGCGGTAATTTTTTTAATGCATTAATTAACGCGTAAATTAACACACCCAGTCCCGTTGAGATGGAGAGTAGGAGGTAAATTACCCCAGGCCCGAGACGTTTATGGAACCCGCTTGTAGAATATAGAAAGTTATAAAAATAAAACAAAGTTTAAAAAACACATATAATTTTTTATTTTTAAACGTATTTAGACTATTTACTATTTAACTATTACAGTATTTTTATTTTGTATATCATCTCTTGTCCATCATAGAGTCCATTACTTTGTGATGGACTCTATTGGGTTACGCTTACGCGAATTGCTTGCTTACTGTCTTTTGTCAGTTTTGTGCGTGTGTTTGTATGTCTCTCTGTCTGTCTGTTCATTTGTGATTGGTGAATAAATAAAGATTTGAAAATGTAATTAACTTTAATAAAGTAATTATCGATATTGCCGATGTTGTAGGTGGACAAAATAGAGAAAGTTAGAAACACGTTTTAAACGTATAATCAACAATAACTGCTGTCATAGCTAGCATAAAAATCTATTAACCTGTCGTCGAAATAATTATTCATTTACAGTAGTGATGGAACGCCAACTACAGTTTAGTTACTTGAATTCATTCAATTGTCAAATAACCACAGTTTAACGAAATGTTGGAACTTTTGCTTCACTGAATTTAGTAAATTAACATAAATTTACATATGTGCGTTAATTTTTTTAACGCACGTTAACTTTTTTAACGCACGTTAATTTATTAACGCATTAATGCGTTAATTAACGCGTCAACTGTGACAGCTCTACAAATAACCGCAGTGTAACGAAATACTGAGACTTTTGCTTCACAAAATTTAGTAAATTAACATAAATTTATGTATGTGCGATAATTTTTTTAACGCATGTTAATTTATTAACGTATTAACGTGTTACTTAATGCATTAATTTGACAGCTCTAATAATTAATCATGCTAGTGTTTACTGAGCACTGTTACACTGTCCGCCTTTGTATAGCTTCTGAAGATTTTCAAGTTTCTTCATTTGTACCCAACACTGCTTGGCTGACGTTATGTATTTGACAGTTATGTTGTGTGGTCCTAGGTGTAATTTTAGTATTTAGACCACTTATCATCCTTTTTCTATGCCGATGGTGTTGTATTGTTGGGTAGAGTTTATGTGTTGATTCTGAAATGTCTTATGTATACTGGCTTACATTGCATTTTGATTGAGACATCACACGAGGGTTGATCAATGAGTAATGAGAATCAGTGTATCAGACTAAATTTTTTTTCATAATCTATACATCAGTAAAAAGTACATTTTCTACGAACACGTATAAGTTTGTTGTGGATGTGACATCATTGTAATTTATGACGTCACTGCAAGTTAAAGAGAAACGATATGGAGTGTTAATGCGAACAGCATAGAATTAGGCTCATTGTTGCACGACAGTTCTTCGGTCTGCAGCCAAATTTAGTAACATGGTGCCCTGAGGCATCTGATTCTTTGAAAGCCCTAACAAATACGTTTATGAATTTTTCATTTGCAACAAAGAATGTACGATAGCCTGAGTCTGTGTTGGCCGTAAATAAGAGCGCTTGAGCTAATAATGACATCACATCAAGATTTAACGTTACCAGTTGAATTTTATCAAAAAAGTTAACTGTTTATGACATGCCTTGTGTTGAGGAAGATTTTAGTAACATTCTTAACCTGTCACGGGAAGGCCCTCAATGTGTGGGGGCTCGAAAGCAAGCCCCATGCGCCCTGCTATAAATTCAGTATTGCAATCTAGACCACAAGTCTATGATTGTCCAACAAACTGTTGGCGACTCTGGCTTCATACAATAAGATCACCCTGCATACAGTAATGACCAAACCTCCAGTAACTATCATCTGTTTCGATATCTGAAATTTTTCTTTTGTGTTGTCCGCTATGCATGACAATGTATGATTCAATGCTGTTTGCACTGACACTGAATCGTTTTTCTTTGACGGTCCATGATGTCATAAATTACAATGACATCACATCCACAACAAACCCATATATGTTCATAGAAAATGTACTTTTTACTGACATATAGACTGTAAGAAAAATTAAGGTTAATACATTGATTCTTATACTTATTGATCAACCCTCGTAATATATATATGTATGTAGAATGCTGTTTGCATTATTAACCACATACTGCCATTGAGTTGTCACAGGATAGTTGCACACAGTGCTTTCTCGAAACCTCTGCACACAGCACAGCACGATAGAAACTATTTTTGATTTTTTAGTACTCTGTTTCTTAGGGAGACTGTTATTATTATTTTCATTGTTAATTGTTCTTATTGCTATTACAATAAGTTACCAAGAAATTGCTGTAAAGATTAAGCTACTATACTATTGTTATAGTTGGTTTTAATATCACTGTATTTTTTAAAGAAATTTTTGTTACATGTATGAACTTTGTGTTACATATTGGAATGTCACGAGAAAGCTTGCAAACAGCACTCCCATAGTTTAGTATAAAACACTATTGTGTGAAAATGTGTACTATAACAAAAGCCATATTTTTCTCGTAGTATTGTCTTTTTGTCCTATGTATCCCATGGAGTTGTTTATTTTTACAGTGTCATGGTACTGCATTTTTACGTGCGAGAGCTAGCATAGCTATAGCGCACATTAGCTATGGTAATTCTGTCCGTCCGTCTGTTACGACCCGGTACCATTTCAAGACCATTTGAGATAAAGACTTCGGGTTTTCACCACGTGATAGCTTAGAGTCTTTAGTATTTCATGACAAAATTTCATGCCACTGGGTGAAAGGGGTCCCCACGAATGAGGGGGCAAAAGAGGGGCACCCATGCTAAAAAGACATTATTCTATCGCTATTGGCTCGTCTAACGTGAAAATGGTTGCAGATAGCCACAGACATGCTGCTTATCATCACAAGCACTGGCAACGAGCTTCTTAGAAATGTCAACAATGACCTTGAATGACCCTGAACCCTCAAAATAGGGGGTTTTAGTGAATTTTTTGCGATTCCGGGCTGTGACACGCATTTCAAGAGTGAATTGCGCCGAAATGGCTGGAGATAGACCAAGACTATCTGCGTGTGAAATTTTCAGCATTGAATGTTGATTTTAGCAGTCCAAGTCCGTACTCTCTAGATTCAGAGAGGCATGCACATGCTGGTGTCAAAGAGGAGTACCCTTATAAAAAGTGGTTATTTATCCGCTGTTGTCTTGTCTAGCATGAAAATGGTTGCAGATAGGCACAGACATGCAGATTATCATAACAAGCACTGGCGACGAGCTTCTTGGAAATGTCAACATTAATGACCTTGAACCCTAAAAATATTGATTTTAAGTGATTTTTTGGCAATTTTTGGCTGCAAAAGAGTGAATTATGGCAAAATGGATGGAGATAGACCAAGATGACCTGCGAACAGTAACTGCCATAGGCTCTCACGCATCTCATGAGCATCAGCTCAGATTTCTTGTTCAAAGTCCGACAGTTTTCCATACTTTAGTTGCTGCTAGCTGTAAATTTTGTGGCAGCTCCAGTCATGATTTTATCGCAGTTTGTAAAAAGTGAAATCGTTTTAAAGTATTCGCTGCGAAATCTAGTCACCAGTGACCACGACTTTTGCTCCCTGTTATTTTGGTAACATCTAATATGCTGGCAGGGGAAACTATTGCTAATTTTTTTGCAGCATCATTTGAGCAGTTTTATTTATCTGGTATAAGTTGTAGGTGTGCAATAAATGCTGTGGAAGTGGCCGCAGCATGTGCTTGTAGCATCTTTTAAATGCAGTTGACAGTATTACCTGTGGCACGCATTACTAGCGTAATTGTCCTGATTTTAACTTCAAGTGATTGTTATCGATGTAGTTTATCTTATACTTGATTACATGTCTGAATGGAATATGACATTGTAGAATAATGTGAACGAAAGTTGTGGTGTTTTGTTTGCCAAGATCATTGAGTTTAAAGTGTTTTATTTGACACACTAGTGTGAGTGATTGACTGTGCCGTCCTGTAGACGTCCGTGTCAGTTGAATTCAGTCACTAACTTTGCAGATAAACAGAGGAACAATAAGTAATGTCGACTTGTTGTTGCTGAAATAGTTACCAGAACAATTATTAAATTATTTATAAGATGTCTTGAGTGTTAACATTTCTATTTTACGCAGATACATGCATGCACTTGCAGCAGAGTAGTGATGAATAAATTCACAGTTTTACTGGCATTTCAGCCGAAATCACTGAATAAAGTAAAAAAAAAAATCAAAGAAGTATTGCTCATAATATTCACAGGAATATCAGAAATTTACTGTTTTAACAGCATAAACGTTTTACGGATAGCAAATGAGTAATGTACTAATATAGTGAAGCTAGAAAAATCAGTCAGCCCTGTGCTGGCATAATGTGCAGCTGTCCAACTAGAGCTGTGCAGCCTTAACTCTGGCCACGAGAACTGAAAGTTCGCATACCTGGCCTGTGGAACATTCAGGCCAATTTTGTTTTTATTATGCCATTTACTTTTTTAAAATCTGTGTCCATACAGGATAGATGGAATAACGGTCAAGACCCCTATCTGGCTTATTAGGAAGCATGCACAATAGATATAAATTTTAAAATGCTATATTAATGTGCAGATGGCAGATCAGTTTGAAGCGAAGTTTTCTAATAGCATTGAAGTCAGTAATGCAACAAATTTATACATGTCAGAACAACAGCGATCTTGTACACCAAAAGATCTGGTTCCTAACACAGCATTGTCCAGTTTTGTAACATTGTCAATTACAGTACATTATTCCAACTATAGATTTATGTGCCCCAGATAGTTGATAGAGAAAAACTAAAAACCAGTCGACATCGGACTTTGTAACAAAAAATTGAAGTATTTGTCCATTAATTTAACCAAAAAATGCAATAATATACTACAAGCTACGATGACTACTGTAAATATACCCTGTATGAATGAATCACTATATAAGCTGAATGAAGCTGCTAAGGCACTGATGTCGGGCGTTATTTGTGCTGACAATCAGTTATAAGTTGGCCGAAAGCCTCCTCCAGGGTGGTCTTGGTCATTATGATGTGGACCCTGTCGTCGGGTTGTGTGACGCTGCTGGCCTGTGGAGCCACCGAAAGGCACAACTTCAGACTCATTATATTGGCTGTCAGCTGGCTGTCGTGTTGTACCAGTACTGTGTGGCGGCGGTAGAGCACGACTGTCTGCTGATCGGCCCGGCTTCAGCTGGCGCTCTTGCTTCCGCATGTAAGACATATCGCCATCGTCCTCACCGGTCAGCACCATGTTGCGAAGTGACTTGATCTCGGCAAATGGCAAATAGTCCTCTCCTGCCAATCACATGCCATATATAGATGGTACTTTGTCACCTCTGCTCTATGAAACTGCCCAAAAATTCAACTGGAATGCTCAAGCAGACAATTTCACAAGCCAGACAATCTTGCTGTTGCCAATCCACTTACCAAGATTTGCTGCGAACCAATCAAAAATCTGTTACATTAATTTCCTACAGCACAAGGTTAGATATATTATGATTTTGGCATTCTGTGTTATTTTTAGTACACTACGACATTCTGTGAAATCTTTACCGATTTCTTTATTTCCACACCCAGAAATTGTTTTGTTTATTTCTCATTTGTTTAGGCATTAGCATTACTCCAGGGCCGCCGGGAATTCCCGTTATGGAAGTGGAAAATTCTCCCCCCCCCGCTTTGTGAAAAAATCCCCGAAATCCTCTTTTTCTACAACTCTCAACTATCACACCTATTATATTAGCAGAAGCAGTGCTATTAGATAAACGATGTCATTTTATGTCTATATAATTTGTCATGATTGACTTCATCTTTATTGAAATTATTAGTTTTTACATTTTTTTTGCGAACATTGAACGTACCATCCAAAGCAGGGCCACCAAGAATTGTTCATTTTAAAGGAGAAAAAGTCATCGTTTTTAACAAAATCATAAATTCTCGTTATCTAAAAATTATGCATCTAATTACAGTAGCAAAAAAAACAGTTTTTATTTTAATAAAAGTCGAACACACAAACATACTCGATCAATCACATCATGGCACATGCATGTTTTTTTTCTCAAAATTTTTTTCGCCTTATAAATACAAAAATCACTGGAGTTTCATTTTGGATTCGAGTATTCGGCACATCTCTACATCGGCGAACGGTATCACCTATAGGGATGTATCAGTTATTCAGTGTTCGATATTCGTCCATATCGCCAGTAATCAATATATTTCGATTTGCTAATACGTCTGGTGCACCCGAAAACGATAATTTAGACCGATTTTAGATAAAAAATGCCTAAAATATTAACATCTGTATTTTCACAAAATTCCAGGGAATTCCCGCAGGAATTTGGAAAAGACCAAATTTCCAGGAATTCCCGAATGGGAATTCCCGCTGGCCCTGCATTACTCTTAGTCTGTAAGCCCCAATACTATTTTAAAATGGACCATGTAAGTATGAAACTATTGCACACCATATGGAAGACCCTTCTCCTTTCTGTCACGTTCTGTCTCAAAGAACGTTTCATGTTGTTCCCAGTGTCGATCACAGGCAGCGCACACTGAGTATGATGTAAATACTCTGCAACTGCATTCTGCAACAATATCCACAGCACATTAGATCTACACTGTTGACCCACAAATACTCTCTAGTGAAGGACCATAGCATATTGCTATTTTGTAACTGGCTCAAGAAGGATACCAGTACATGTTTTCATTTTTCTATATAACAAGTTAACAACACAAGTATGACAGGTAGGAATATGCAGCTAACAAAACGTTTTCTCCTACTGCTTTTCCCAACATTTTGGTGTCTGGTTATGTCTACGCTACAGTATCAAAAATTGCTTGAACATGATCTTGATTAAGTGAAGCTGTCACCATTCATTTTGGCTGGCTTTAAAAAATCAAAAGCAGTCACGGTGACAGCAGCAGCAGCAGCAGTAGGCTTACTCTTACATTAAGAAGCATCGAACATCACAAAAAGAAGTACTTAGGCAGCGATGCTGTCCATTGACATCGTGTTCTTCGTGATTGTGTTTGCAGCGACAGTTCAATCGCCAAGTTGCAGGGTTAAAGTTCCGTCGCTTTGGCAGCCAATACTCGCCAACATCTTCCGGTCGAGCCGGAACGAATGCAAAAGCCTTGCAGCCACATCCCGGCTGCCGACATGGCACACAGACACTCTGCCCTGTTAGTAGAACATGCACAGCATTAGTTCAGTCGATGCAAATAACAGAGCACCTACAGATATGTTATAGTTCTTGCACGAAGCCCTTCAATTAGAAATGTGATATTGCCAAAATTGGAAACTGCAGTGTTAGTAATAAATAGTTTTTAAGCATGCTGATATGGAAGTCATAAAGAAGAAAAACAGAGGCGAAAGTCTGTGTCTGCTACACTGATATGAAACAGTGTGAATCTATCAATCTTAATTATGCCTACTAATCAATTCATTTAGCAAAAGGAGAAAACCATTATATTATACAACTAATTTTTGTACTTTGCAATGTCGTGTAGCAATGCATCTAAACAACAGCAGGGTGATTACTTGAATATGGTAGAAAATTTCCTGCTAAGAATGTGTGAAAGAATTTTGAAAACAGATCAATATAAAAAGATATGTGCAAAAAAAGCATTGTGGCATGGTATTCTGACTAGCACTTTTAGAAATGTACAGGGATAGTGGCATACCATTGTATTTGTGATGTGCAGCTAAAGAGTGACCACAGAAACACCTTGATGACTGGCCAACTCGCTGGCAATCCCACTTGAACTCTGGACATCTCCATCCAATGTATATACCTGAAAAAACACATCTAATACACATCACATATTAGAAATGTGAGTACGGAGACTAAGGACTGTGAGTTGAAAAGTTTAGAAAAGCTACCTGCACAATGCACGAACAGCATGGAGTTCTATATTTTAGGCGCAGTAGTAGAATGCATCACACGTCTTAGCCATCGTCTAGGCGTCTGGACTTTAGTTTATCACGACAAAATTTTGTGCCCCTGGGTAAAGGGGTTTCCCTCAAACCCCCTTAAAAACTATTTCGCTGATATTGGCTCTACTAGTGTGAAAACGGTTGCAGATAGATAACATGTTGCTTATCATAACAAGCACTGGCCACGGGTTTTTAAATTTTATAAACATCGATGACCTTGAACGACCTTGAACTCCCAAAAGGGGGTTTTTAGTAAATTTTCTGCAATTTTTGGCCACAGCACACATTTCAAATGTGAACTGTGACGAAATACCTGAAGACAGACCAAGACAACCTGCATATGAAATTTTCAGCATTAAGTGCAGATAGTAGCAGTCCAAGTGCTGACCACTTAAGTTCAAGGAGGCCTGCGCACGCAAGCATAAAAGAAGGGTACCCCTCTAAAAGTAATTATTTTACTGATATTGCCTCATCTAGCATGAAAACAGTTGCAGATAGGCACATACATCCTCCTTATGATAACGAGCACTAGCCTAGTGATGAGCTACTTAGAAATGTCAACATTGATGATCTTGAATGACCTTGAACCCCCAAAATAGGGTTTTTTAATAAATTTTTTTTTGCAATTTTGGGTTGCGACACACATTATAAGAATGAATTGCATATAATTATTAATTATTTTATTGCATGCTGTACACTGATTGCCGAAGTGGCAGGACCGCTGCTATTGCACATCATGTGAGCTTTTTTCAAATTACTTGCAAAATATTTCAGCTGTATATCTGAGCTTGAACATTTAACCCCAGACTCTGTGAGCTATTGTGCCATCAAAAATCAGTGCTTTAAAGCCAGTATGTGAACTGCCAGTAATACTATTACTAAGAGATTTTATGTATGTGTAACTGGCCTACTTACCTCCAGGTCAGGTTAGAGTCAGTCCTTTGGAGATATATGCAACAAATTTTTTTAAACTTTAGCATGTAAAAAATCTGCAGTAAAAATGCTGAATAATATATAAGTTGGCATTAATACATAAAGTGGACTGAAGTGCTAGTACCAGTTTCCTGAGCCTCAAGTGCAGCTTCTCTTTCTGGGTCAAAAAGTTTCTTGACCTTTGACCCAAAGTCATCATTCATTGCACGAGCAAAGGAGATTACATCATAGTTCTTGGCTGGCTGTATTGGCCTCATTGTATATCCTGTGACAAAATCAAACAAAAAAATTGTTAATAAAACAGAAAGCATGAACAAAGTTCATTCAATTAAAACCTCAACTGAAGACTGTATTTTATTTATCACTATCAGTTTTGCAGAAATCGTAATAGTGAAAAATGTTGTAAAAACTGTGAATGCAAATCATGATCCAGATCCTGGAAAACTAGACCCAAATTGTGCGCTGGATCACACCAAAAAATTTAATCAACTGTTCCTTGAGCCATGATCAACCCTTCTAAAACATTCATCAAATTTTTAAAACAATTATCCAAGCTCTAAACTGCCACCAAAATCAATTTACTTAATCTATATGGTTACCTCATAGGGTCACACATGACCATTTGTGAAAAATTTCATCAGAATCCATTCAAAACTGTAAGCAATCTTATGGGCAGACAAGCAGACACAAAATCGAACAAAGAAAACTAAAAGCACGACCTTCATTTTTTACTAGCAGCTTTGACAATAACAGCAACGTTTAATATTAAACAACAAAATAGATTAAACAAAAAAGTGACACATTAAAGAAATTAATTTCAGCAGCGATTCTGCGAAAAATATCAAAAACAGTCAAAATGAAGCCAAATACCTTTCGGGGCCAATAATGTCTGATTAGTTTGTCCTGTTCCACGCTGTGCTACTGGTCTACTGCTTCGTGACACCACAGCTTGATTCTCTGTTCTCTGCATTACAGTAATGTACAATCCACACAATAAACACTAACTGAAATGAACTGCTTTGCAACAATGGCAGCTCTATAGCAAAATTCAAAAATACAGAATAATTAATACCAATAACCTGAAGAACATAAATCACAAAAATATTAAGAAAAGAAGTTAAAACTTAACATTATACCTGTGCAGAAGTTTTCTTCTCTGCTGTTGATCTCTGACTGGTCCCCGCATTGCCACCCTTTTTTGCAGCATGAGCCATTATACTCTTGAAACTAAACACCAAATGTTATTTTACCATAATATACATTTATAAGTAACATTATAACAATTCTCTGCATTACAATCTTCAAACGAATGACACGCCCAATTATTGTATACATCTCCATGACGACGTTCAATCGAACTAGTGTTGGGCAATGTCGATACAATACGAATATGACAAAAACAGTTACTGTAACGATCCGTTTGCTATGGGTATTTGACAGCGAGCAATGCATTTCGCGGGGCTTCTATTTTCATGCAGTTCTTTTCCGAAACACATTCTATCGTTGTAAAATAGAAAATACGTCTAGACACCATTGACTCGATCCAGAGGTGAAACTTGGCATTTGCTGTGCAATTTTCTGCGTTCGGCAAAGCCAGCCAGCGCTTTATCACTGGAAAATGAAAATCGATATTTTCACGCAGCGAGTGGGAAACCTGCGGAGAGTCCAGCTGCATAGATTAGCGACAATGCTGTCATCGAGGCACGGTCAGTGGGCGACGAATGGACACGTCAACCTGTTGCACAGAGAGAGAGAGAGGAGAGAGAAGGAGGAGAGTGGGATGGGATGGCGAGGCGGGCAGGCGATGCCTTGTGGTCGAGCGTCCGTCCGTCCGTCCGTCCGGCCCCTGAGCCCTCTAGACGCGCGAGCCAAGCCGGCGTTGATCGATCTAGTGCCGCGCCGCGTCAGGCTCATGCCACCCACGTAGATCCTTGTGTCCTGACCGCCCGTCCGCTCGACCGCCCGCCACGACCAACGAAACATAATCACCGGCATCGATTATTATCATATCATCAGCATCGTAGCCTAGACTCAGTCAGTCAGTCAGATGTGACAGTCTGACGAACAGGCACTGTTTTGTCCAGTCATTACTTAAAGGAAGCGACTGTTGCTCTCTAAGTAACAAAATTGACACCATTTTTGTTTCTTTCTTTTTGTCTTGTTTTATTTTTTGATCAGACACTTTCACCCAGGTTTTTCATCGATCGCTCTGTTTTTTAAATGTTATCTCGTCTTTTTCACTTTCACTCATTTTTATTAATTGTCCGTAGCTGCACAACCCTTTTACTACATGTCATAGTAAACACTCAACAAGTTGTTTCACGAATCATTTCCACCGTAGACTGTTTTAGTGTCCACATGACTGTAGTCAACATTAAAGACTTTATAGGCTTAGGCCTACCGGTATGTTGCATATCATCGGTTACAGTACCCGCTGAAATAGCCTTATAATCCGGTCTATTTTCGGTTATTTCCTGCTTTCCACTTGCGGTAGACCAAGCCGACCACCTCTCAATTTTAGCGTACCATGTGCGTTATTGCATGATCGAACCAATCAGTATCGTTTCGGTCCGACAGTTGCCGATAACATTTTGATCACCGTACCTTCACTACTTCTCTTATCACCGCTGCTGCTGCAGCTGAGCACGGGAATCATGAATATTAATGAAATCAGCCAGCAGGCCTACTGTGGGCCGAGCTGCGGGCGTGTTGGCAAACTGCAGCTGCACGTGGGCTTCGATCTTAGCCTGTCACGTGATCTATCGATCAGCAACAGCCAAGATGGCTGCCGGCGATATGATGGAGTCGTCGATAGCGTTCTGGAAAGAGTTCAATTCGGGTGATTTGCAGGTTGGTACAGTAGCGCGTTTGGTGGCGAATGATTTGCGCTAGATTGCACAAAAACTTTCACTAACTTATGTTGGCTTTTGATGCTCGTCGGTCGAGTTGTGTTGACGTGTTCGTTGCCCATTCGAAAGATGCTATCGATCGCCGTCTATCGTACGAAAAATCAATGCGCTGCAACGTCGACACAGCGTTGTTCGTTCTGAATTTACTGTTGAGTTTCACTGCTTGCTGGCTTTCGTTGTATGCGTTTTATGTGTCATTTTAGCATTTGGCTAATGTTGCGGCAAACTTTGAAGTCCAGTAAAACTTTTGTTTGTATTTGCCTAACATCAGGCAATTTGCAAACAAAGTGCTTTTGCGCTTTCTTGCTTTGTTCTCATATATTCTTCTGTATGTTTGAGGTGCATGTTTTTGTCGTTTTACAGTAGTTTATGTGTGGTTTAATTTATGCTGACATATATCATGGCTTTGCATTTGCATATTTATAATTTAGTGTACTATTATCTTGTAGCAGTCTCCAAAGGTCCTTTACTAGGAGACCCAACGTCAGTTAACCTAACGTGGATTAACAACTGAAAAGTCTCGGAGTCTTGGCAGACAAATAAGTGAAAGTAGTACTAGCAGTAGCAGTACTACATTGATTATGGTACTTTAATAATTTTGTTTAAAATGAAATAATGCATGTAACAGTAAAACCATATTTCATTAAGCAAGTATGCCAGCAAAAGCCATGTTGGCCATTTAAGTCCTGTTGTTAAAATATCATGCCAGACCGATGGCACATGACCGTGATCTAACAACTAAACAAGCAGAGCTGTGCATGACAGTGTGTGACAACAATTTTAGAATCTGCGAATACTTTGGGAACTGACATGGTTGTAGAACATTGCAGAACATGAGCCAGCAGTAGGCATATATATATATTTTGCATAAAGTGTTAGTTTGTTCTTCCGTGGCTCTCCCCTGGAAAAATGGTGAAAGTTGAGTAACTTATTGTGTTAGTGTGCTTTTCAGTTTTGCATTTATACAATTTGTAAAAGACTAGGAAGAGCATTTGGTGAGAGTAAAATGTAGTTTTTGGTTTTAATGCTCAATGCTTAAATTGAGGTGAAATGCAGGGGAACGTCATTCCTCTATTTTTTTCTAAGAGGAATGGCGTTCTGCACACACTGTTTAGTTACTTTTATACGTCGTCTAAAACGTTTTTACTTCTCATTTTACTAGTACATCAAGCACATTCGAGGTTATTACGGTTGACATGCTACATGAAATTGAATTACTTAATTACATTCTGCCACTTCTGGGGGATCTGGAGGGGGAACGCTGTGGTTTGAACCTTTTTGTCATCATTTTCTGTTGTCATTTTCTAAAAAAAACTCATCAGAAACCAGATTTTATGGCTAAAATACACCAAATTCAATTTCGGCTGGTATTCTGCCCCGTATCCCACTAGAGGATCTTACAATGCTCCCCCATACCTCTTAGTCAGCAGGGGATGGGGACACATTTGTTGTAAGGCGCTGCCGTTCATGACTGTCATAGGATTATGGTGATTGTTGCTGCGATTATTGTCTGGTGAGACCTAAATCAATTAATCAATGTAATTCCTGCAAGGCGGCGGCAGGAGGTGCCGGCCTGGTGCTATGCGGTTCCATTGTTGAGCTGGTCTGCCTGTGGAGTATGGATGAATGAATGAATGAATGAATGACCGCTGCCGCTGTTGACGCCCTCAGCATCCTTTTTGTCGGTCTTCTTTGTCATCGGTCCTTGCTTCCCTGCTGCTGCGGGCTACTGGCTTCCTGTTACTCCCGTCACAGACAGATGAACGGTCAGACAGACTGGAGTGAGTGGCCAACGGACGAACGGACTGGGAGCCAGCCCTGTCTGGAGGCGGGTTGGGAGGGGTGAGTTGCGCCGTATTACCGAAAAAGTGCTGGCCATTGATTTGCCGCCCGCGCTCGGTCGGCGGGAAGCGAGAGCGAGAGCGGCAGACTGTTGCTAATCTATATTGATGGGGTCCACCTAGCCAGCGGTCGGGTCGTATCGTGTATTTGTTAGGAGGGGATCCTAGGTGGCAGGGCTGCTGGTACATGGGTGGGATGCACATCGCGTGGCGACCGGGCTGAAAGGTGTGACACACAGACACATCGTGCTCTGTGGTCAGAGTGGTCAGCATGATGACGTGATAGGCCTAGGGGTACTGCACTACTGCTAGTGAAAGTGCGCTATGGTCGGCCGGCCCGTGCAGTGAGTGACCATCAGTGACTGGTCGGTTGCGCCAGCTGTTGCCGATCGATACACGATACACTAGCCGCAATGCCACGCCGTGTCACCGTCTCACTTATGGCAGGGACTCAATCGATTTGAGCCTGCAGACTTTTGACCGCACAGTCACGTGGCGTCAGTCGGCGACAACGCAAGACGTCCTGGGCCGTCCACGTGATAACGCTTTCGCTACCTGTCTTAACCACACCATCTCGAATACACTTTCACTTCAGTAATAGTCTGCAAACAGAACTGCATCTGTACGATTGAAATTCATCAATACGACCAAAGATAGTTAAATACCTTAACGTTTCGACTTCCACCAGAAGTCTTCATCAGAAGAAAATAAACATCATTTCTTCATTCGGTTCTTGGCGCAGTAAGAACCGTTTGAAGATATGTTTACTTTTTCTGATGAAGACTTCTGGTGGAAGTCGAAACGTTCAGATGTTTAACTATTTTTGGTCGTATTTGATGAATTTCACTCGTAAAGTACATTCGACCAAATGAATCTATTCGCAGAACTGCATCTGGCTGAATTCGATGGCTACTGAAAGCAGAGATTCCAGCGCTTATAGTGACTTCTGTTTTCGCGAGCCTTATTAGTAGTAGTAGTAGCAGCAGCAGCAGAATATTTCATGCTCATGCACCGAGCTGGGTGTGTTTCATACGTTGAGTTGTTGTAAGGTGACATATGAGGTCTTCTTTGCATTGGTCAGTTCTCAGCAAGAAATGGATGATGTCGGATTTTGAATTGTGTTAACAAGCTACAATAAATCTTGAACTTAGAATTATTGCAGCTTATTTCAGATAAAATTAGGCGGCTGGAGGCATCATTCCACTGGCTATTATGATAGATCATATGGTTGTGTGATCTGTCCATCTGTCACATGCTGGCTTCCTGATCTGTCAAAGCTGTTGGATGGAATGAGGTGTCATCTGTCATTGTTAATGCATGCCACCAAACAACTTTGTATATATGACAGGGACAACCCTTCTCCCAATTGCGGCAAGGCCCATTAAGGGGAGGTTTGGAGTCAAGACTTTTAAGCAAGAATTCATTGCATTACATTTGGTGGGTTTTATTAACTTTTATACATAGGATTTATCTCCTATAGCGTTCAGTGGCACCTAGTGCCAATTGAATTGAGTTTTTAGTTACCAATCCACTCATCTATGGCATTGAATAGTGAATACTGATGCGTTTCGTCGCTATTACTGTCTACACTGCCGATGTACTTGTTGAGTTAGGCTTGTGGTTTCAGTTCCATTCCAGTCAGTCCAGTGGAGTTCATGAAGCATTCTGTTGCGGTACCTTATTTAAAGGAACTGCAAGCTAACTGACAAACCTGTTTCGTTCATTGTACAGTTGATATTGTTGTGTCGATGTCAGTGAATGCTCTGCGGGCATCCAGTAATTATACTAGTGCAGCAGGTAATGATGCGTGTGGCTAGGGCGTGTCGTGCTCGGTGAATGTCTTACTTCGTTGGACTGTGCATAGTCGATTGGGATTGCGGCGTCGCTCGTTACCGTGTGCTGTTTCCATGGCAACCAGTCGGTGCGGCTATTGATCTGGGCCGGCTCGCTGTGGGTGGTCTGTTGGTGAGGCCCCCAGGCGGGCGGCCTGCTTGGCTCGGCTTCGCTCAAGCGTCTGATCGATTCTGGATCAATGCTTCGTTATTTATCGACCTGGGCCGGCCTGTGTCCCATTATACAATCGTCCCCCCCAGAAAAGTCTCCCGCCGGCCGATAATTTACCGGCAAAAATCCGCCCCGCCCGCTCGGCTGGGGGAAACTTTTCTGGGGCGATTCTATAACGGGGAGACTTTTTATAGGGCCGGCGATATTTTACTAAGGGGATACATGTCAATTCCGTGATTATCTTTCCGCGGGCGGATTTTTTATGAGAGAGACATTTTAATGTGACACCGGCGAAGCCCGCGGCGCTGCGTCTGACGAAATGTGAAATCGATCCGGAGGCCGAGCGGGTGATTGATTTCAGCGTGTTACCGACGTCGTTATATCGATTAGCCCGCCGGTTGGCTCGGCGCTCACGGTCGATATCTACACTGTGCCGCTTGCTTGTGTATGTGCGCCCCGACGATCGATATGCCGATGACGATGGCGATGACGACCATGATGATGTTGGTGGTGATGACAATTTGCTCGCAGCTATAACGAAATCATGATGCGTTCCCAGCTCCATTGGTTTGAATTTTGTGTGAAATTTACAGACCATAATGCTGGTCAGGGAGGAAGTTGCAAGTTTTTCCAATTCAGAATGTTTGCAATTTCTTGCCGTGTACGCCTTATTGTATCGTGTTGCTTCCATGCTCTTGACACCGTTGGTTGGGCAACAGAAAGGTCGTTCAGACTGTACAGAATCTGCTGTGCAGTTTGTTCTCAACACGTTGATTATAAATTGGACGAAAGTAGATGAAGAAGTTTGCAACAATGCATAATGTTTATTGTATTGCACGTCTAAATACAGTGATATTCTGTGCATTATCAATTGAACCACCTCCGCCAAAAACATGACCACCAAATGCGATTTTGAGCTTGAAGTGCTCAAAAATGTGTTTGCGGACGAGTCTCTGTCCCATACCCCACTGACGAAACTACAGCAAAAGGTGAATTTTTAAAGGTAAATTTCAGTACTTGCTATATAGCGCTTCTTACATGAGACGGACTCATGGCCAGAAGTGCCTTTCTGTCTCTTAAGTGGCAGCTGATTGGCATGAGCTAATGGTATCTGCAGCACACTATGCAGCCAGCGAACAGGAACAGTTGGACCCGCGGTTTGCAGCTAGTAGACATACCACCACCCCAGTCAGTCTCACCAGGCCCGTGCCCTGTAGCTGTAGCTCGTAAGCTACTACTCATTTCTAAGCTCACTTAGGGAAGTTAGGTTAGGAGACTGAGTTAACCCACTATAGTTTGATTAATGGAGGGCTGCTTTCGGCCCAGGGAGGTGGACTCGAACCTGCTGCTTTGTAAGTTTGATGCTTATAATGTTTGCACAAAATTGCGAAGCCATGCAATGTAGCTGTAAAAAATGCAGGAAAAAGTTTTTGTATCACATTTGAAGTGTTCTTGTGATAAGCTGAGAGCCAGCCACATGAGTATTACAGTAGTCGCTAGGGGGCTGGGTGATCAATGATTGTTAGATTGATTGATGGTGAATGATGTGTCGAGGTTGATGATTGATGCAGAAGGAGCTGGCGTCAGTAGCAGAGTCAGTCGCCGATCGACTTCATGCCAGCGATGAGTCGCGAAATCTTCTCATTGAACAGACTCGAGAATTCAAAAAGAACAGCTCCGAAGTGTGTATTCCTTATCCATTGTGACCGTGAATTAAATAATATGGAGGTTTTAATTTTTGCTAGTACTGTCATTAATTATATGGATGGGTAGCCTTTTTTCACTGGTAAGGACAGTTGGATTTTTGTAGCAAAATCAAGGTCAGGAATTTGATATTTTACTGCACATTCTGCTAGATAAAGGTTACTCATACTTATTTCCTTCTGTTGGCATTAGAACATTGTCTTAGCAGTTTAATTTAGTGATAATTGGCGATGACATTAAGGTCAGAAGTTGTTGTTATTGCAGTCGTTTTTGTTGTGCATTATCAGGAAGTCCGACTCGCCATTGCTCCGTTGCTGCGTGGTTTCCAAGCTGAATTTGATGCCGCAGCCAAGCGAACAAAGGCGGCAGATGGCGCTTTTTTAGCTGTATACAAGAAGCTCGTTCATATGCCTGGTCAGTGCTTTAGTTTCAACCTGTTAACCATGGACATTGTCATTATTAGTCATACGTAGCCATTTTCCTCAAATGTGTACTTACTTCATTTGGATAGATTTATAGATAACATACAGGAAAAATGCTTTGAAATCTGTATGTAGGTTCCAAGCTAGTTTGTCATTTATCATGTTTTTAATTGTGCTCTAGTACGTGTAATATAAATTGTGATAAATCTTTATGGCAGCCATAATAGCTTTTAGCTTACACTGCTGTGTTGTGTTTGCTGTGTGAATTTAGCAATGCTTCCGGTACTGGAGAATGCACGTCAGACAGTGCAGACTCTGAAGCAACTGGAGATGGAGAACTCTCAGCTGAAAGCAACCATTGAACAGCATGAGGTTGATGCTAAGAGCCAAGGTAATACCAAGTCATCGCCATCTGCCTGCTATTGTACTGATGATGTCAGACATAACAGCTTTTTTGTGCGCATCGGTTTTTACCCGCGATAGTAGAATGCTTCGCGCGTCTTAGCCATGGCTGCCTTGGGCGTCTTCTGTCTGTCTGTCTGTCTGGACGTCACACTGCTGTATTGTGTCAAAATGGTGCAAGTTAGGATCATGAAATCTTCACCATGGGCTGCCCCAAGGTCTCCAGTTTTTTTGTGACAAAAATTTTGTGCCCATGGGTGCAGGGTTTTTCCTTGAATGAGGGCGTCAAAGAGGTGTACCCTTCTAAAAAGACATTATTTTGCTGTTATTGGCTCGTTTAGTGTGAAAATGGTTGCAGATAGGTACAGACATGCTGCTTATCTAAGCTTAGAGATGTTACATAATGTTTTTTATGCTATAATAGTTAGCAAAATTACTTATGCTATCTCATCTTGGTACAGTTTTCTTGCTAAAGCACAAATTGCTCAGATAAATAGTTTGTTTAAGCGTGCCTTTAAGTATGGATATGTTAAGTTCATCATAACTGTAGAAGAGCTATTGGCAAGCTATGATGACCAGCTTTTTTATAAAGCAACTTATGATAATCATTGTCTACATCACCTATTACCGGTTGCCAAGTCTAACAAATATGGA
>Ga0209367_1004597_pt1 | contig 19089 bp, 16 predicted proteins | sample WorMetLIZISLAND2_FD_187412 | JGI IMG/M metagenome (GOLD analysis project Ga0209367, IMG submission 187412) | Marine gutless worms symbiont microbial communities from Max Planck institute for Marine Microbiology, Germany - Olavius geniculatus... ... | reverse complement strand
CCCCATACGTGATAGTCCATTGGGTTTATATTCGACGAATTTGGAGGCCATTGGTCTTTTGTGATGATATCTGGACAGCTGGCCCGCAGCCAGTTCTGTGCGCTGCACGGCTTGCGCGCTGTGTGTGCTGACGCGCCGTCCTGCTGGAAGATGAATCCGGTGGGCAGCCAGCGGTTGCTTTAAAGGAAGGATAATTTAATGATAATTTATAAACAATATAATTTGCTGTTTATCAAAACGTCACTGTGACGTCATCGGCAGTAACGTGTAACAAGTTTTTAAAAATTAAGTAGCTTTTTTAGCATGAACATTTTTGAATGCCGAAAAATCGGTAAGCGGTCACATTAAAAAGTCTATAACTTCGTTATTTATCAACAGAATCACATTTTACTTGGCAGTTAGATGTAGAAGGTTTCAGTAAATAAAGCTGAAAAATTTTATATTAAAATCCGAAACGGTTGCCGAGAAAACGGCAAAAAAATTTAGGGGTCCACTTTTTTCTGCCGCACTCTGTAGAACTATATTGCTATAGCTGACATGGCACACGCTCATCAGTATTGTCTTTCACCAGCGTTTAAGGCCAGCTGACATTGAGTGCAAAAACCTATAACCTACGAGCACCACCTCTGATAATTAAGTTTAGTCAACACCTAATAATAACTTCTCTCAGCAATTCTTAACCAGTAGTTACAACAGCTAAGTAATTCTTGAGTATACTGTGACTCAAATTTGTATCCTAAAATTGTAAGAACTCCATTATACACATGCATATGTAATTAACATAATGGTAGTTCTAATAATCTTGTCTTATGTCTGTCTAGAGGATAAGAGGGAAGATTATTAGAACTACCATTATGTTAATTACATATGCACGCGTATAATGGAGTTCTTACGATTTTACTTTTAGCTTGTTTTTTGTATTTTGTTTCTATAAAGGTTAAACTTACTGTTCCATTATAATTGTGTTTGTGTGCATTCCGCCTGGAAAGGCCGTCCCCGAAATGACCTATACTGTGTCGGGTGGGACGTTAAACCCTACGCACTCACTCACTTTTATAAAAAAAAATATCGCCATCTGTAACACACATCTTTGTGAAGTGGCTTGCATTAAAAGTATAAAAAAATTTAAGGTACAAGACATTCAAATCTTGCAGAAAAACTATGGAATGCTCAGCATCTTTTAAATCGTCTTGACTCAGTAAGAAGGGGAGGAAAAGGGAGGGGAGGGACCTGGCTCTTGAGAAAATACACATGGACAGTGGACATCATCAACTTAACCCGCTTAAGACAACTCTGACTGACTGATAATGGTCACATCTGAATTCTTAACCCTTAGCTTTGAAAAATGAGTACAGAAATCCAGCTGGTGTGGAAGTCTGTGAACACATCTGTGTGAGTCGAGCTGTAAAATAACAAGAAATTTGAGCTAATGCTCACGAGATGCGCGAAAGCCTATAGCAGTTTCGGTTCAGTAGTCTAGCTGAAAATTGGAGTGTTCACGCTAAGTTAATATACAAATACCAAATTCTCTATCTGGATCGCATAACGATAGTTCCATGGCATCACCTTGTGAATAATATAGACTTGTGTCGCAGCATGAAATCACCAAAAAAATCCATAAAACCACCTATTTTGGCGTTCAAGGTCATTCAAGTTCATTGAATTCAGCGCCAATCGAGAGCCAATGTACGACTTCCTATTAGTGATTAATAGTAACCTAAGCCCTATCTTGCACCGTTACTGAGATACGGTGACTTATTGGCCAAAAATCACAAATTTTGCCCACCCCCCCTCTCATTTAGCGCCCTCGTTCGGGGTGACCCCCTTCGAAGTTATGGAAGAGCTTTACGGTTCTTGAAACTAGAGTCTTCTAGGCAGCCGACGGTGAAGATTTGGTGATTCTAGCTTGCACCGCTTTTGACTGATCCACCTGTGACAGACAGACGGACGGACGGACAGACGGACGAACAGAATTGCGATGGCTAAGACGCGCTGAAAGCAGTAGCTGATTTCGCGCGTAAAAACTGGGCCAAAAATAGAGAGCAGTGAAACTGACTACTAGTAACAGAATATTTGAACTCCGTCTAACAGTCGTGACTAATCTATATATCATATGACCTGTTACATCTGACAGAGTCAAAACTAGCAATGGGTAGCAAATACATATATTCTAATTCAGTCAAAATCTCTGACACAATTCACAGGTCATCAGTCATGCCAGAGCAATTTTCAGTCCATGGATGCTGTTGTCATGGCAACCTACGACAACTTCATCCTGCCCATCTTGGTCAACATCAGCAACCGCCAGACTGCTCAACCACGCCGGTAACTCATGACTACATACCACCTACACAATACATCGCACTATAACTGCTGTACATTTTTATTCACTGTCACAGCAACATACAGACAGAACTGATGCAATGCAACATATAAAATACAATAAACAGCGGAAAAAAGGAAAAATGTCCAGCACTATCACATCTCCGCAAAAACAATTTCCACCAACCCACAATTGATTTGAATCAATTAATTTGTCTCAATTCAAATTAATTGTGGTTCGGTAAAAATCAGTTACAAATTATGATGGAACAAAAAGCTCAGCTGTTGCGAGGGAAAGCCGACCATAGCACCTACGTCCTAAGCCTAGCATCCAACTTCCAATCACAGAGACAAAGCGATTTCTCAGAGGTGACACAGTTCCATGCACGCTATCTTAACGGAACACTGCTCTCGAAAATGCTAGTATAACACACATCAAAAAATATCAAACACAAATTTCACAAATTTTTCTAAAAATAAAAATGCCTTACTAGGGCAGACACGCTACAGCCTATATAGTTCCTGTTGCAGTACTGACCTTCAAGGTTATCCAAGGTCAAGGTCAATGATTTCTATCTCATCAAAAATTGCATGTGCTTTTTTCTATTAGTGACTAATAGTAACCTTGGCCCTATCTCTCACTGTTTTTGAGATATGGCCCGTTTTCCACTGAATTTCCTACCCCCTTTCCTACTCCCAATTTGAAAATGTTCGCTTGCAATAGATCGCTGAAATTTTGCAGGCCAGAGTTTAAAACACATGGCTAATTTTTCGTGTAAAAAGCTATCTTTTATGGCCTAATGCTTAGCCACAAAACATCCAATAAAGATGACGAACAGTTGGACAGATGAACAACAACCATACCAATAGCTCGACCGTTATATTTACTTAAGTACAGTGACTAAAAAGCTGTCTAAACAAATAGCAAAACTGAAGCAGTTTTACATATGCCAGGTATATGCAATCACTAGCAGCTATTTTGGCAAATCTTATGCCAATTTCTGGTAGTATCAAAATATTTAACTCAAAAGTACGCAACAATTACAAAACATAATTCAAACTTCAAAACTACAATAACTTGTACAAACAAAATAATCACTACATGAAAAAACCAAATAAACACGAGCATAAAATAAACGGTGGGAAGAACTGTGCCGTAGTTAGCCAAAAAAAAACAGTAATTGTGTGTTATAAACAAATTCCGATAATCAGTTACTGACAAGACTTCAACTGACAAGTCAATGTATTCATCTTGGCATGGACTGATTACTATTATGTTAATAGCTAACTTTTTTTTTAGCTAAATACTAAACTGCCTAAAGACTGAAAACAGTAGCATACTTTTCCATGATGAAGTATAACCAAAGAGTTGAAGTTGCCACCAGCAATGAGAATGTCAAAGGAACTAGAGCTGCTTGGCGGCAATGCACTCAAATGTGTCACTGGCAGCTGTACGTTTGCCAACGGCTCGTCACTAATCTGACATCAACACACATACACACATTTTGAATAAACATACAGATTGAAACAGCAACTAACAGAATGTGAAAAAGTTCATGATCCTAGCTTGCACCGTGTATGACTTCCTATTAGTGATTAATAGTAACTCACACGGTTATTGAGATACAGCGACTTATTGGCCAGAAATCGCAATTTTTCCCACCCCCCTCTCTTTTAGCACCCTCGATCGGGGTGACCCCCTTCGAATTTATGACAAAGCTTTACAGTTCCTGAAACTAGAGTCTTCCGGACCGCCGATGGTGAAAATTTGGTAATCCTAGCTTGCACCATTTTTGACTGATCCACAAGTGTGACGGATGGACAGAATTGCGATGTCTAAGATGCACATGTAAAAACTGGCAGTCATGTAAAACTGCTGTAGTAGAAAGATATGAGTTTATTATGCTTAGCAAAATACACCTAGACAGATACATACTAGACAGACAGACAGAAGTATTTATCAAAATGCAGATGCTAACTGTTGAAATGACACAACTCAACAAGTACATTACAACACAAACTGTAAGAACTACTCTTTACAAACATATGGTAACAAACATGAAGATTACAAAAATTTCACAGTTGGTTTTAATTGGAAGACACATATAAGAAGAGTGTCAAAGCTGTCACGCAATTCGGTGTCACTCACTCAGATGTATAATGATTGCAACAAACGAGTGCACCAATAATGGCACGAAACCTGGAAGTTTGTCATGAGATATATGACACCACTGCTTGTGGCTAGCGCTATCTGATAGTCAGAAGACATGTTGTGTTGATGCATTGGTAAATGAGTCGATGGATCAGTGTTAACAAATCTCCCGCAACACATCTGCACATAACATTACATTACATTGAAGTTTTTTTAACATGGCCTAAGTAAAAACTGCTAGGACCACAGATAAAAGCACAAGTCATGACAAAAGTACATAAGGATAGGACTGTGTAAACAGAAATGTTTTCAGTTCATGGCAGAACTGTGATGGTGCGTTGCATGCAACGATGTCCGGTGGCAAACTGTTCCATAGTCAAGCACCAGTGATGATGAAGGCTCAGTCACCAACAGTTGTGCACTGCAACTGGGGAACATCCATTTGGTGTGTCAGTGAGGATCGCAGACGTCGTCTTGACGGCATATCGGACAAACGTCGCAGGTCTGCAGCCAGGTAGTATGGTGCCGTGCCGTTCAGTGAGCGATAGACGATCGTTGCCAGCTTGAACTGTACATGCTCTGGTGCTCTCAGCCAGTGGAAACTGGTGAAGCATGTCAGAGATGTGGTCCGAGCACCGCAAGCCAGCAATGGATCATACGGCAGTGTTGAGTACCGACCGGAGTCGGCGGTACAGGCTGCTTGGTAAGGTAAGCCTACCAGTACAGCATTGCCGTAGTCCAATCGGGACAGAATGAGCATGACGACAAGCATCTGGTAGACAGACGTCGGCACCGAACGTCAAATACTGCGCAGCTGATGAAAAATGGAGAAGCAGCTGGCAACGGCTTTCTGAATGTGGCATCGCATGCTGCGGTCGGTGTCAAAGTAAATTCCGAGATCAGGGACTGACTTCAATGGGTTGACGAAGTCGGACCCAATTCTAAGAGCTGACATGAGCAGCTGATGACAACGATGCGCTGTTGCGCACCAGAGCAGATTGGTCTTGCCAGTGTTTAACTGCAGATGGTTGGCCACCTTCCACACGGCGACTACGTCGACACATGCAGACAGGCATGCCTGGAACTCAGCGACAGCAGATGGCCTGCACGAGCCGTAAACCTAAGTGTCATCGGCGTACAGATGTGGCCGCAATTTACTGTAGTGTAATACATAATATTATCTAATAATGCAATACATCATTATAATATTATAGCAAATCAATTCCTGCTAGAAGATATTCAGATGTGTGTAATTTGTGATGAAAGAAAAACTGACAAAAACCTCCACAATGGCCAAAAAGTCACGTTTTGCAAAGTGACATATCCAAAAATCTAACAAAAAAATACTAGACGACAACAAATGCCTTTTTAGTACTCTACAAGTGTATGTAGTCCTCTGTCCCAGTAAGTAATAATCAGACAACCAAGATGTCACATACAGCTGTAATGGTGTCAGGCGTTGGAAGTATGAGCACAATAGTGCCATGCTGTATGACATACAGCTGAGTCCTATCTGCTACAAGAACACAGCTTGATGTCAGCCCGTCTGACGGCTTCAGTGTTGCAGCCAGCACACTCGTCACTTTCACCACATGTGCACCACCGACGCCCTGCCACGACAACATTCCTCAGCCGTAATGACCAAAATGAGATCTGGGCAAAACAACTGTCCCTATCTTTGCCAAAAATTCTAAAACTCTGTGAATATTTGGCAAAGACACAAACAAAGGTTTGGTGCCATGTTTTTTTTACAATATCTAATCCTTTTTCTAAAAGGTGCAGCAACACATGCTTAGATGATGTGTAGATTCAGTTTAAAAGACAAAAAAAATATAGATCAGCAAAAATTAAAAGACTGATGCCAGTTAGCTTAACAGTAGCAGGCACAGATTTCAGTGGTGAGGACATGCTGAATATAAAGATGATTCAGACTGAGTGAAGTGATGTACATTAATGGAGACTGAGGAAACTAGATAAAGAAAATGGCCTGTACAAGTACCGTTGCAACAATTCCAAAAAGTTTACTTTTACAGACTAGCGTAAGCTGGAGTAATCACAGAAAAAATGACCCAGCCAAAGAAAACAGTGAGTGCACTGCATTGCTATAAGTACAAAGAGATATTAAAGTACAGCTATAGATGGAATTTTACGTATACATATAACATATATGTACCTTTGACCATCTAAGGTGAGCTAGCTGCAACTTCCAAAGATCAAAATATGGTGTGAATGAGCAGATGTCACCATCTGTATCCACAGTTACTATTCCAACACTGCCAGCTACAACAGCCAACCAGACATTTCAGAGTTGTCCACACTTGATCCACAGCAATGTTAAAAGTCATTGTAAAGTTGAATTAAGGCTTGATAACACTGCCGAATTCAACATGACTTTCACAAAATGAATCAAAATGGAAAAGGTAATGACGCTGAAGTACACAAACTGTGTAGTCAAAGCTCACAAAATGTGAACTGATAAACTTACACCACACAATTATAGACCTCAATTACATGTCTTATGCAAAATAAACTTAGATCACAAATGTTCATAGTCAGTCATGTTTGGCTGTTAAAAGTCCAAAATTTTAATCAAATTTTAATAAAAATAACAACAACTAGAAAGCAGCCAGCACCCGCACACCTCCGCCAAGGCCATGTTGTTCGCGAGGTGGCAGCATCATCTTCGGTTGTCAGTGGTTTCCCTTATGCCGCATTAAAAGCAATGGTAACGAAAATTTCAAAGTCATCTAGAATCCAGGATTCTTTCTGGATCACCCCCAAAATTGAACCACTGGTAGTTTTTGCCATTCCCAGAGAATTTCAGAAAGATCCGTCCATAACTTTTTGAGTTATCTTGCTAACACACAGACAGATAAACAAACAAACAAACAAACAAAGTCTGGCAAAAACATAACCTCCTTGGCGGAGGTAATGAATAAATTTTTAATGATTAACTGATTGATTAATCATTAATTTCTACAGCCCTAAGTTTAAGAAAATCCAGACTGAATGACATACCATATCAACAATCACAAACTTACTGGCATCTGTGTCCAACAACAAGCAACATATGCAGCGATCAGTAACAACTTTTCTTGATAGAATCTGTTCATTGCAGAATACTGTAACAAAGCCACGAGAATCACCGATTACAATGTCACGTGAAGACAACTTTGTGACATCGTGTACAATCAATGACTGAATTGGACCACCTTTTGTCTCAAAGCTGGCTGCACACTGTACAGAACAATCAATGACATTTAGTGCTACAGTAAAAGCATGAAACAGAACATCACATGCAGACAAATAATATGACATTTTTCTGACATACTGTCAGGTAAATAAAACAATTCAATGAAGTTATGTATTCAGTCATGAGTACAACTGTCACCCGCACATAATGCACTATGCTTTAAAAGCCTACACATGCACAAACTGTCAAGACTTAATGTGGAAGCCTGTCAATGTTTAGTTTTGTTTGTGATTACGTTGCAACCACAGTACAATCAAAGTAATAACTATTATTTCAGTGGTAAAATCTAAGTTGCACAAAAAACTATGAAACTAAGTGCCAGAAATAACATTCCCGCTTTATAAAGTTCCCGTCTTCAGTTACAGTAAGAAAACAGTAATATTTTTTGCCGAGAACAAGTAATTCTATGATAAACTGATGAAATGCTAACATTTATTTTCGAAATATTTAAGAAACGTCCAGCTCTACAACCTTTGGACATGATAAATGACTCCCAACAGATGGCAGGTCATATGTTCGGACAACACCATCTTCGTGGCCAACGACTAACACAATCTTGGATGACCTGAGCAGTTCAAATAAAAATAGTTAGACTATTGTAAATGGTCAGTGCTAGCGGTAGATCAGCGATCTTGCACTAGTGAGCAGAAAATTACTAGCGGTAGATCGCCATTCATCTAATTACATTTATCTCGTTGTTAGTGTAAGAATGCAGCCACATTTCTTCACTGCATTGTTAAGACTGTGGTTGGAACTGAAATAATAATAATAATAATAATACCAATGCCAATGTTTATGGTGCTGTCATCATGGCACAGCCATTGCGAGAGTTCACTCGGTTCATTTGACTGGATGTAGCACGAGCGCCAGGTGGCTGCCGACCTTTAGACCAAGCCGATCAGCTTGAGCCAATAGATCCGCCGGTAGGCAGCTACAGAAACTATATTCACCATCGCCATTTATTATTACTCAGCTAGACAGCTGATACTCATTAATGTTATCAATTATCAAGTACTAAATACAATTTATTCAAAATCACTATAGTTCTAAGTCCGTGTTACAAAAAACAGCTTTTGCTTAAAATGAAATCTGATATAACACTGAATAAGCCTGACTTAAATACGTGACAGTGTAGTGGCATGGTTTATAGACCTTCTGTGTCTATCAGGAATATGAGTTCTACCATCTTCCCAATAATGTATCAACCCGATCTACCTCTAGCAATTTTCCAGTGCTAACAGCAAGATCGCCGATCTACCACTAGAATTATTGATTGTAAATTCACTATTATTACTATCACTGTGGTTCTTTAACTGGCTACATCTCCAGCTTAACAGAAATATGAATAAGTTAGCCTACGTTGTCACTGTCAGCGGAGTTCTATAGCATCAACATTGCATCAGTAGACGAATCTTTTGTCTAAAAATAAGCTACAAATATCTGCTGACAAGAACTGCTGGAGCGAGAGCAGAAGCTTAAACTACTGAATTCATAAACTATATACAAGCTACGAGATTGCTAGCCTTGTTATATACGGCTCTGATCTTATCTTGTAATTTAATATTAATTTAATATTAGGCTACGATATTGCGAATCTGGTAGCTCACGCACTATTACTAGAGCACTAATAAAAAACACAAAAACCAAGAATAAGCCAAAAAGGGTGTAACACATACTTGAAAATTTTGTTTACAGCAAACGTATTAAACCGTTGACTTAGTTTCACGCTAAATAAACCTTTCACAACACAATTTTTATAGTCGACCGGCATCGTTTACAAACTCGTGTTTGTTTACTCACAGATAGTGGGCGTGGCTATGATGACGATTTTTTAAGAAAGTAGGCTTAAATACTCTGGGAAGGACATGTGCGATCTGCATAGGGCTGGAAAAAAAACTAATTAAGGTTTTATGTTTTTTTTCAAGGTTTTTTGGTTTAGTGTTTAATGAACAACGAACACAAAATTACGACTCAGAAAAAACATGTTATACACCCTCTTATGAGTGAAGAACATAATGACATATAATTTTACAACAAATAAAAAACCCTAGAAAACATAAAATTGGATCGTTTGAAGTTTTTTTTAAAGAAAACCTACGTTTTTTCGGACGACCGTTTTTTCGAACAAATTTTTCGGCCCTGCATCTGCTGTTTGTGATTGCAGTCCAGGAGTACGATCTGGCATTTAATTCTCAATCCCGGTATCTGGGATAAAGAAAGGAAACACTATTTGTTGTGAAAAGTGCATCAAGGAAAAAAATAAAAGTGGGACAGGAAGGCTGCAAACTAGCATACGTGACAAAACCAGAGGACTAAATATTTACCAAGCTAGCTAATATTTTCATTTTAGACATCCCTCCTGAATAGCAATTTCACATTTTCAAGGGCAAATTACAAGTTATAATTTATAGCACACGAGGGTTGAAAAATACAATTACTTAAGTAATAAAGCAGTTCATCTATGCACATATCTAACTGGGTTTAACTCGAAACTACTAAGGCACTGCATATGAGATCAACTGCTAATGTATTTAGATACAGGGTAGGCAACTTATTGTCTGGAATACAAGAACAGGAGAGAGAGATAATTACAGGACGGATAAAAGAGTTACGTCAATATCAATTGCAACCTGTCATTATTAGAGCCTAGTTTTTTCCGCGAACTGCAAAATTTCAAGCCAGGCTGTGCAATTTTCCCTTTGCCGTGGAATTTGGATATTTCCGCGGAATTTTGTGGAATTTGAAAATTTAACAATGATTAATATGATTTTTGACTTGATGACTTGTCACGAAAAAAATCAAACTAAACTGCCAAAAGATCTGGGCCCTACCAATAGCTATTGCAGTATGGCACAATCGTAAATAAATGCAACGCAACTTGCACTTTTAAAACAAAAAAAATGTAAGTGATTTTCTTTGTACGTTATTAGCATAACTCAACACAATGTCACTATGCCAGCCAGCCCTACAAAAAAGTTTTTGAACAGGATAAAGCTCAATTTACTTACAAATGGAAGACCACGGTAAGCCGCGGAATTTGGCAAACTGGCCCGCAAAATTTGGCAAAATTCTGCGAAAAACTGTGGGCCCTATTTATTATACATCTGCTAGCTGGAGCAGCTGTAACTTAAGTGACTAAATAAAAAGAAAAAACTCAAGCATCTTACACCACATGATCACTCATTACAAGCCATTTAGAAACAAAAAGGCAGCAGTTTATGAAAATGATTTGACCGGAAAAAAGGATATGCAATCATTTGTTAACACAACTCTGTTGGAATGCAAAGCACAACACAGAATCAGTGGGAACTGACGCATGTCCACCACATCCACAGACATCCAATGGAATTCTGTCTTGAACCCTGTTAGGGACTTCGAATCTTCCATCCCCAAGAGCACTGTTTTATTCCCCTTAGCAAATTCCTGGTTACGATCAACCCTGCACAAGGTCCTGTGCAAAAAGTAAACCTACCTTAACATAGTGCATTCAGATCAACTTATCAAGTCATCTAAACATAAACATATTATTGTTCCAAAAAGCTGTTAGCCAAACAAACTGTCAACAGTCAACAGCGAAATCGACAGCATCAGTGGTCTATTCTATTCTTAGTCCTTCGCTTAACCTTTTCCTCTAAAATAGCTTCCATTGTTTTTGAACGTTTAAATTCAGGAGCTGATGGATCAACGTTGTACAGTGGGTTGTCATAAATAGCACTGAAACGAGGATCGGTGATGTCCACCTGCAACAACAAAGCAAAAATTTCATAATTATTGCACCAGAAAAAAAACAAATAATAACTACTATGATCAAGCGAAATACATTCATAGTTGTAGCATTATTCACATACATAAATAGCTCTACTGACTTCATTGGTTAATCCTCAGGAAAGCACTGAAGCAGACGCTCTGCTCTGTGCAGCGAAACCGAGCTCACTGGGTGGGTGACTGACCAGGTGAATGAATGATTAAGGTCGAATTTCTAAATCTAACTGGCAAGTTGAGTTAGATGATAACTGACAGATATGCATAACTCGCATTTTCCGTTGCACTAACTAACAGTTATAATGGCCAAAAATTTAACTGACCGAAATCAGCCAGTTAGCTAACCATCGATCGTAGTAATCGTATTTAATGCAACTTTTGCACCATTTTACAAGCAGTTAATCGAACAACGTGATACTATGCTTGATGAAACGTTTGTTACTACAAATTTTACTACACTTCCTATTAGTGATTAATAGTAACCTAGGCCCTATCTCGCACTGTTACTGAGATACAGCGACTTATTGGCCAAAAATAGCAAATTTTGCCCACCCCTCTCTCATTTAGTGCCCTCGTTCAGTGTGACCCCCTTTGAATTTATGGAAAAGCTTTACGATTCCTGAAACTATAGTCTTCCAGGCAGCCAACGGTGAAGATTTGACGATCCTATATTGTACCGTTTTTGACTGATCCACCTGTGTGACAGACAGACGGACAGACAGAATCGCGATGGCTAAGGCGCTGAAAGCAATAGCTGCTTTCGGGCATAATAAACCATGCCAACTTACCACAGTATCATCGTTTTGAGACACTTTCTCTGCTTTCCGTTTCTGCTTTCGTTTCCTTTTCCTTCTTTTCTCATTAGTTGCATCGGATGCTGGTTGATTTGATTCATGGTCCATTACCAACAATGCCAATTCTGCCTAAATGAGAAAATGCAAACATCTTTAGACACATGCACTCATGGAAAGCAACTAAAGTAATATACTCATATTTATACAAAAACACTTCCAAAACAATACTGATGCATCTCCAATGGTAGTAGTTTACCATCTTCTGATACTGTCAATAACAAAAACAGACTAAACACTTTTTTTGTTATTCTAAGAAATGCAAATACTCGCCGCTTCATGCTTTTGCATATCGTCATCCTCTTGACTCAACCTTTTCTTCTTGCTTTTCGTCTTAATTTTTGCACCACCCGAAGCTGAAACATGAAATTACTAGTACAACAGCAATATCCTAGCCTTCCTAGGTGCAAAAGTTATCAATGCAACAGTGCAATTATAATGTCACTAACAAAGCTAAAGATTAAACAAAATGACAGAAACCTGCCAGTTATACTATCAATGAATAGTCAGTACTTGACAACTGGCACAGTAAAGTGGATGTGATATTTAACAGAAATACAAAAAAAATCTGAGCTAATGCTCAAGAGACACACGAAAGCATAACAGTTTCTGTTTGCAAGTTGTCTTGGTCTATCTCCATCCATTTTGTTGCAATCACACTTTTGCAGCTAAAATATGCAAAAAAACACTAAAAACCCCCTTTTTGGGATTCAACGTCATTCATGGTCATCGATGTTGATACCATAAAAAGCACATCACTAGTGCCTGTTATGATGAGCAGCATGTCTGTGCCTATCTGTAACCGTTTTCACGCTAGACAAACCAATAGCGGTAAAAAAACGTCTTTTTAACAGGGATGCCTCTTTTTCTTCCCCTCGTTCGTGAGGACCCCCCTCACCCAGCAACATAAAATTTTGTCACAAAATACTATAGACCCTAAGCTATCACACTGTGAAAAAACTGAAGTCTCTATCTCACCTGGGCTTAATCAGTACACAATCATGTCAGATGGACAGAATTTTCAGACAGATGAACAAATGGACAAAATTACCATAGCTAATATAAGCGTAATAATGAAACAAATGTGGTACATTAAAACATGTAGAAATGACCAAAAGTTGAAACATGCTGCAAAAGAATAAAAAACGAATGGCATCATTTCAATTCAGGGGCAAACATATATCAATATTTTCAATGTCTAGTAGAATAGACACAAGAAACATTCCTTTTTGTTGCAGCACAAAAAAAACAAAGCTAAAACTCATGGCAGAAAATTTGAAAACAAAATATTCGCCATAAATAGCAGCAGACGTATGCACACATACGTATCATTTTTCAAGAACATACAATTTTTACTTGAATGAAAGATTTTTTAGTGCATGATATGCATATCTATTATCTACCAGTAGAGATTGCTGCAAAAATAGTAAACCAGTTATATCATTATCACTTGTGCACATAAGTTGAAGTTTACTCAGCATGGAGTAACTCAGCAACAGATTCTTAAACATTTAACTACTTCCACTGTTGACACAGACTCATAACTTTGATGCAAAGTGACATGATTCTCATCAGATATACAGTTAAGCCTTTTTATCTCGCCACTGTCCATCTGGGTCTAAACGGTGGCGAGAGGTGAGAGTAATGGCTTGAGGGTAGCGTGAATGAACGTCAATGGCGCCGCTGGAACAACTCAGTCACCCGTTGAACTTCCACTCATCGTTCTGTTCCTCCTCAACCTTGCTCTCCTTGGCGCTGCTCTGCCGGCCAAGTTAGAAGTAACCATCACCAGTATGTTTACTTCTTTGCCCAAGTGCAAATATCTGTGTGTCAGAGATGTAAAAAATGTTTTTTTTACGTTTTTTATTTTACTCAACGTTTTTTTATATAAAAAAACGTGCATTGAAAATCCCATCAAATACTTCGTAAAGCACTTTTGGGACCACAGAAACAAATTAATAGGTCATAGTGATGTAGTTTACTTAGTTAGTCCAAATATACTAAAACAAATTTAACTAGTATGTCTAACTAGTTTATTGCTATGATCTTATGACCACACAGTTGTACTGAAATTAAATGAAGTTCTCTCTATCTAAACTACAATTACAGGTATGCTGCACTTACAGCATTAGGTATTAGCCAAGAAGTTGAACAAATTATGGCCAACATTTTTTATTCAACGTTTTTAAATGTTTATTATTCTTGCCACGTTTTTTATGTTTTTTAACGTATTTTATTTTTCCTGGAACGTTTTTACAGATCTATGTTGTGTGTGGTGCGCCGGCAACAGTTGTCCATGATATGTGCAGCGACTGTAGTGTGTGACTGCATCCCAGCATTGAAGAGGGGCGGGGGGGGCCATTAGTGCATATGACAGTGGATCAGCTCACCAGTCCACAGCATTCCTGGCAGCAGCACACAGGTTTCTAGAGCGAGAATGACAGACTATTGCATGACAGCTGAGTGGATGGATGGACGACCGCTGGACTGGCGACTGGTGACCATGCAGTCTGTGGCGATATGTCAAATTGCACTGACCAGGCACTGTCTGTAACCGACCAAGTCGGCAAGAGCGAGTGCCGAGGAGGATGCCATCTTGAAAGAAATCTGTTCCATGCCTGCACGTGGCGAGAGGCAAGATTGGCGGCTTAATGGCGGGAGGCAAGATAACGAGGTTCAACTATAGTCACACAAGACATCATACCATTCATCTGGTTTTCTTGTTTCGACAGCTCTTCAGCAAAGTAAGGATCTTGAAAATTGACATCAGCAGGCATGTCATCATCGCTGAAAGCGTTCTCGTCACTTTTTGCCATTTTCTTCTGCTAACAACAAATAAAAAACAATAAACCTGTGTGTAACTGTAGTTACCGGTTTTGCAATCTTTAGTACTAGTAAACTTTAAGTTAAACCTCACATGACACGAAAACTAGACCAAATATCAAATATCCAGCGTAATTAAATTTGAATATTGTGACCTTGTTTAAAAATCACTAGACATTTGCCAGCCCCATCATAAATGGCAAATGAGACAGACATTGAGAATGGGAGAATTTCCCACTTTGAAAGTCCTTTGTAACATAGCATACCATTATGTTACACATATCAACTTCTAGCTACAAATCAAATTTGATTTAAATCATACAACCCACAAGAAACTATTTGTGGACAGATGATGCATGGATGGCAGACCAGCTAAGAGGTCAAGTTAGTTGATGAGTTGACCTAAAAATGTAGCCAAAACTATCACCAAAAATGAATGTGCTATGAAAGCATTATCACCCTCCATCATTTAGTAACCATTGTAATTGACAATTAACAACAGATTCACCAGACTACTGTTGAAATAAAAGCTAAAAGCAAATGACAATGGTTATAGAAATAAGTTAAAGACAACAGCAGCACCACAACAAAATAAAACAGCAGAAAAAAACACATATTTTACTGACATACCGCTCTAGCTTCCTTTTTCTCTAGCTTCTTTTTCGCTCTCTTCTCTTTGTACTCCTGCCACGGAGTCAACTTCCTGTTTTTGGCATCCACCTCCTTGAGTTTTTGCTCTGTCTTCTCCTTTAAACCTGTTAAAATGAACAGAGAAACTTGTTGTTGTTGTTGGCATGAGGAGTCAATAGGCGCTGCCTATACGAGTGAGGGGGGCAGATGCCCCGAAGAAATGAAAAATTTCACCAGGTTGTCACCATCCTGATATGACATCTGATATGTTGATGGAGTCATCAAACTAATGTTGCCGTTCTACTGCCCACTTTGGGTAGAAAAGAAGCAAATGTTTAGCTGTTTCCTCTTCACTTTCACCGTGGGGACAGATTGGAGATGGAATCTGTCCAATGAGGGCTTGATATGCGGCTGTGGAAGTTAGTCTACTCTCAACTGATGAATTGCTCTCGGTGCTTGCCATGGAGAAACTGCAAGTTACCTGTGAAATACTATTGTTACCACTCTTCATAGACATTAACATTAACAGAAGATGGCATTTGTATTTGTTTATTTTAGCACTGCACAAGTAAACGGATCACTTGACGAACAGATCTGACTGCTGCATTACAGCTCACAAAGCATTACAAAGTACACATCTTAACATATAAGAGAACTTCTGCATTATCAGTCCGGGAAACATGATACAGCATTTGCTTTCATCCAACCCTGTCTTGCACTACTGCCTGCACTTTCATCCAGCTATGCTACAAACCAGCCGCTTCGCAATCTGTTTTTCGAGATGTTTTTTGGCTGCTCTCCTTCTCTGTGGCCACTTACTGCTGCTTATTATTTATCAATTATGTTAAACACGTTAACGCAAAAAGAGTTCAGTTTATAGTCCAGCACATCTTATCATCTGGCAAATACATCAATCACTTTCACATGACAATAGTATAAGTTATGATGACAGCTAATAAACCACAGTGTGTCTGTACCTGGCTCCCAGGTAACCTCCATTTCAAACTCCGAGTCATTGTGATGCCCAGGTTTGTCATCTTGCAGACTCCGTATCAGCTTGCGAAATTTCTCGATTTTCCCGCCATCATCCATATGAGTCTCCTCGTCACTGGCAGCTTCATCTCTCCTCCATTCCGAGTCATCAATGAGATTACCATATGCATCTACAACACAGTAATTAAACAAGTAACTGTTCTGATTAGCAGAGTTAAAAAAAGTTAAAAAGTAGTGCAACAAATAAATAATGGAGAAATCAAATGATTACTGTAAAACGTGGCTCTTAACAGCTCTCAGTGTAATGTCATCATAGTCATTTCAATAAAAACACCGAATTATAACTTTGCCCACATAGTGAGAGTTTTTACCTACAGCAGAGTGCACAGATAAAAAAAGTACAATGTTTAAACTTTTTTTCATATTAATATCTGACATACTGTCCATGAAATTGTCATTTGCAGCACTATCCGTTTCATGAATCAGGAACCCGGTTGCAATTACCCAGGTACCCGGACCTGGTTTTTACACGCGAGAACTAGCATAGCTATAGCACGTATTAGCTACGGTGATTCTGTCTGTCCGTCTCTTTGTCTGTCACGACCTGGTACCAATCCAAGACCAAGTGAGACAGAGATTTAGAGTTTTCACCATATGATAGCCTATTGTCTCTAGTATTTCGCGACAAAATTTCATCCCGCTGGGTAAAGAGAATCCCTTCGAACGAGGAAATGAAAGGGGGGCACCCCTCTTAAAAAGCGTTATTTTACTGCTATAGGCTCGTCTAACATGAAAATGGTTGCAGATAGGCACAGACGTGCTGTTTATCATAACAAGCACTGGCGTCGAGCTTCTTAGAAATGTCAACATCGATGACCTTGAACCCCCAAAATAGGGGGTTTTAGTGAATTTTTCACGATCTCGGGCTGCAATACGCATTTCAAGAGTGAATTGCGCCAAAATAGCTGCAGACAGACCAAAACAACCTGCATATGAAATTTTCAGCATCGAATGTAGATTTTAACAGTCCAAGTCTGAACCCTCTACGTTCAAGAAGAGTTGCTCAAGTGGGTATCAAAAAGGGGTACCTTTCTAAAAAGTGGTTATTTATCCGTTCTTGGCTTGTCTAGCATGAAAATAGTTGCAGATACGCACAGACATGCTGCGTATCATAACAAGCACTAGCGACGAGCTTCTTAGAAATGTCAACATCGATGACCTTTAATGACCTTGAACCCAAAAAATATTTGTTTTTAGTGATTTTTTGGTGATTTTTGGCTGCAAAAGAGTGAATTGCGACGAAATGGATAGAGATAGACCAAAATTACTTGCGAACAGGAACTGCTATAGGCTCTCGCGCGTCTCATGAGCATTATCTCAGATTTCTTGTAACTTAAAGCAAGTAAAGGGAAAACGACAATAAAGTGACATGTACACATCTAATTATCCAATATTTCCCCACAAAGTTAGGTCTTTCATATAAAATGTCTACACTGTGTCTGTGATACCAAATAAGGCCTATGTACAGTCCATCAACGAGAATGGCTGAAGTTGAATCTCCCTTGCAGTTCTGGATTTTGGCAAAAAAACTGCAGTTGGCAAGATCTTCATCAATTTCATCAGTAATCAGTGCAAAAAATGGGTACCAATTACCCGAATTTGGAACTGGGTAATAAATTTTGGAACCAATTCCTGGTACAAATCACTACCATATAAGCATACAGCATCCATAAAAATAATGTACTGTAAATTCAATAGACAGAAAGAACGAGATAATGTGACATCAACCAGTAAGCAATAAAAATAATAAATAAACATATAACCAATGAACACAGTTCATCATGCCTTCACTGTCTGTATCTGATGCAACATAGTTCTGAAGATCCTGGTCAGCAAGTTCGTCTTTGGAGAAGTCACATGCCATAAATGAGACTCGTTCGTGCGGTGTTTCATCCCACGTTAATGACACCTGAGTCGGCAAACCAAGTAATTTTAACTGCTCTAGCAAAATATGTGAAAATAATTTCAACAACAAAATACAATTACACAGTATGACAGAAAATACTGCAAAGCTCACTTAAGATAAAGGTAAAGCATGCCGTGCCCCTCTGGGGCGTAGGCGGGGTGCTCATCTCCCTTTCTGTGGCCGTTGAGCCCGTAGGTGGATAAACCACTGAGTCCGTGATGCATGGCCAGTGCGACACCACACATACGATTACCTTCCCAACCGTGGTACATCACCGCCCTCTGGCCAGTACCAAAGTATACTGCTTGGTGAACAGAGGCACATGTGTGTGAAAAAC
>Ga0209367_1004596_pt1 | contig 19092 bp, 9 predicted proteins | sample WorMetLIZISLAND2_FD_187412 | JGI IMG/M metagenome (GOLD analysis project Ga0209367, IMG submission 187412) | Marine gutless worms symbiont microbial communities from Max Planck institute for Marine Microbiology, Germany - Olavius geniculatus... ... | reverse complement strand
TTGTATGATTTCCTATTAGTGATTAATAGTAACCTAGGCCCTATCTCGCACCGTTACTGAGATACAGCAACTTATTGGCCAAAAATCACAAATTTTGCCCACCCACCCCTCATTTAACGCCCTAGTTCGGGGTGATCCCCTTCAAATTTATGGAAAAGCTTTATGGTTCCTGAAACTAGAGTCTTCCGGGCAGCCGACAGTGAAGATTTGGTAATTCTACCTTGTACCGTTTTTGGCTGATCCACCCGTGTGACAGACAGACGGAGAGAATTGCAATGGCTAAGACGCGCTGAAAGCAGTAGCTGCTTTCGCGCGCAAAAACGTCACCTTTACTAAGTTGTTTTCCTTTCTCATGTTCTTACATTTTAATATATCAAACACAGACCTGCCATAATTAGTAAAAAATAGGTCACCGCATTCCACAATAAAAATCTTATGGTAAGACCATAATCTTGGGGGGTGAGTGAGTAGGGTTTAACGTTCCACCCGACACAGTATAGGTCATTTCAGAGACACAAACACATAATAATGGAACAGTAAGTTCCTTTACAGAAACACAAAACACAAAATAAAAAAGAAAACTAGCTAAACCTAAAATTGTAAGAACTCCATTATATGCGTGCATATGTAATTAACATAATGGTAGTTCCAATAATCTTCCCTGTTATCCTCCAAACAGACACCAATGTGATAATGCTGTCTATTGGAGGACAGGGGGCAATTTTGGGGTTGGGCTAGAACGTAATGTGTGGCTACTGCATTCACTACACACTCAACTAAACAAAATAACAATTCATGCACATTGTTAACAGTCCAATTTGCCAGATGGTCAACAATCCCGATATTACAACAAGAGTGTAAAACTCAAACTACCATTAGTACTCACTAGTAATTACGATTAACCTTACCGGTATGCAATAATACTTAATGCACACCATAAACTGCAGGGGCCGTATGCATAACGTCGTAACTTTAGTCTCGGACTAAATCAGAGTTACGACGGACTAACTGGTAAGTTGGTATGCATTACGGCGACTTATCGCTTGTTTGGGCGTAAATGTGGAACTAAAGTTAGTCTTCTTCGCGACCAGGCGTAACTGGTTTAGTCCGGCGTAAATAAATTTGCTAACAACACAATTATGAACATCGTACATCATACAACACTTATGGCTAGTCAGTATACATTAATGACACAATTCTAGTATTAAAACTTGAGGAATAGAACATTTGTTGCCTGATTTTGTTCACACATTTTGCGTCGCACATTTCTACTGCTCGCGTTGCTGTAATTAGCTTATCATAAGGCCATAGGCACATGGCCATAGGCATCGTGATTATTAATGTACGGCTCGTGGCTGCGGAAGAGTGAGCAGAAGACAACTCTGCCGGCACGCGCATGCGTTGCGCATGCGTCAACGTGAGAATGGGTGACTTCATGCTAGGAAATTCCAGAATGAAATTACCCGACATCAACTACACCGGGACTTGCTAGTTCGACCACTATGTCGTCTTTTTTGCATACTGACTAACTTCGTTGATTAGTCTCAGACTTGTTAGTCCCAATGTAGCTGCTAGTCTCCGCGTAAACTAAAACGTTGCTATGCATACGGCCCCAGAAGAATAATTTTTTCAGTGATTAATGACAGTTCAACATATTTCTTTCATTATCACCAAAAAATGCCAGGCTAGTAAACGTGACAGTCATTGCACTAACACACATATCTAACAAACTAAACGAAATACATATATCATATTAAAAACAATTGCACAGTAGAAACCAAACACACCAATGATGACAATACGCTCTTTCATTACACTGTACATTGCAACATATGTATCAACTATAGTACACACTGCTCATATTCCTAACTTCACAAACTCAATGTTTCTTCTCAGTATCATCAAACTTTTTAAAGTTTGTTTACAAGTTGTTCTCCACATATCACCGACAGTCAAGCACTAAATTCTTGCACAAGATCAAGATGAAATTATTTTGGAAATAAAACAAAATGCCAACCAAGCTCAGTTTTGTCATACTGCTACAAGTAGGCCTATAATGAGAAGATAAGGTCAGAACAGTTTCTTTCATAATAAAGTACAATAACCTGCCTTTAGAGCAGCAAACAAGCAAATATGCCAGTGCTTCTCGATGTAAACTATCAGCTGCACCATGAAGTCTAAAGAAGTTAAACAGCGGCTAACCAGTCATTAACCAGAGTTGAAAACAAGGAAGACCCAAAAGCCAAAACCACCAGAAACAAAACAACTGTCATTCAGTTACTGCTATGTATATGATCACAAAACTTTAGTACCAATAGCTAGAACCCGTATTAGTACATGTATGCACAGAAAATACTTCACATACTCAGTCATTCATATGATCGAAAAGACAGCTATATTAATACAAGTGGCATGTGAAATATGGATGCATTATATACATGCACAAAATAACAGCAAAGGCAATCACACTAAAATGTTGTTACATACACAAAGAATATGTTAAGAATCTCCTTGATTAACATTTAATCACTTCATGATCAAATGTTGATAATATTATGGCAACAAAAAAAGTTAAAACATCAGCCTACAATTTACAACAAAACAATAAATATTCAGCAGTTAAGTTCTACTGAAAGGTTTGTGCAAGACCTGGTAGACCTATCATATTTGCCATAAAGCCGGCCATGAGGGCATTGGTTGGATCTGCAGGGAACTGCGTTGTGACAACTTGCGGAGGTGGTTGTTGTTGAGGGGCTAGTGGTGGCTGTGGCGGTGGTGTTAAGACAGCTTCAGGAACTGCAACTGTAACTGGTGTCACTGGCACGGATGTTAACGATGCTTCCTGGGGCTGATGATCACGACGTTTGTGGACCCGCAGTCCAGTGACAGACGGAAAGACACGCAGACACATATCACACTGGAAGCGCTGGCTGCCATGCTTCTCCGAGCGATGTCTAGACAAACCGCTGCTAGAGCCAAACTGCATCGAACACACGTCACAGCGGAACTCACGGATGTACTTTGCCGGCAGGCGCTCCGGGTGGTGCTTTCGGATGTGGTTCATGAGGTTCGTGTTGTGCGGAAACCGACGGTTGCACTCGTGACACTCGAAGCGTGCTATGGGGTCATGCATGCGCCGATGCACGGCGAGTGTCTGAGCCGATCCAAGCCGCTTGCCACACACATCACACAGATGCACACGACCAAGGTGACAGGACTCGATATGGTCACGCAGCAGGCGAGATGCACAGCCAGCAAACACGCGTGGACAATACTCACAAATCAGCGTCTTACGGTTGATGAGGGGAGGAGGCTCATTCGGATGCTGTACCCGGAAGTGATCAATAAGTCCGAGCCTGCCAGAACATGATGCGCCACAAACCTCGCACTTCTGTTCATGGTGGTACTTCAGGTTGTGATAGTAGACCATATCAGCTGACTTGCATATCTCACCACAGAGCTGACATGTCCGATTACGATGCTCGGTCTTGCGGTGACGACGCAGCTGGGCAATGTTGGAAAATACTCTCTGACATTCCGGGCATGCAAGACCACTGCCTTGTGACAACGAAACGCGAGCAAGCTGCTGCTTTTCAGACAAATCACCTTGATTCTCTTCATCATTGTTTAGATTTACTAGTGCATCATTGCTTTTTGGAGGTCGACCTCTCACACACTGCAACGAGTCACTTACATCTAATCCATTTACAGCATTTGCCTCTGCAGCATCTGCCGGCAAATCAGTGAATGGCATGGTTGTAGGAGGGTGACCAATCTTGTCTGGGCCAAGAACACGATGTTTTACTTTACGATGATAAAGAAAGCGACGTAAAATATTAAATGCCTCGCCACACTGCATACATCGGTAGCGTGCCCGGCCAGTCTTGGGTTGCTGTCTGACAGGTGTCTGTTTGACACACTGATGACCACGAAAGATCTCCTCACTGGTAAACCATTGCTCACAGATCTTGCAGTGGCAGACTGGGTTACTGACTGACTCTTGCAGTAGTGAGCTTGCTGAATCATAGAGGGCCGACGTCATGCAATGTGCTGCATCATAATGCACAGAAAACAACATCTGATTGGGACAGCTGCAGCCACATACAGGACACACACACTCAGCACTCTCAGCACCATCACTTTGATGTTGAGACTCGACATGCTCAACAAGAGCTTCTTCTTTGTTAAATTCTGCAGAACAGAAACCACACACGAACGTCTGTTTACGCACTTTACCAGTACCTCCCAACTTTTCGTCAGACCTGGGAACTGTGCTGGAAAAACTGTTGTGCTTTAACCTAATGTGCCGATCAAGAAAATTCTCACTGACAAATGACTTACTGCAAAGTGAGCACGAATATTTTGATGGCTGCTGCAAATTATCGTCTGACATATCTTGTCCAGTCTTACATTCAGATGACGAAGTACTCTGAAAGATTTCTGCTTTGCTGTCATCCAAAACAAATGCATTTGAGTTTTCATAGGCAGTTTTGCTTGTACAGGGTTTTTCACCTTGAGAGTCAATGTCCATCTCAGAAGCGGCATTAGTGCTAAGTTCAGCAGAATGGGTGAACTTCTCATCATTGCGATGCTTCAGGTTGCAATGTTTCTGAAACAATAGCTGAGATGAGAACCACTGTGTGCACTTCTGACATCGGGCAATATCAACACCAGCATCAGCATCAGAAATATCTGTGTTGAGCCGCCCATTTTCAAAAATCTCTGCAGCTTTACTGCTATGTTCAACATCGAAGTGTTTCGAGAACATCCACTGGCTACTGAATTTTTGCAAACACAGAGGACATGTGCATGTTTCAAATTCTGTTTCACCGTGAATCATGTTCATGTGACGCAACAGCATTGCTTTGTGCTTGAACTGTTTAAGGCATGTCTTGCATGTCAGATCTGATGGATCCACTTTCCACTTTGTGAGCTGTCCACTTTCACCTGAATTCCTCTGTGCAGGACTTGAAGAAACTTTGGTCATATTTGCTGGCACAGACACAGAGTTAACTGCATTCCGCCTGTCAGAAACCTGACTACAGATGTCATTAACTACAGACTGCTCACCATCAGCACTGTCTTCTGCCTGCTCAGCAGTATCAGATTCATCAGCAATATCAGCCTTAATTTCAGACTTCGATCTGTCTTCTGACATCAATCCATGCACCAAAGTGAGATGTTTCTGAAGGCACTTCTGGTAAACAAACGATCTGCCACAAATCTTGCACAACACACCACCAGAATTGTCGGTGACTTCGATGGTTGCTGGTGCCTCTTTCAATTTCAAGTTCCTGCTTTTCAGTCTCAGTCTGATGCCTTCGTTTGAACGCGTGTTCACACCATTCTGCAGAGTAACTTCATTCAACAATGTCTGCTTATTTGCTTTTGTATCTTGGTATGCTGCAGCTTGTGAACGCGTGACGCAATAATTCTTGTCGTGCTGATGTGAGCCAGACTGACAGGTAACTTCACGCTGGCATATGGGACAAGCAAACTTAGTGCCATGAAGAATCACCTGTCCATGCAACAACATGTGCTCCTTCAGTGTCTCTTTGTGCACAAAACTCCGAAGACACAGTTTACATTGATGCTTAGTCGGCATAATGATAATGCCAGTCGCTAGCTGAAACATAACATAAACATACAAATGGTGGTTAACTTGTCAGGCGCCAGACAAAGTAAAATACCTCGATTTCAGCAAGTTAACATAACTCAGTAGACTTGTGAAGATGTGTTTTCATATTTTCTGACATTTTTTCCAAGAATGATTTGGTACTTACAAAAAAAATTAACGACTTTCGCTATATATAATCGTAAAACAAACGTATATCAGCGATCAAATGAACAAAAATAATCGTTGTAAACTTACTTTGTTAATCTTCTGATAACTACTTTAGGCACATTTTTAGTCGTTAAATCACTATTCAATCAACAACAACACACATTTCAACGTCAATTCGCGCAATTTTACAATTTTATAAACGCGTCACTCAACATATGTAAACAAACACAAGCAGTCATGTGTGCTGAATGTAATGTAGGGTCAATCAGTTGTTAATGTCAATGCAAACGTTTCGAGTTAAAGGTTAGAATTAGGGATAAAGATAGGGTCAGGCTTGGGGTTAGGGATAGCCTTAGTATTCAAGTAAAGAAAAAAAACTAGTGAGCAGTCCTTCTTTAGAAACCATTTATATATGCTATGTAGACTGTAAACAAAAATGTCCGTCGCCTAGCAGATTAAATTATTTCAACAAAGTTTTGAAAGTTAACGAAAGTGAATAATTTAAAACTAAACCAGCGGTCCTTACTTTAAAAATTACATTTGACCGTTAATATCCATTCTGAGTCTGCTGAGGTACGTTAACTTGCTTAAATCGAAGTATCCAACTTTAGTCCGGCGCCAACTTGTCAAATCGTACGCACAGACTCACTAATAACAAAAGCACTTATGTTCAACTTTTCGTCAGAAATTTCACCGTAGAACCAGGCACAAAAATACGTTACATGCATACATTACAATTATTAATATTCTAAAAAATGACACTTATTAACTAAAAAGTGGAGACATTCTATTGTTTTTCTGATGAAAACAACTGTGGCGTACTGCGGTCATTAGGTAGATCCTACTTTAACATGCAGTTCGCCAGGTTCCGCCTGCAAATAAACAATTTCGATAAATCTGATGAAATACACACCGACGCCAATATTAATTACATATATCCGCTTAATCAGTAAATTCTTTATATTATAAATATTCACAATATTACATACGTTTACACCAAAACAAATATGGCAACTTTACGTAGAATATTTACATCACTGCGTTTTTTAATACGCAGTGACTAGAAACACAGCGACCGTGTCTGTGCGGACGTGTCAGTAGTCAGTACAGTAGCACACGCGCTAAGCGGACGATTGCAGTGTAGCCGTTACTGCGGCCGTGCCGCAACATTTGCAAATTTTCCTTGAATGCAGACTGCAATGCAAGCTGCCGTTGTCTACTAAAATGCAGCCGGCACGTTAGTACTTTCTGCGCTCTTTTCGGCATGCCAATATTTAAGAGTTACTACTATATTGAAGTTATCATATTAAGTTTCACATTATTATTTACTACAATTTGTAGCTTACATCATTACATGTATGTCTAAGTCGACAATTTTGGCCAATCGTTTTAAGTGTCTTAGGCACAATATGTCGTCTGTCTGTGGTCCGTCTGTCTGTCGTCATCTGTAGCTAAACCTTAGGGAGAGAGTCGGCGATGGTACTATTGTATAGGGTGATAACGAGTTCCTATATGCTGTCACAAATCATGTTACTATCTGCCGCGGTTTGGTCACAGTTGCTGTCTCTTTTTCATTCTTTAGCGTCGAGTATAAACTTTACTTGCGCTGAAGTACTGCGTCGTATTTGAACGTCGATTGTAGCGTTAGATATAGCACCATCACCTTAGCGTATATGGTACTTACTCACTCTGGAAAATCGCTTTTAATTCTTTCTAAAAGTCGAACGCTGGATTTCGTCGGCTCATCCTATAGCAACAACTGTATGGGGTTTTTGTCTGTCTTTTATCTCCGACTTGGTTTGAGTCTACCTAGTACCTTATACGGCCGTCGTGGCAGTAGCTTTAGTACAACCGGCAGACCGCCGTGCGATGTGCCTTTAGTCCTAGCAATGTTTGGCAATGGCACTACGTACACGGCAGCCGTGCACGTAGTCGCGACACGTTTTTAATAGTAAACAGAAAATTAATATTCTTTGCTGCTCTAAGTGTGGAAATGAGTGTACGAAATGTGCAAAAAAGACATAAATGGGCTTTAGACTTTTCACGGTGCGTAAGTCGTCGCATAGCCGTGTTTATGTTTGAACGTTTTGTGTTTTGTATAGTATGTTGCCAGTTGAATTTGTCAGTATATGGGTTGATCGAGTCCGCTGAGCTGAGCTGACCGACTGATCTGAGTGTTTATATAGCTGATTACGTCGATTAATTTGATATATAATTCCACATGCATTTACAGCTGATCAGCGCTGATCCATTGCAGGCTTTTTTAGCCTATCTGTTACCTTGTTTACTGTCATGTCATCTACGTCAGTCGCATTTACCATTGACTGATTTGGTACGACTGATCTTTCAATTAAGCTGGGTTGAACATATCACTCATCCAATTTTGACTGATTTGAAAATGGCAAAAATATTTGTACAATTTCTGTCTGGAAATGTGGTAACAAAACTACAGATTCATTCAGATAACATTAAAGGCAACTGAAGCCTGAGAAAACAGATCAGCCGATCAACTCAGCTCAGCAGATTCACTCAACCCTCAGTCAGGGCTCGAAGTGGGACGGTATGGATTGGTATAATATACCAGCACTGCCTTGGCTGACTGGAAAGCACACAGGCACTTTTTTCTGAGAAAAGACATACCAGTATGTTTTGCAGGTAGTTTTCTGACATTTAGGCAACTGGTCGCTGATGTTTGCGTCAATCATTGGACAAAATAGTGCGAGCTCGAAAGGAGGAGTGGGAGGAAAACAAAGCTATCATACCAGCACTTATTTTTTTCTACTTCGAGCCCTGCCCTCAGTATAGTAGTCCATCAGTGTTGTCACAGTGCATTGAGGCTTAGCCTAATTATAAGCTGCATTCACACACTCGTATGTCAATTGATTTTGTGTCTGGGATAGGCTATCCACAGCAGTTGCATGTCGTCTGATGCAGTAATCAGTTATCCTTTATTTTCACTTTGTTAACAGATATTGAGACACTGAACCGCTGAACTCGTGTTGTTTGGATTTTCTGATTTGATGATAAGAGTAGTTATCTGTCTCGTTTTATTACCAGGCATAAGCAGGATGGAGCAAGGTCAGCAGTTGCAGCGGATTCACAGTTGGATCCGCCAGGCTTCTGTCAGGGTCATAGTCAGCCTAGCTCTGATGCACGCCAGGACAATTCATCGCTAATTGAAAAGGTGTGATGTTGATTATGATGATGGCATTTTTAATTTTTGTTCATGTTTTCCATTAGCAGGCTGATCTTTCAATGAGTAAGTAGTACATTTTTCAAAAACTGTATGTGATGTTACCAGAGATATGCGGACTGCGGACACGTCAGTCCGCGGATCCAGATCCGCAGGATTTTCTGCAGATGCGGACGTATGCAGATCTTATTCTGTGACGAAATTTGCGGACATGGACTGACACGGATCCTGTTTTGTGACGAGCGTATTGTTTTCCTAATAAAATTTAAAAACAGATAGAAGTGGTGTGTGTTGAAACGTGCATATCACGGTAGGACTGGTACCGGTAAATTGTAATTTGCTATAGGCTTAAGCGAGTAGTGGCCTATTTTACGTATTAGACTAGAGGCAGGCTTATTCAGTGTGGATGCAGATGGATGCGGATCCAATATTTCTCTCTTGTTGCGGATGCAGACTGACAGCGGATCCTTGGTCAAAATCTGCGGACTGATGCAGACTCAAAATTTCAGGATCGGCACATCTCTGGATGTTACATCTTAATTTATATTACAATTTCGGAGAGTACTGTTTATAGCAAAGTCATTTCCTGTTTTAAATAGCTATGTAATAAAAGCTTCATGCATTTAAATACTCGAACGGTAATTAACTAATAACTAGTATCCAATCAATATTGTGTTATATTATCTTTTTTAGTCCGCCCGGAAGCAATAGCTTGCGGAGCGGACTTAAGTTTTACTGCAGATGTTTTACTTTTTATTTTATTTTTTTCAACGCGAGATCTCCGAGATGCATGGGCTCACCAATGCAAAATTTTGCACGGTGGTCAGTACTAGGCCCAATTTTATAATGCCGGTCCAAAATTTTTGGAGGGCACACTCCCAAAAAATTTCGGGGCCAAAAGCATGCAAAATTTGGACCGGTTTTGGACCGGTTTTGGACGACTTTGAAGTTTGGCGGCGAATATCTCTGAAACAGATGAAGATATTCAAAATTGGATAAATATTTTATCTACCGCGATTCCTCCTGCGTTAGGCAAATCAAGTCCAGTGAAGTTTGTTCCAGTAACCTTGGAGATCTCGATGTGAAATTGTACCCACCTAAAGCACATTTTTCGGATGACCATATTTCGGCCCCTAAGGGGTGCTGTGCCCCCAAATTTTTACACCCACTACAAAATGACCAAGTTTTACCAGCACAACCCCACTGGGGATGGGGCCCCCTTACAACTTTTTTCAAAGGGGAGTCAAAAATTGGTTTAAAATGTTGCGTATTAGCCGCAAGAACTTTGGAGCCAAGGAGAGTAGCTTTATGAGACTTTGCCATGTGACGTGCTGCTGGATGGGGTGATAACGCAGGTACAACTTTTAGGGGGCAGCGCCCCCTTAAAATTTGGTAGTCCAAAATTTAGTACATTTTACGACAACTTTCGAGTTTCACCGCAAATATCTCTGGACTGAATAGAGATATCGACAAGCGGTAAATGGCGTTATCAAATACAGTTAATTCCGCGTTGAACAAGAAATTTGGTAAAGTTTAGTCCACCAACACCAAAGATTACGCGGCTAATGTTTACCCATCCAAATCAACTTTTTTGGAAGGCCATATTTCGGCTCCTAGGGGGTGCTGCATCCCTAAATTTTTACCGGCGCTAGAGAATGACAAGTCTTACTAGCGCACCCCCCATCGGCGAGAGGAGCCTCCTTTACAATTTTTTTCAAAGGGAGATCAAAAATTGGCTTAAAATGTAGCGTATTAGCCGTGCAAACTTTGGAGCCAAGAAAAGTAGCTTTATTAAATTTTGCCACATGACGTGCTGCTAGATAGGGGTGATAACGCGGGTGGAACTTTTGGGGGTCACCGCCCCCTAAAATTTGGGAGAGCAAAAACGTCCAAAATTTAGTATGTTTTACGACAACTTTTGAGTTTGACTTCAAATATCTCTAGAACGAATAGAGATATCGACAAGCGGTAAAAAGTGTTATCAAGTACAATTAATAGTGCGTTGAATAAAAAAAATTGGTGAACTTTGGTCCACTAACACCATAGATTACGCGGCTAATGTTTACCCATTCTAAGTCAATAGTGCGCATTTTGCATATGCTAATGCATTTGTGTGCGGGCCATGTGACTTTACTGCCGAGGGAATTTCACCTCTCTAAATTTCCCCCCAATCGGACTTAAGGCGCCGGGCGGACTTATGTTGTGCTTTGCCCCAAATTTCTAGTTTATGATTGCATTTAAATATGCAAACATAGGTACAGTATTTACACAGCTCATCATACTGAATAATTCAAGTTGTTGCATTTTTTGCAGAAATCCTGGGACATTGCTCTGGGACCTTTGAAGCAGTTGCCGATGAACTTGTTCATAATGTGGATGGCCGGCAATTCCATTTCTATATTTCCAATTATGATGGTTGGAATGATGTTTATTCGACCTATCCAAGCATTTCTGTCAATTCAGCACAGTGAGCATTCATAAATGTTTTTCAAATGTTTTTAAATTACTGCATTTATTGACTATGGTAGCCATTTGATGTAGGCTGCTTAAACACGTATTGCAAGAAGCAGTATTTTTGAGTAAGATTATGTATACGATGATGGTATTAGTGACATAGCAGTAACCTGCCTTCTGATTTCACTGAAAGCTGAACGTAGATTGCTATTTTATTCTGCTGTTGACGATCAAGTGGCAGTTACTGCAAGTGCCAAGTGCAGTAAAATCTGTTTCCCATGTGAGGTTTCTCGGTGCATTGTTGTGTAATATTGTAAGAAAGTAAGCAAATCAAACGTGTTTTTGTGCAGCATTCAACATGATTGAAGGAAAGCGGAAAGCTCTGCAGCAGGTTGTCTATACATTTGGCAACATTGTCGGACTTGGCTTGGCCGTCTACAAGTGTCAAGTGATGGGTCTGCTGCCTACACATCCATCAGACTGGCTGGCTTTCGTTGAGCCACAGAAGGTAAAATCGTCTTACCGAGCAAGATATTTGGCTGTTTCTGCTTCAGTTAGGCATGGCATTTGCTCAGATCAGTTCCCATATATGCAACCACTCCGAATGTGGCGGAATTTTTCCACTTTTTATTTCAAATTCCGCTGTTCCGATCGTAATTTCATTTTTCCGCTTTTTGCCTTACATTCCTGAATGTCCCCAATAGAACGTCACGAATTCAGCACGATGAATACTGACGAGGTTACGCAACACACGTCGCTGAGTAGACCATGTTACGGAGGGGGGGAAAGTAACAGCCACACTGCTACGGCACCGGTTTTCCTGGGCCGTGGCTGTAGAGTCGTGCCTGGACACTGAAGCGCACTGAATATTCATGACGTGGCGGCGCTGTGAGTAGCAGACCGATTTACGGAGGGGGAAAAGTAACAGCCAGTATAACTGCCCACAGTGCCGCAGCCAAGTTGTTGTGACTGAGCCTGCGCTGCGGCGCCATATTAGAATACGTTAATAGAGTGCGTGTTGATGTTACAATTTGCATAAAAATGAATAATAAAAGTGACAAATCGGCGAAAAAGCGACATGTGTTGCAAAAGTACACAAGCGATTACAGTGTTCAGTACCCGGTCATAAGGCAGTCGCACATACTCTTATCATGCATTTTGCACGGTTTGTTCGGTAGACATCAGCGTTGCTCACAGCAGCATCAGCGACGTCAAGAAACGCATTCTATCTTCGAAACGTATGTTGTTAGCGAAGCTTCGAGAGGCGAAACCAGTGACATAGTTTTTTTGGTCCCGTCATCAGGCACGAGCGTTATTAACGCTGAAGTGCTTTTCGCCGAATTTTTGGTGGAACACAATGTTGCGTTTGCAGCATCTGAACATGCTGGACCTCTGTTTAGATGGATGTTTCCAGATTTTGACATTGCTCGGAAATATGGATGTGGGTGCACCAAGACAGCGTGTATGATTGAAAGTTTGGAGATATTCATTTTTAAAACAATGTGCTTAGGAAAATTTGACAAATTTTTTTGTAGGGCCTTACTCTACAGAGAAACTGCTATTGTTTTTGTACAAAAATATTCAAAATCATTCTTACCAGAGGCCTTCTGTGAAGCTCAAAATGCACCGCAATGAAAATCGGCCGGGGCTTCACCCCAGACCCCACCAGGGGAGCTTACAGTGCTCTCCCAGACCCTTTAGCTGGATTATAACTTATCGGCCCTTCGGGCCTCCATCATTCGTGATTCCTCTTTTTGGTTGACAAATGTTGGCGTGTATGAGTTCCTAGAAAATATCCCTCATGCTCAGTTAGGACGTTATCATGTTGGGTGTATGTTTTTGTATCCAAAATAACTTAACTTGCATTCAAATTTTGATGCTTTTTGCATGGGAGAGCTAACATAGATATAGCGCATATTAGCTACAGTAATTCTGTGCATCTGTCTGTCACAACCTGGTACAACTTCAAGCCCAGGTGAGATAGAGAGTTTGGGTTTTCACTGTATGATAGCCTAGAGTATCTAGTATTTTGCGACAAAATTTCATGCCACTGGGTAAAAGGAGTTCCCACAAACGAGGGGGTGAAAGAGGGGCACCCCCTTAAGAAGGCGTTATTTTACCACTATTAGCTCGTCTAACATGAAGATGGTTGCAGATAGGCGCAGACATGCTGCCTATCAACAAGCACTGGTGAGGAGCTTCTTAGGAATGTCAATATCGATAACCTTGAATGACCTTGAACCCTAAAAATATTGGTTTTTAGTGATTTTTTGGCAATCTTTGGCTGCAAAAGTGAATTGTGACAAAATGGGTGGAGATAGACCAAGATTACCTGCAAACAGGAACTGCTATAGGTTCTCACACTTCTCATGAGCATTAGCTCAGATTTCTTGTTTCAATAGATTGGACGTAACAAGAAGAAGGCGATTGGATTGTTAGATAGGTCACAAACTGAGACTCCGTGTAGTGAGGCAATGCAAGCAATACTTGGGGTAGGTTTTTAGAGCATGGGTGACTTCTTGAGCAATGTTCCATGTGCTGACTGTTAGTTACGATTTAAATGACATAAATGACTAAGTAGCTCATTATATTGTAGTGCAATTGTTTGTCTGTTGTAGAGAATGGAATGGTCTGGAGGTGGCTTGGCCCTCTGACTTCTTAGTCATCAAATGCCACATTTATTTGACACTTTTTACGATGTATTACGTTTAACTATTTATTTTTTCGCAATATATCGGACGTCAGTTTGTTTTTAGTTCATTTTTTTACAAGTATCAACACAGTTTCTAATATTGTTAAAGGCTCAGGTGTGTGCATGTTAATTTAACTAGAGAAATTACTATATTGCGCCTCTCTAATAGTAAGTCATTCAGTGTAAATGAATTGATCCTGTCAGCTAAAAAAAACCTATTGCATTGAACCGGATTAGTTTGTGTATTCAACAGTGTCTTTGCATTATAAAGTGATACTAGCATTTCAGTACATTTCCAAAGACAATGCATGTTGGCTGTTTGGTTACACAGGTAGAAAACAGTTTCAGAAACCAGTTTCTTAATGATGAACCAAGAACCAATTGGGCTGCTAGACATGACGATAATGAATAACAAGTAGTCGGCTCTGACACACAGCTGTGGGGCTTGGCTAAACGTACAGAAAACATCAGGAACCTGTAGAAATACTTTTTATCTAGTACGTTTGCCTCTATACACACACACATAGATTGGTATAGAACCACAGTCCGTTATTACGGTGAAAAGGTCAAACCAGACAGACATTTGTCCCAAATTGTTTAGAATTTTTGTGCCTGTAAATATATTTTCATATTTGTAACTAGATTTTGTCTGGCATTCTTTTTAACAAGAATGCTAAATATTGCAAAAGATTGATTTCTGCACATCTCCAATTCTACTTTAACACTGCACTGCTGTCGCCACACTGTTGTCGTGTGCATGCAAGGCAAGTCTACAATTTACATCATGTCTTGTTTCAATAATTATTTCATAATATGATGCCTGACGTAGATCATTGGTCAGCGAAATAAGGTGTACAGTATTTTTGCATGTACTGTCTAGCAGCTCTATATTCAGGTGAAGCCAATCTCAAAAGTAAACACTCAGCGTGTTCGTGAGTTGAGGGGGGCAGGGGGTAACGCCTACCACAAACTGAAAGAAGGTACAAGACATCAGTGCTAAGTTTCGATGTGAGGTAGCTAGAAATGGCGAAGTCAACAAATCGGAATTTTACCCCCCAAAATTTTGGGAGTGGGGTAGGGTGTTACCCAAACTGCAGAGGGGAAACCGACAACAGAATATCGCGTGAAAAATTCATTTGGATCAGTCCAGCCAAACTTCAGTTGCATGCCGGCGAAGTTCTAAGACTGTGCAATGGCCGGGCAAATTGGACTTTTCGCCATGTTGAACCACACGCCAAATTTGACCGGAATTAGATACAAAGCTGAAACGTGGCAGTTTTCTTGACTGAGCCATTGCGTATAAAAATGCGGAAAATGGGCTCGACGGCATTGTAACTGAGGTCGCTAAGTGGCGCCAAAGTGGACATTTCACGCCAAAATCGGCTGCCCTAACAGGTGGTTGGGGTCCCGAAAATGCATAGCGTAGAAGCACATTTTCTAGACATAGCACATCAAAACAAATCGTCTGAGACATAATTATTTGTTGAAATTCTTCAAGCTATTAAGGTCACATGACTGGACTTTGTTTATTCTTGTGACAAACCGGTCAAAAAGAGGGTTTTTGGCTCTAGCCCCTGAATGGTGACCATTGGGAAAAAGTGTCAGGGACAAACACTGTTTATCTTGGCTTGGCCTATCGTCTGGCATCAACGTTGAGGCCCTAAGTTTACAACTGAGTTCACCAGATGGCGCCAAATTGTCAAAATCCAAAATTTTTAATTACCCTATAAATCTATACGTCGTTGGAAAGGGCTATGAATACTCTTTCATGCATTAAAATATCGTTTTGTCAATCTTTCACCTAACTCGAGAAAAAATGGGTTCGTTTGAATATTGTTGAGCAAAAAGTAAAAACATGACAAAAATTTTGACCCCCAAAATTTAAGGGTGTTGGGGCAGTAGGGTAGGTATCTCAATTGAATGTGGTAAAGACCCTGAACATTGTGTCCACATACACAAATAGAACTTTCTGGGCCATCCCTTGAATTAATGACAATTTTGGGAAAATTTGGTCAAAATTGGCAAAAATTGGGTGGGTCAATTTGGCGGCTTAAAATACCCAGATATGTTTTGACCACCCCATACTCCTATACCTCACTGCAAACCACTAATAACTATCTTTTGTTAAATTTTCACTCATCAAAAATGTTTCTATTTTAAGAACCACTGGTTCAAATTTTGTGAAGCCAAAAGTGAAAAAAAAATGATGAAAAATTTTGACCCCCAAAATTTTTAGAGGAGGGGGACAGGGTCGGTATTTCGGTCGAATATGATAGCAACCATAAACTTTGGCCCACATACACACCTAGAACTTTCTGGGCCATCTTTTGAATTAATTACGATTTTTGAAAACTTTTTGTCAAAAATCAACAAAACATTGGGTTACATTTGGGGGACAATTTGTTAAAATGGAGCCAATTTTTAAAATTTTTACCCCCACATTAAACCCTCTGGCCCACAGCTAACAGTCTGGCGCAAATAGCAGATTGATATCACCTACAGTTTCTGAGATCTGCTCTATGGCACATTTGACACCTGAAAAGGGGAAAATTTTTTAACATTTCTCTCCACCGCACGCAAAATTTGGGAGTCTAAAATTTTGCTCGTGTACGGGCCCAGTAGTGCCCCACCTGCGAGAAAAATTTTTGTGCCTCCATCTCCTCTAATAGTAGATATATGAGGGGTTAAAAATTTGTCTTTCCCTTTTTCCTTCACAACCCCCGTTCGTCAGATTCCCCTCAAAATTTCACACACTGCTAGCCCTTGACCTCCCCTACAATCCCTGAAAATTTGGTGAATGTAGAGTCCATAGCTTTTCTTACTAGACCAAAAAACACGGATTGAGCGGATGGCATGTCCAGGCATTGTAGCTTTCCTCTAAAACGGAGTCTTTATATTCAGTTAGATACTCCTTCACATGTCAAAGCACTGAAGTATGCAGACTACACAGACTAGATTTATCACAGTGTCATAAATCAGGGTGGCCAAAAAGTCAAATAAAAAAAAATCCCCGATTTTTCCAGACTTACCTAGACATAACCTTACTGTTTTATTGGTTATTGCAACAAAAAAGTAGGCCTAACAATGTGGTGCAGAATGCAGCCCCATTTGCAAGTGTACTTTAGAACACTGTTGCGCCATGGAAACTGCATCTTGTGACACTATTTCATTCATTACAATTTTTCTCTGAAGTTGCACAGAATTCCCCGAGTTTTCCGGGTTCAGAGAATTCCCCGAGTAATTCCAAGTTTGTGGCCACCCTGTATTAAGGCTCAATTACAGGTCTTGCCCATCTGTAAGCGCTCCTATTAGACACTAAAATAGCACAAAGGAATGTTATGACTTGTGACAGTTCCACAGAGCAGTTAAGTAACTGGTGTGCTAATTTTTGACTCAAAATAGTCGCCGCTCAGTATCAGGGTGGCTGATGGCCACTAAGACATATTTTTTACTTCAGTAAAAATCAAGATAACAACAGTACATGTACTTTTAACATTGGCAAACTTATCCATGGCAAATACTGACAAATTCTGTCACTATTTTCCCTTAAACACATGACGCACAATTGTATGTATAAACATATATTTTATTCATGTAAAATTAGAGGAAAACGGCTATCAGATCAATATATTGCAGATATTAGCCAACGAATGTGTTCAGGCAACAGGAGAATTGATCTCCGAATATCCATCAGCACGTCTGTGAGGATACAATACGTAATGCTGAACTATGAAGAGGACGTCAAATAGGACGCTGAACAGGCCAAGTCCAAACTTTGTTGGGTCACCCATTATTGAGTCCCAGTCATCTGCAAAGAACAACAAATGGTGTAAATGCTAGCACAGTCAAACAACTGGTGGGCAATCTACAGCAAGTAACACGTATTACCAGTAGCTGTTCAATGTTGTCATATAAAACTTATTGTTACACCTCAACACAAAATACCTGCATGCGATTGGCCCAAATCGCATCATGTGGCATTGATAAATACACAATAGCGCCCACATGGGCAACACTGAGCGGCCAACATTGAAGTCGTCACAGCTTTTTTATTTAAATAATTTTTGTTTAAATTCTTTGTTCTGGTTTTGAGGTATAACAAAACAAAGACTGACTCGCATCATCGATCATCACTGAAAATTTTTTGTCCTCGGTTCGCAAAATGTTGCCCTCGGCCTTCGGCCTTGAGGCAACATTTTACGAACCTCTGTCAGAACATTTTCAATGATGACCTCGACGCCAGTCACTACTTGTATAATGTTACCAGTAGCTGAGTAATTAAAAAATTCCTCCAGTAGCTCACAAATTGTGTATAAAATTGGCAGCAATAAGATAGTTCAGCGTGTTCACTGCGCATACACCATGCCTTGACCTAGATAGTGACCTAAAAGGTCATCTCCCCCCAAGATTTGTAAACATCGCTGCGACATTGTACATAATGTGGCGATAAAGTTGCTAATTATATATGCCAGACGCTCATTGCGCAACTGTTGGTTGTACGAATGGTGATTACAAGCTTCAACAGTTGGGAAAAAATTTGTCTTTGAGCATGGAATAAATTCTGGCATGGCACACTGTACTGTACGTGCGAACCACCGTTTAGGTTTAAGCTGTTCCACTTCCCAACAGAATGGAAAAGACGAAGACGCAAGGAAGCATTGGATCAAAACGATTATCTTTTCATTGCATTTCTATTAAATACAACTTTTGACGTCATGAACGTGATTTGCAATATTACAAATACATTTACAAAGTCTAGTAATGTTTACACTGCTACCATAATAACCAGATGATCTTGACAGTGGCATAGCCAGAAGTCTCAATTGGGGGGGGCTCGTCTCCCTTCCTCTTTCTGCCCTCCCCCTTTTATCTTTCGCTACTTTTCCCTCTTCTCCTCCCCTCCCTTCCCTTAGAAGTAGGACCCCCTAAAATGCAGCTAGAGGGTCTGGGGAGCACTGAGAGCTCCCC
>Ga0209367_1004595_pt1 | contig 19093 bp, 7 predicted proteins | sample WorMetLIZISLAND2_FD_187412 | JGI IMG/M metagenome (GOLD analysis project Ga0209367, IMG submission 187412) | Marine gutless worms symbiont microbial communities from Max Planck institute for Marine Microbiology, Germany - Olavius geniculatus... ... | reverse complement strand
ACCTATCTGCAACCGTTTTCACATTATTCGAGCCAATAACGGCAAAATGACGTCTTTTTAGGGGGTACCCCTCTTTGACGCCCTCGTTCGAGGGGAACCCCTGCACCCAGTGGCACGAAATTTTGTCACGATAAACTAGAGACCTTGGGGCAGTTCGTGATCCTAGCTTGCACCGTTTTGATACAGATCACGAGTGTGACAGACAGACAGACAGACAGACGGACGGACAGACGGACAGAAGGACAGACGCCCAGACGATGGCAAAGACGCGCGAAGCATTCTGCTGTCGCGCGTAACAAAATGGACCGTTGAATCAAAGAAGCGATGTGCAGTAAAAATTATACCCCAACAGGACAAAAATCGATGAACCGAGACGAGACAATCTTTTTACCATACAATTTTCTATACCAAATCTGCAGCAAATTGTTCGTCGTAGCGATATTATGGATCGTGGTTTCTGCGAATTCAGCGGCGCCTTTTGAGACGCGTACAAAGCGACGTATAGTAAGTGAACTAAACTGAAAGTAACTGAACTGAACTGACATCAAAATCGGCCAATGTTTCACAGAGTTATTCAAAAAAATAAAAGTGGCACAGTTTTTTGAGACACGGTGTATATGGTCTATATAGACCTATATGCATTTTGATTACAGTGATTTTTGAATATTTATATTTCAAAAGGTAGTTTACCGTAGCGACGCAATTAACGCGTGGTGGAAAGTTTAATAATGACGTATAGCACATTTATTTCACAAAATGTGCCACTAAAAAATTTCGAGAATCGATCAATATTTTGCGAAGATACGGGAAAAGATGAATGCTTACTTTTTGGTTTACCCTGTACATTTTGGTCAATGACGTAAAAAAGTCGTAATTAAAGTTACATGTTATACTTGAGTGATGAGATAGGCTAAATAGTGGAGAGCCAGTTTGTGACATGCAGTAATGTATGTCCTGAATATGAATGTTGCACATAACGATTTGCTTCAGTTTGGTCTTTTGTACTAATTCAAACTGTCCTTCACCGAAAAAAATAAAACACAGTACTTACAAAAGTTTGAACTCTGTAAGTGCATCGCATGCTACATTTTAGTAATTTCCTTGCTACGTTTAGTTTCGCTCGCTTGCAGCTAGCCTCCAAATAGTGCACTAAACATGTGCAAAATTGTATAAAATTGCATATGAAACACGCAATAATCAATTATCAACAGTCTTTTGCAGTCCCTCGTTGGTGGTGGTGACTTACAGTCGGCTAGATAGAAGAAAATAGACTTACACTGCATACACGTAACGTCATTTGTAGTAGGCCTAAATGAAAATGAGAGGCACGACACTCAAGTATTTTTTCGCTGAGTTTAGACCAATTTATAAGACAACATAAATATGCATTTTTATTAGTCGGTAGATTATCCGACTACCGTAGCTTGCAGACGTTTTAAGTACCGTCTTGTAACCTACGCAGGTCTAAGTCTACGTTAATTCCGTCGGTCAACAAAACGTGCCGCGCTGGTACAGCGTACAACGGTTGTTTCAACGTCTGCGGACGACGCTTGCGAAGAGAATTGAAGAATGCCGCGGCACCGTGCATTCGACGCCTCTGCGATTCATCATTTAGCATCTTAGTCAACGTCATCAGATCGTGTGTCACGGAGAACGACGCGTGTCGACGAATCGGCTGTCGCTGTGTCGTTGGAATTCCTTCGCCATAGTCGCCGTAGAATCCCTGCAGCAATTCTGCCGCTCCGGATGTCTGCCCGACGGTTGCCACCTCGAGCACAACGACCATGCACAATAAGTAGTTGACAAATCGTCGCTGACGACCGACTCTCATCTTGTGCCTCGCATCAACGTAGCAAAATCGCGATCACAATCATCTCTGCAAAATAATAACAAGAATAAGCTGAACTGTCGTAATCATCTTGCGCGGTGCAACAGTGAGAACACGCGTATAGCGCTAGCACTCACAATGTTAGCGGCAGAAATGTATCCCATGGATGCTGTACCTCTGCCGCGCTAACAGCGTGGGTCTATAGTCTATACTTTTATTCATTTTTTTCTCGTTGCCTCCGAAAAATACACGTTCGATGTTGAAGGTTATCCAAGGTTGTTTATTTTGGTAGCAATTATAAAAGCTCGTATACCACTGATCAATAGTGTAACGTTGGTTGTTATCTTGCGTCGTTCCAGACGTAATCAGATTTTTTTTCTAGAGATGATGGTAACCGAACTATGCCTCATCTGGGCTGAAATTTTATCATGTTTCCCTATAACTAGGTCACCAATTTTGGAGTCTGACAATATTTTTTATTTAAAGCTGTGCTATTTCTGAGCAACAAAAATATACAATGATAAATTTTGCAACAATAATGGCAAATTGTGTTAAAAATAGTATTTAAGCCTAAATATTATAAAATATTGAAAGATACTAAAAGTAATGATATTCGTTTACTGGGGTCTTTTATTGTCGCACGCTGTATAATGCAACGCCGTCCTATTAAAATGCTCCTAGGTGGTGGCCTGCAAGCGTAGCGGTAACGCGTTTTATTCGATCAACGAAGTTACTGTACACCAGACCGGGTTAGTACTGCGATGGGTGACTGCCTGCGGGCAAGTAAACCATCTCGGTATGTAACCAGTTGCTTAGGTCAACTCAGCTTTCCATCCATCCGGGGTAGGTAAATCGAGTACCGGCCTATCTGGCTGGGGTTAAAGCGGGGCGCGTTCACCTGTGTCGGGTGGCAGGTAGCATTGTGTGATCCTATGTGGCAGGTGACGCTCCGTAGTTCTGTAAGAGGTTTAATTTTCTAAAGAGCTATATTCCGACTTTTACCTTTTACCTTTTTACCTCTATATCATGGCATACATTATAGGCCTAATCAAGTGTATAGCGCAATTACAATACTGCACGGTATAGATGCTAATCATCAGGACTCTGTTTCTACAATCATTAGATAGCACTTAACAGTAAATCACGTCATCCGTAGATACAATTTATCCGAAATTTGCAGCCACTAAACTCGTATTCTAGACTCTAACTCAGACTAAACGTACACTAAATGCATTTGCAGCAGTTGCTTTTGGCGGTGCTGATACAAGGGCGATAAAACAAAAAAGCAAAACATAAAACTTAAAACGACGATGCCTACATCTGCGATAAAATCAATCCTAAAACAAAGGCAAGTCTAAAATAGTGTTGGGCTCATCAGTCACAGTGTAGCACGGTAGTGCGTAACACTGTTGTAAGAGCGACTATCAATGTAAGCCGTTTATTGGCTCACGAGATAATGCAGAAGTGGAAAAGGTTAAACGGGGTCACGTCACATGGGTTTGTAAGGGCAGCCAGTTCGTCGTTCTATCACTCTGTGTCCTAGAAAAATGATTTCTGCTGTTTTAAACGTGTGACTTGGTCGCCCTTACACAGTAGTGTAAACTGGTAAGTTTTTTTTTCATATTTAATTATCATGACATTTTGTTTTAGGTTATAAATTCAGCCAAATAAGATAACAATAAATTATCTGTGATTAACTTAGCCAGCGTAAACAAGTAGGTTCTAAAAACATCTAAACAGCGATGTAAAAGTTGTCATGAATTTGGAAAACGGCAAAGCCCTACCGTCAAAGGTAAACCGCGGCATGCTGCAATTGGCGCTATGGCTATAGTCTAGGCATTCGCGTGGAGTCATCCATGGGCTACATTTCTGACGGACTGACAAACCACGCTAAGGTAACATCTGTCATAATATGTCGGATGCCATGGAGCGCTGAGGGCGTAATGAATTGATGGGTCGCGGTCGCGCAGGACGCCTTCGCATTGTGGTTAGTAATGTTGCCGAATTAACTCGGAGTCTCGGACAAACATTTTCACGAGATTAACCCTACGTACATGTATATCGAAGTCACAGAATCCATTTGAGTGTACTATCAAAGGTAGGCCTTCTGCGTGGGCCTTCCCCGATATGCGAACTACCTTCTGATGTGTTTGCTTGTTTATTTATTCCAAGAACACGACCACTGCAAAGTATACATGTACAAAATAAAACACACAAAATATCTATTGTGCTCTTTAGGTCAAAAGGGCCAAAATAAACAAATGCATTAGACAGGTCTAAGTGTCAAAATTGGACCAAAAAATAGAGCATGGGGTTTCACTCTAAAACTCATTCTTACTTTTTGGCCCTCAAACAAATAGGCCCTATGCAAAACTTAATCAAAATCGAATAGGAGCGATCACAGACAGGCGTGACTGCTGAACTTTCTGCCAAAATCAATGCGTTCCTGACAAATGCACATCGCTATGTTTCTGCAGCCAACGTTGGCTTGCGATGTTGCCAGTTATAAGCGACCCTTATTGCCAGGCAGCGTTTCTGTGGTTGAAATGTCTGTCCGCAGAACAGCAGCTATCACTAGCAGTTAGCAGTAAGCAAGACACGTCGCCTACCGACTTGTTTAACAATAGGCCTATCTGAGGTTTTTGATAAATGTTGTCTAGAATCTTTTTAGCGTAGCCCCGAATTTAACGACGTGAGCACTGTATAAATAGACCTATTGAGATCAGATGAAAAAAAACTTTGATTTGGCATTATGTCGCTCTGGACACCAGTTTTTGCTCCCCAGCTGTACGTGTTTATTTTGTAGGTTTTTCAAGTGTACTTTTGCTAGTCATTGTCTTTTCAACTTATGTAGCCTATATCTTGTGTGTTTATCTTTTGTGTGTTTCTGCATTTACGTTTGCTTTGTGCATTTAAAGATTTGTTTAGCCTACTTACGTTTCGCGTTGCAGAGGATATTTTTACGCGCGTCATGCGCATCCATGTGTGTCTCTTTCAGTATCCCCCGTGTACACGGTGTTTCATAAAAGGTACCCTTTTGTTTCTGTTATAACTCAGTCAAATGATGATCAATTTACACGAAATTTTTACCAGATGTAGCTGAAGAAATGCTAATTTAATATTTGGACAAAATATGGCTGTTGGTTAACTATTCTTTGTTAGTCGTGATGTAATGCTGACGTCATAGTGTGCCGCAAGTACAAACTGGCTTGTTGCAACCGGTGCTGACAGACTTGCTGAGTGCATCGATGGCGAACTTTATCTGGTTCACTGATGACAAGCTGTTAAAGTTTTAACATTGTAGCCACAAAAAGGCTAAAAATGATCACTTTCACACACTTGTGGGGATAGCTTAACTTTTTCATCTTCCTGCAAGACAATGCATCAGCACGCATCGCTTGAGAGATGGTTGAGTTTTCGGATCGCGACACGCCTGATTTTATTCCCCATGTTGCTTAGTGCTGATACGATGAACAATTTTCATCAGTGAACAAGAAAAAGTTCACTATCGAAGCAGGGTGGCAACTGACAGAACCAGTTGAGACAAGTCAGTTTGTACTCACGACACATTATGACGTCAGCATTACATCACGACTAGCAAAGAATATTTAACTAACGGCCGCATTTTGTCTAAATAGTTTGAATTTGCATTTCTTCAGTTACATCTGATAAACATTTCATGCAAATTGATCGCCATTCGACTGAGTTATAAAAGAAACAAAAAGGGTGCCTTTTTACGAAACACCGTGTACATGATATTGCCTATTTTGACGGCAATGCAGAGATTCCATATATCTGAGGCATTCAATGCTGAATGCGTCTATTTCGCGTAATTGTTCGTGGTGAATACGTTGTATCTATGAAAGCTCCATCGCACTGCTGCAGTGACCGGTCCTTTTCAAACTGCTGCAGGACTATGTCACAGGCGCAGACTAGGCTACTGCAAGAGAAGGATTGGGAAATCGCCCCCACGACCAAAAGCCAAACTTTTTATATACATTTTGACGGTGAAACTGTGCGTTTTCAGTTACAGAATGACATATTTGCATTTTTACTAGACTGGAAAGCCCACAGCAATCCTCAGACATCTTTGATATCAGTTCTGTAAATTGTTGTAAACTATATGCCCTATAGGTTTCGCGTGAAGGCATGCGTTTGGACCTGCCCAGCCGATCAATCTACTTGTAAACGCTCTTCTGAACTGTCATAAATGCAGCACACACTTTCTCTACTTTTAGACGACATATCAAACATTTTTACTTCTCGTTTCACTCTATAGCACACCGAGCACATTCGCGTTATTTACAGACTAGAAAAGCACTCGGAGAGCGCAGACCTCCGCCAAGCATATTGATTCGAAAATTTTAAAGTGATCCAGAATTCAGGATTCCTTCTGAATCACTTCCAAAATTGAATCACTTGTAGTTTTTGCCATTCCCGACATTCCCTGAAAATTTCAGAAAGATCCTTCCATAACTTTTTGAATTATCTTGCTAACACACAGACAGACAAACAAACTCTGGCAAAAACATAACCTCCTTGGCGGAGGTAAAAATGCTTACTGAGAAAGAAAGGGAGGTAGGCCTAGTGTGAGGCAAGGTTGCCCCCCACGGAGACTTCGGCGCCTATATCATGCTGTGAACCTACCGTATGCTGCTGCGCATGCATCGAATACCGCTATCCACGTGGATTATCCGTTAGCTCAGTGTTGGCTTACACTACACGCGCAGGTGATTTTAGAGAATTGCGTCAAACAAAGCAGCACCGCAGCAATTAGGTTGCATGTAGATCACAATATACGCCGTGAGTTATAAAAACAAAATGCTAAACTATTAGGCCCGCCTATAAGCGATTTTCACAATCAGAACTTTTCAGCCGACACATTGGAAAGTTTTGTAGTAGAAATTCAACCACGCCTTCAACACTTCGCACACTATAGAGGCCTACAGTGTCTTGTCAACTTGTCAAGTAGGGCCTATAGATCTTCAAAAATTATGATCTGTTCTGTAATTTGTAATTTGGGACACTGTGTTGCTGAAATATGATACAGACCTGGTCAAGAGATCGTAGATATTCTAGGGCGAATCCAGGCATAAACGGTTGTGCCATAAGCAAGTTACAGTAATATGTTCCGTCGACATTGACTCCGGAAAAGACAATTTAACATCAAACCAAAACCAGTACAGCATTATGTCCACGCACTGTTACCACTAATGCTATTGACTGAACGTCGTTTATGAGCGTCGTGCAGTCCAGCAAATAGGCCCTACGGCGTACGCAGTCGATCGTACCGTGAATTTTTCGCGCTGCTGATATTGCCATTAAACCGAACAAAGTTAATAAACGCCATTCGGCAACTGGTTTGGGTAGCTTCAGCCGTTTGCTTTGGTCAGTTCTTTAGCAGGCGTTTTTTCTAAACACTTCAAACCGAGAACACGGCGAAAAAATGATCCGCAGCAAAGCAGACCGCCCTGTGGAACGATAAATTTGCGGCTGGTCGTTATTGGCTTTATACACGGTGTTTCATAAAAAGGACCCCTTTTTGTTTTTTTTTCTCATAATTCACTCAAATGATGATCAATTTACACAAAATTTGTACCAGTTGTAGGTAAAGAAATACTAATTTAAACTATTGCAACAAAATATGGCAATTGATTAAATATTCTTTGCTAGTCCTGACGTAATGCTGACGTCATAATGTGTCACGGGTACAAACTGGATAGTCGCAACTGGTGCTGTCAGTTGCTACTCTGCTCCAATGGTGAAAAATCTGGTTCATTCATGACAAATTGTTAAAGTTTTACAGTTACAGTTACAAAAACATGCAAAGCGATGGCATTTACGTGTCTCCGGGGATAGTTGGACTTTTACGCGTTCGAGCAAGACAGTGCATTAGCACAGCAAGCTTGCAAAATGGTTGCATCTTTAGATCGCAAGACACCTGATTTCATGTCCCCATGTTGCTTAGTGCTGACACAATAAACATTTTTCATTAGCGAACCAGATTAAGCTTACCATCGAAGCAGGGTAGCAACTGACAGCACCAGTTGAGACTATCCAGCTTGTACCAGTGACACATTATGACGTCAGCATTACGTCAGGACAAGCCAAAAATATTTAATCAACTGCCACATTTGGTTGCAATATTTTGAATTAGTATTTCTTCGGCTACAACTGGTACAAATTTTGTGTAAATTGATCATCATTTGAGTGAATTAGGAAAAAAACCAAAAAGGGGTCTTTTTTTAAAACACCGTACATACGTATAGCATAGATAGCTTAAACGCTTTATTGCAAAGTTCACAAAAATGCACCAGCGAATTTTTAAAGCCATGGGCGCGAAGATACGGACTCCAAAACGTGTTCGGTGTCATTTTTTGATGCCTACTCGCAGTGTGCAATATAATGCATCAATATTCACTCAAAATCCTATTATGCTTACACTGCATTCAGCTTCCCTCCAATTGCATCACCTTATTACAGCTGTCTCTCAGAAACTGCAACCGTCAGAGATTGAAATGATACGATGCAATAAGTAATAAAGTACAACAGCCATTCATGGTCAATCAACGGCAAACAATTAAAGCACGGCAATAAAAATTAATCACCAAGAATTTGTAAAAACTTCTCGGAAACGCAGTGGGCATAATATGATTCAAAATCTCGTCCATAACAATTAACGAGTAGACCCACACACACGTAAAACGCTATAGATCGAACGACAAATGCTGAAGAAGTTTTATGGCTTATTCGGCCTATGTATGCCGTTTTACGCGCGACAGCAGAATGCTTCGCGCGTCTTAGCAATAGCCTAGGCATCCGTCCGTCTGTCACATTCTGGAGCTGTATCATAGCAGTGTATGCTAAAATCTTCAATGTAGCTGCCAAAGGACTCTAGTTTTTTGTGACAAAATTTCGTGCCCCTGGGTGAGGGGTTCACCTCGAACGAGGACGTAAAAAGGGGTATCCCTAAGTCCTTATTTTACCGCTTTTGGTTTGTCTAGCGTAAAAACGGTTGCTGATAGGTACAGATATGCTGCTTATCACAACAAGCACTGGTGACAAGCTTTTTTAAGGTATTAACATCGATGACCTTGTACGACCTTGCACCCCTAAAATAAGGGAGTTCCGTAAATTTTTCGCTATTTCGGGCTGCAACACACATTTCAAAAGTGAATTGCGCCGAAATTACTAAAGATAAACCAGAACAACATACATATGAAACTTTTAGCGTACCGGGTAGATCGTACATTTTTCACCGTTTTAGTTTCATTCTTCTAGGTTTAAGGAGTCTTTCGTATACGAAGGCCTCAAGATGCATGATTATTTGATTTTATTGCACGCTGTACACTGATTGTCCAGGTGTCAGGACCGATGCTGTCGCGCGTCACGCGAGCTTTGCTCAAATTACTTGTTAGTATTTTTTGAGTCAATTATGCTCCCGATACTTAACAGAGGTAATGAGGCTGTTTACGAATCAGAAACTTGCTTTTGTAGATTTAAACATACAGATTCACAGACTCGAAGACAGTGGCGTTTGTCCCCCAAATCTGGAGTCAGAATCGGGTGCAAGTCCCCCACTTTCAAGTTTAAGCCCCCATTTTTCGGGCTTCTTGTCAAAGGTGTTGACTGCCTAGTGATAAATAGCGGACACACTCGTTGTTAAGGGCGTAGATTGCCCAGTGAAAAATTTTAGGACAGTTTTGATCTACACCCTTAACAAAACTCTTCTCACAAATTATTTTCGCTGGGCGCAAGCTACACCCACCAGGCATAGGGATAGAAGCCACTGCTCGCAGACTCCTTTATCTTAATACTATCGAGGTGAGCGAGTCGCTCAGCGCTGACGCTGAGGCCACTACGCTGGAACTAATGCGTATTTCCGATGTGCCAGGTGCACAGCTAAGCAATCTGTTAAAAGCCTCGGTGAACTTTAAAAGAAAATACCAATGTAGCTTGTTTATAGGTCACTGAAATCTATTAGATAAGAACACTGAATGTGATAACAACAGACACAGCATCTACCAAAAACATGTACAGAAGTTTCGTCCTCCTATTGCATCTGATTTGACCTTTATTCAAGTCTTTGTGAGCAAACTCACTTGAGTTCGCAGACTTACGTTTCGCTGACATCGAGTGCCAAGTCGGTGCGTTTCAGCTGCTCGAAAAAACTAATGTTTCGTCAGCTGTTTTCGACGGTCAGCTAGAGTTGCCGGTCAGCTGAACTTAAGTACAAGCCTTTTCAATCTTCATACTTAACCATTGGGCGGTCCGGTGTTTTAGAACGCAACGCCTCGCGTCATGACGGCGGAGGCACTTTGCTGCCAGGAGAGAAAAAAGCAAATTATTTCCACCATCTCCTTCATTTTTACCCGACCGGACTCAAGTAACGGTCAAAGTTTTGGTACGGTTGTCGTTCTTCTGTCCGTCTATCTGTCTGTCTCTCCGTCGTCTGTCACGATTCACAAATGTATTGTGGCTAAACAGTGCGAGAAAAGCTTAGGATGCTATTGATCACTATTGGCTTTCAAATGACGTAAATTATTGACCTTGGATGACTATGAGGGGTCATAACGCACTATTGTATGCCAATCGTGCGGTATTGTGGCTAAGCGATAAGTCGTAAGGGGTCGGCGATGGTACCATCAAATAGGGCGCCGGCGACTTTTTATACACTGTCAGTAGTAACCATGCTCCATCTGCAGCGGTTTGGACGCAATTTTGAATGGAAAATTTTAAGATATAAGTGGTCGAATATCGGAAACGGTGAAAGATAGGGCCTAGGTTGCTACTGATCACTAACAGGCAATCGCAGATGAGATAAAAAAAAATCATTGACTTTGGATGACTTTGAAGGTCACTGACAACCAGTACGGTCGGCTATCCTAGCGACAGCTAGGTTTTTTGTTAAACACTTTCTGCGGTCTATCGCCTAATATATGCCCAATGCTTTATATAGAGTAGCCTAATAAAAAGTAAGTTCGTCTGTTTTTGTCACTCAACTGCGCTTAATTATTTTTCAAAATCCTTTGACCAATGTACACTGCAATCAATTTTCAATTAAATCATTGTTAAATTATGAAAATCGTCACACCCCAAACGCATCGCTACACTACTTTGTGAAATCTAGCCAGTTTAGAATACGTGTAATTGAGTTACCGCGTAACTTTCAGTGCATTTTAAAGCTGAAATCTATATTTAACTACGCATTTAAGTTTTAACATTTGATGGTTACCGATATGTGAAGTTTATCACTGATATGGCTATAGTGAAAGAATTTTGAAAGTCAATCGATATTTGATGATAATTATAGGCTAATGTATGAAAGTTAGAGACTTCCTTTTCATGGACCACCCTGTAGGCCTGCACTGCGTAAACAATGAACGTGACGATGAATACAGTTATACTTACATTACAAACACGTGGAAAGAGATGACGTTGTTACTGACGTGTGCTAACTACTCGTATGTATTACGCGCTGCATTCTGATGCTCTGCGCCTTTGCATGCTGCATTGCTGTTGCATCTCGGCGCTGATGTATGGGCGATTGTATGCCATCGTGGGTGGTCTTGCGTCACCTGGAGACGAACACTTTGGTTGGTGGTTCCTGGGCGGCCGGTCTTTTGTAGTAAAGGTATAGACATTGATCGAAACCGAATATCAGCTGACGAAAATACTCAGGCAATAGTTCAAATTGATTTATCCATAACCGTTTGCACAACATCAAACAATTCCCTAGTTTGAGTTTTTTTGGCCTTTTGTTCACTAATAAAGCAACATTTGCATAAAAGCGTGGGTGCTACTCTCCGTCTGCCAACGCCCCCACAACTGTTTTACCACTCAACGTATCTCCAAAGAACAATAGAAACCACCCAAGCTGTTTGACTATTCCATAGGTCTACACAGGGCGCGCCAATAAAACCATCCCGTAAGAAATACTTTACATTTCTGGAATTGCAACAGATTTTTCACTAAATTTACAACGTTTACATAAAAAAAATCGAGGCCACGCATAGGCGGCTTTAGGGGGCCAAAGGGGCCATGCCCCCCAAGATGCCAAAGTCGCCTTTTTTGCCTAGCATATGCAGTGCATTTCTGCAGTAAAACTAATAAAATTTATACTCAATATATGCAGTTTAGGGGGTTTTCATGCCCAAAAAACCGTTTGCTTCCGGGGCTGCGCCCCGGCGGCAGGCTTTTCCCCAAGAAGTTCACCTTTGTTTTTGGCTTTTAGCTACAATTTTTGGCCCTTGGGGGCTAGTTCGCCTTTTGTAACTCCAATTTCTGGCTATGCCTACGTAAGAGTAAGTAACAATGAACCATAAATAACGCCAGGAGAGTTTAAACCATATAAACCTAATTGAAGCAAACGCTGCAAGAAAAACCAGAAAAGATTTTATTTGGAAAATTAGGGGGAGCTAAATATTATTATTATTTTGCATTTTTCATAATATTTACGATATCTTGCAACCAGAAGGGTTCTGTGACGCTTAAAATGCACCAAATTCGTTTTTCGCCGGGGCTCGCCCCGGACCCCGCTGGGGGAGCTCATGACGCTCCCCCAGAGTCCCTAGTCGGCTGGGGAGATGGATACTTTCTCCCCATTCCCCTTCCCGTCGACGCCTGCGGCGCATCACCTTGAGTTTGGGGGATTGCTCTAAGAACTTAAGAGTATAGACGCCCTTGAATAACGCTTTTTATCACATGCAAGTCAATATCCGTAGCAGTCTTTGTATAATTGCTGTATTTCTATACTATTATGGTCATAGAAAAAAAAACGAAGTTTAGCACAGTCTACGAAAATACGCCATTTTGACCTTAAGATCTAAAAAAAATTTCTGGGGTGGGGGCACTGCTCCCTCCCCAGACCCCCTCCCCACACTCCACATTCCTGGCGCCTTCGGCGCCTCGACTCGGCTCGCGCCTTTGGCGCTCGATCTCCCCCCCAACTTCAACTCCTAAATCGGTCTATGAGGCGACGTATTCAGCACATTTCGTAGGTATATTTTGCATCGCTTAAAATTGTAACTGCTTGCTCTTACGTAGTTGCGGTTCCCTTCTTCTCGTTAAAAGTAAAAAATAACGCAAAAAACATAATCACAAGGGTAAGGAAGTAAATGAGTGAGTGAGTGCATGAGCTAGGGAGTAAGGCCTAACAAAGTAACAACACTATTTCTGTTATGGGTAGCCTACACTCAGGTCCATCCTTTTCACAGCTTATTTCATCACTCTCAGTCATTTTTCTTCCGATTGTTCGCGTGTTATTACTCTGTAACATTACCGTTGCTAATGCTATTTTGATAAATGGGTCATATTATAATATTAACGTTTTTTGTTGTGGACAGTCGATATTGTAATCACACCTCACATGATAGTGTGAGTGTCGTAAGGACGACCTTCAAAGTCTACGGGAAAAGGCAAAATTTGACCCTCAGCCAACCAAAAACCCCTGAACCGATCGTAACCAAATTTGAATGGCGTGATTACGTCGTGGACCCCTACCACCAAAATAAATTTGGGCTTAATCCGCCCAGAGGTTTTGGTTCCCCATATAGGTGAAATATACACCTCTCCTGTTCGAAATTTACTACACTTTTTTGGTTCTTCAACTGGCCTACAGGCGAGTCCGTTAGACTGATTTTACGCTTAATAGGTCAAATGACGTGGTTCTGCGCAAGGAAGTGCTTTTTTAATGTTACAAAATAAAAAATTTAATTTTTGATTTATTTATTCCAAAAAATCGAAAAAATTACAATGGCGCCTATGGGGAAAATTTAAATTTAAAAATTCTTTAAACTGTCATAACTTCCGTTGTGCGCAAGATAAGAGTCGTAATTTTTGGTTCTAAGATAGGGTATTCGGGGTCGGCCTAATTAATGGTGACATTTATATTTACCCCGGTTGACCCCTATTGAGCCCCGTTGCCATGGCAACGAAATTTGGGACAGAATTGGCTATAACTCGGCTTGCGTAAGAGAGTTTTGCGATTTTTTTGCCTTTAGGGGGTTTTCGGAGGTGGGCCATCAAATGCTGCTAACTGAATTTTACCCCGACCGACCCTTGTTGCCATGGCAACAAAATTTAAGACAAAATAGGCTAAACCTCGGCTTGTACAACAAATATCACCATTATCCTTGCATCTGACGAAGATGTAGGTTGAGAGTTTAGCAAGATGACGTCAGTCGAAGTCTACCACAGCCAACCTTGATTTCCAGGTATAACGAGCAGCAGCGTAGTAGGAACAGCAGCAGTAGTAGACACATCCAGCGTTCTGTACCAAACCGGAGGTATACTGCTCTGCCTTAAAAGGTGAAAGGTAAAGATACGGATCGTGCTATAGGCCCTAGCACTTTTTACACGCGTCAGGCATATTCTCCAACTTTTGGCAATAAAACAGCAGATATATATGTAAAAAATAATTGTAGCGCGTCAAAAACTTCGGCGTTAAATAAAATATTATTTCGTCTGTAGGCGCCTACTAAGTAATTACGCCACTGTGGGTCGCATGTACGGGTTAATGCATTGCTTTCAGTAAATTTTTCATCAAACGTTAACATGTAGGCAACAGTGTGGGGAGGCGGAAATCGAGCGGAAGCTCATAGACATTGAAAGGCAAAAAAACAAAACAAAAGATTTTTTGTATTATTTGGGCTTTTAATTACTTCGGTGCATGAGATACAGTCGTATGCTAAACAAGGAGAGGTCGCTATGTCGTTTCGATATCGATATAAGCCTGTCGAATGATCGTGTCGTATCAGCGCTTACCGGACACTTCGGACCTAAGTCTCTTAGACATTTATAGTGGTCTAATGGTTTTTTGACTAAAATTAAAGTTAACTACTTAGTTACGTGCATAGGCTTACGTCTTCTTGTGTGAGAGATCGATGGCTTGTTTGCGGAGTCAATCTCATTTTGTAGACCTATAGCAGCATGAAACTGATTCAAATAGGCTTACGATAAAAGATATGAGAACGTACATTGTATCCCAACAAACGGTCAATCCATTTAACTCAACATTGTCATTAGCATATACAAAGCACATATTATATCGATTTTTTGTAACTGTGACATTTCATCCAGTTGTTCAATTGTCCAAAAAAGGCAAACCTGGCCGTGCCCCATCAGGAGCATAGGCGGGGTGCTCATCTCCCATATGTTGGCCGTTGAGCCCGTATATCGATAAACCACTTGAGTCCGTGACGCATGGCCAGTGCGACGCCAGACCTACGGTTACCTTCCCAGCCTCGGGGCATCACCGCCCTTTGACCGGTACCAAATTACACTGCTTGGTGAACAGAGGCACATGTGTGAACAACTTGCCTAAGGTCATTACCCGGCAGTGACCTGGTGCGGAGTCGAACCTGCGCCCCTGAGTGACCTCAGGATTACAAGTCCGGCACGTTACCGTTAGACTACCGAGCCACACGATTGTTCAAAGGCCTACACTAAATGTTCGAAATGTTCGGACAGTTCTGCCGCTCAGCGCTTTCATGTTTGACTTAACATATACAGCCGTTATTCTCCAAAACGTGTTAATAGTAACAGAAAAATATATACTGAAAAATGCGTCTGAAGTGTCTCGTACTTTTAGGTCCGAAGTGTTTGGACACTTCAAACCTAGGTCCGAACTGTCTTAGATCCGAAGTGTCCGGTTACCGTATCAGCACACTAAATATCGAAATTGCGGAGATATAGCGATATTGGTTTCACGGCTTTTGACTGATGTTTCTGTCCCAAGGAGTTGCCCCGTAATTAACCTAGAACAACAACGCGACATATAAACATGTGAAAAACAACTTTGTATACTTTTGGGGTTGGACGGCGCAAGATGTACTTACTCATAAATTATCGATGTCGTATCGAAATTGACATGGTGATATCGACCCATCTCTACTAATTAATAACGAGTCGCCGGCGCAGATGGGTCCTATAGCTGTCGTGTAGGCTGCCGGGGAAGTTACAACACGTTCTTGCTGCAATGATGATCGCAGTTGACACGCGATCGAAGGATGGACTTGTTGCTGATGCTAGCCACCGTATCATTTACAACAGCTGATAATTACTGTCAGGTGCGCGTGAGTACGCAGCCATCAGTCGACTGTCTGTCTTCGTGTGTACAATGCTGTAGTCTCCTATAGCTGCTTGCCATCTCCCGCAAATTACAACGGCAACTATAGCAATTCACAGCTGCTGCAGTGACGGTAGTCTGCAAAGCCCAAACTCTATTTTCTTCGATATGTCGGGATTCTCGAGAATTCGCTGTACAAAAAGCTATGCAGCGCTCTGCATAACAACGAAAGTCTTGCGGTAAATTTTCAACAAATTGTACAACAGCGTGTTAAGAAATTGCCAGTGCCTATACCGCTTGTTTTATTATTTTTTCTGCAACAAACTAAAATCGCACAACAAATCGAAGTAATGTAGTTTAAGCTCAACTCTGCACAGCCGCGAGCAGTTTTTTTGGTTATAGCACACGTGGACCAGATACATTTTAGTCAAGTTAATCGGTTTTCATCTCGAGTTCATTCTAGAAACAGCAAAGTCTTAGTGCTCTTTCGTGGGCGGCCTATAGTGTAAATTTTACTGAAAGCAATTAGAGGCATTGTCACCTAGCGATCTAGCCGTAGGCTATATTTGACTACGCTTATGTTAGCATTTTTTATTTTAACATCCTCGTCTAGCGAGCGTAGCAAAAATACCTCAATGATTCTACCACAAATGCGGGAACCGTGGTCACCACCGCACTGCCGTGATATAATTTATGGATGGTTACGTGTACTGGCAGTAAAATAGTAGATATTCGCATAAAGCAAGATAAACTTACTGCATTTTAGTAACGGCATGGTTGTCGTCCGTCTGTCTGTCCGTCCGTCTGTAACGGATGTACTCTGGCTAACAGGTAGGTCATAGGGGAAAACTTTTGGACGAATAATTAGCCATGCGTGTGAAACCCTGGCATGCAAAATTTCAGCAATCTAATCCAAAGGGAACATTTTTAAATTAAGGGTTGAATGAAAGGGGGTAGGAAAATGTGTTTTTTTTCAACGAAAAACTGTCCATATCTCGAAAACTGTGAGAGATACGGCGAAAGTTACTGTTAATTACTATTAGGAAGTGGCATAGGCCCTGTCAGATTAAATGAAGATCACTGACCTTGAATGACCTTAAAGGCCGTTACGCGCTATTGTGGCTAAACAATGCAAGATATGGCATGTTGCTATTGATCACTGATAGGAAGTCTATATGGTTTTCAAATGACATGAAAATCATCGACCTTGGATGACCTTGAAGGTCACTGACAACCAGTACGATCCGCTATCCTAGCGACAGCTGGGCTTCTTGTTGCCATTTTCCAAGGGTCTGGTTTGCTATTTGTCGACGAGGGAGAACTATCGATCGCCAAAAAATTCCCGAGTTCGAAAGTTCGAAGAATCGCGTGCCATAGCTCTTTAAAAACTGTAAAAAAAAATAAAGGGCCTATACCAGCCTAGTGTCGACACAACGTGCAGCCATCCGTTTAAAGCTGCATAGCTCTAACCTAAACCTTATAGTCGGAGAGAAGATATCTTCTCCTATTCCCTACCCACTCATCGCTTTGAACCACAACTGAAAAATAGTCGCTTCTGCCGAGGAAAACTTTTTGGTGCGCTTTTAAAATATTTCTGAGTTAGGCCTAAAAGTTTGCAGGCTACGAGACGGAGAGGGAAAGACGGGCAAAATCCGTATTGCAGTTTAGTATTAGGACGGCCACACAATACAACCGAGCAGTTCGCCAGTTTCGAGTGCACCGCGGATCAATGAGCTTGGCGTCTGGAGCACGGACATGCGACAGTTGCTGTCAAACAGAATTAAGTGCCCGTAGTCTTATGCCTATTGAGCGATATTGATCGATAGTAATCTTTTTTGACGTTGCCTAGTCTACAGGATTCATTTTTATGCGCGACAGCAGAATGCTTCCCGCGTCTCAGCCCGTCCGTCCGTCACACTCGTGATCTGTATCAAAACGGTGCGAACTAGGATCACAAAACCTTCACCTTGCGGTGCCACAAAGACTCTAGTTTATCGTGACAAAATTTCGTGCTCGAGGGTGTGGGGGTTCCCCTCGAACGAGAGCGTCAAAGAGGGGTACCCCCTAAAAAGACGTTATTTTGCCGTTATTGTCTCGTATAGTGTGAAAACGGTTGTAGATAGGTACAGATAATACAGATATGCTTATCATAACAAGCACTGGTGACAGGCTTTTCAGATTTTTCAACATCGATGACCTTGAACGATCTTGAACCCCCAAAAAAAGTTTTTAGTGAATTTTTTTTTGCAATTTTTGGACGCAACGCACATTTCAACACTGAATTTCGACGAAATGGCTGGAGATAGACCAATACAACCTGCGTATGAAATTTTCATCATTAAACGTAGATTTTAAAAGTCCAAGTCTCGACTCCCTAGGTTCAAGGAGGCCGGCGCAGGTGGGCGTCAAAGACAGCAACCCCCTAAAAAGTGGTTATTTTACCGCAATTATCTCGTGTAGCGTGAAATGGTTGCAGATAGGCACATACATGCTGCTTATCGTAATCACGGCCTGTGCGATAGCAACAAGTTGTTGTATTTAAGCGATGTGCCAAGTCAATGGAAAAGCCAAAAATTCGACCCCCACTGCTCCCACATTTTTGAGCCGATCTTTTTGAAACTCCAAACCAAGAACGATATCCGGGATACGACCCCGCATGCAAAATTTGGTTGATGTGGGACCACGGGAAGGGGGTCGATGCGAAAATGGCGAATTCTGGCTTAGGCCTACTTTTGGTTCTTTCTTTTTTTGTACTGACCACCAATAAGAAAGTGCCCATGCCAAGTCCGATGGTCACGTTATCGATGACGTAATGTGACCCCAAAAGGTCAAACTCGTGACCCCAAAATCTTTGAAGCCCCGTATCATTGACCGCCAATAGGAAAGTGCACACGCCGAGTCCGATGGTCACGTTCCGATGACGTCACGTGCACTCAGAAAACAAACAGTTCTATATAGAACTTTTTCTTAAAGTTCAATTATAGAACCGACGTATCTGGTTCTAAAACGGTTCTATGTAGAACTTTTTTGCACGTTATTGGTTCAATACGGCGTACAGTTCTATTGTTGTTTCTATAATTATTCCTGGATCAGTAACTTACTTTTCCTCCATGCAGGCCCGTCGAGAGCCACAGCGGGCCCGGGGAAACATTCTTGTGGGGCCCCAAACATTTTCGTGGGGCCCTTCTGGGGAGAAA
>Ga0209367_1004593_pt1 | contig 19095 bp, 13 predicted proteins | sample WorMetLIZISLAND2_FD_187412 | JGI IMG/M metagenome (GOLD analysis project Ga0209367, IMG submission 187412) | Marine gutless worms symbiont microbial communities from Max Planck institute for Marine Microbiology, Germany - Olavius geniculatus... ... | reverse complement strand
TTTTTGATTGTTAAACATTTTATTTGTGACTTTATTTTTGACGATATTTTCAACTGTATTTTTCAATTTTGATTTTTGATTTTATTTTTGATTTCTAATTTTATTTTTGTTTTTGATTTTATTTTGGATTTTGTGTTATTTTATTTTTTATTTTATTTTCGCTTTTATACTTATTTTTAAATTTTATTTTTATTTTTGATTTTATTATATATTTAATTTTTGATTTTAACATTTATTTTTTGACTTTATTTTTGGACTTATTTTAGATTTTATTTCGGGTTTTATTTTGGACTAAACAAGAAACCTTAAAGAACCTTAAAGAACCTTAAATCCTAAAAAAAAGCTTAAAACTTCGACAAATTTTTTTTTAAAAATCTAGGTTTTTTTCAGCTTTGTACATACGATAGCTCCGCAGTACTTAGCCTACACAATGCACATAACTGAGTTACGTTTATGTAAGCCTAGACTAGTTGTAACTGGTTCATGTCACATTTAAAAAATAAATATTCTTGGTTGTTGACATCGTCTTGACATTGTAGTTGACGGTTTGATCAATAGTTTATGAAAGGAAAACATGTTAGTTTTGTACATGCGCGTATTGATTTGAGATGGATGGTATTTTTTTCTGAGATGTACTCATGACATACTACACGCCTAGCATCGTCGCACATGGTTCGCTTATACTGCATTCGTACCCTCCTTAATGCACAGCAGAGACGCCGGGACGCTGCGGGATGCTCGACTGTTAATTATCTGCCTGGTAACTGGAACTTTCGTACCCGAGAACTTTTGATCCCTGTTCTGGCAGAAAAAAATTTTTTGTACTTCTGATTTTCCTTGACATTTTGCAAGTGTCACTTTTGCTTTACTTAAATGTGAATGTAATGTATGTATGCATTATTAGTACATAACTAATGAGTCGGTTGCGGATATGACGTCTTTGTAATTTATGACATCATATAGCTCCAAACCGAAACGATTTGGAGTGCTAACGTAAACAGCATAGGATCAGGCTCACTGTTGCATGACAATTTTCCAGTCTGTAGCTAGGTTTACCAAAGTGGAGCCCTGTGGCATTTGATTTTGTGAAAGCCCTAACAAATACGTTTGCAAATTTCTCATTTGCATATGTAAATATACAATAGCCTACATTTGCGCTAGCCGCAAATAAGAGCATTTGAGTCAATTACGACTTCATGCAAATACAAGGGGCATTCAAAAAGTTTTGAGCCTCAGTATATTGGACAATTTGTTGATTGTCTATATATCACTGAGAAGTACCTACCTTGCATATTTGTATGAGCAGATTGTGGAAGTGACGTCATTGTAATTTATGATGTCATAGAGCATTAAGCTGAAACGATTTGGTGCGCTAATGCAAGCAGCATTTTGCAGATTTGTTTTTGTATACTGATAAAAAATCCTGCAGGACACCGGGTGGTCTACTGCTCTGATGCTCCTGTAACTCTGCTTTATCGTTACTGGGGCCTGCATTGTAGAATATGTATTTTGAAAGGCAGTAAATATGGACCACCTTAGCTGATGGGATTAAATAAATTGTAAAGGTGTGTAAAATTGAAATACATTTAGAAATAAAACGAACAGTATTGGTTTGAATTGTTTCCACACTCAACTGTCCAGTTTGTTCAGAATAAATTTATTATTTCAAAATAGATTACCAAAAAATTGGTGCAACAATGCAGATGTAATTCACGTGTCTGTCCCAGCTTGCTGTCAGACTGGGTCGGCATTTGTGTTGGCATCAGACAAGTAATTAATAGCAGAGCAGGGTCCCAGTGTCGCCGTCGTGCACTAAGAAGACCGGCACAAGGCCTACCATGAGGTGACATGAAGATATGCAGAAATTGGGAAGGTAGGCAACATGAAATTAGATAAACTAAAAATTCTGCTTCATAAGAATGCTATCACAGTGTCTCTGCCAAGGCGTCTGAACTCATGTTTGTCCTGGCTTGCTATCACTCTGGGCCAGCGTTTGTGCCGGCATCAGACAAGTAATCAGTGACTAAGCATCCCACAGTGTCCCCGCGTTGCCGCCGTGCACTAAGGGGACCATCGCCACTGATTACCCTCCCGAGTTGGTGTTGTCCCAGCGTCCCAGCATATTTTAGTGTGACCCGTTATGATCCGTTCATCATCATCATCATCGACAACCGTGGGCTCAATGCCCGTTGGTGTCTGACGCCATCGTTACTATCGCTGCCCACCGCTGCCTATCTAGGGCAGCGTGGCTTAACTCCTGGCTATGGGCAAAAAGCAGATCTGCAGATGTCGCAAAGCATAATGCTGTACTTAACGTTAATTTATTTCTTTAACCATCTGTCAGTGTTATTTTTAACCTTAACCGTAATCCTAATTCTGATGCTAACCTTTTGCTCTACCCTGACGCAACATCGCACATCTGCCATTGAGCATTGCAAATGGAATCAAGAATTTAAGATGTCACAACATAAATTTTTGTATTTCTACAAAAACTTTCAAAAACTGCATAGATTTACAATTGCACTTATTTTGGCAGTGTTTACTGTGCAAATCAGATATTATTAAATACGGCAACTAACTGTATGAATGTTATATGTGTTTGCTGTCTAAGGCATCTCCGGATGTTGTAAGTGCACAACAGAGACGAGATGCGGAACAAGCTTTTGTCGCATTTCAGCACTCGCAGGCTTCATTTGATGTCTGTAAAAACCTCTTGGGTCAGTGTTATTTTCAACACTATTTCTATACGCTGTACGTATTATGTATTTTTGATTTGTTATTGCTAAAATGTGAGTTTTTTTCACTGCACAACTGTTTTTGTGCTTTCAGCACTGCTGATTGTTTTTGTGGTGTTTGCAGAGACGAGCCAGAATGATTATGTTCTGTTTCATGCTGTGACTGCATTGCGTGGTGCTCTCATACGGGATTGGTCGTCCCTTGGTCCTTCACAGATTGAGTCTGTTCGTGTTTATTTGATGAATTTCGTCATTGAGAGGCTTAGGTAAAACAGATCTAATCTTATCATTTTTGCTGAGATATTTTATTTTTTTGTCATATATTTGCATGCACTTGTTACTTTTTTTGTTTCTTTTACACTGCAGTTCGAAAGTTTCAGTAGTTTAGTGTTTCCTTTGACATTGACATACATGTATATCATAAATTCTGAATACATTGCTGTTTTTTTGGTGGAAGGTCATATTTGCTTGTCTTGTATTTTATTGTTAGCTGTTAATTTTTGTGATACCACTTCCTCAAGTTGCACATATAGGTAGTCAAATGCTTTTCCATTATAATATGTATTATATAATATATGTAATTTATAGCTTTGAAAATAATATGCAGTTGATTATGCTACAGTTAAACTGGAGTTGCACAATATAGATAGGTCTATAGTTGTTTTGAATGTAATACTGCAAATCTACTGGTAGTTATTGATTACTGAATTGTAAGTTGGTATTACATGTGACAGCAATATCGATAGTTAATTAGTATATTTCAGTTACGGAAGTTTACTTTTGGGCTACCATGAGTTGGAGTTACTCTACAGGGTTCCCATGCCTCCTAGAAAGTCCTGGATCTTTTTCTTGAAAATTCCACGACCTGGAAAGTTCTGGAAAATCACTTTGCTCGACACTCGTGGAAAGTCCTTGAAATTAAAGCTTGAAGTTTCGGAAAGTCCTGGAAAAATATTCTTGAAAATCATGCATTTTTTCATTGGCTCAAATTGAAAACAAGCAGCAATAGTATATCACCCAGTTTGTGTTGGCTGTTGTTTACTTAAATACTGCATACAACAGTTCAAAATTTTTTTCTCCTCGCTTCGCTTGCTTAAATACTTATTTTTTTCATTATATTTGAATGTTCGTGGGCTATGAAAAGGTCCTGGAAAATTTTTCATGGTTGTTTTGGAAATTGCTGGAAAAGTCCTGGATTTTTTGTCAGTAAAAGAGTGGGAATCCTGACTCTAGGAAAATCTGCCGACTGAACAAAAACTGGAACTAGTCATAGCCACAGGATACTGGTAATGTTCTTGTTATTTTTTATTGTTATCAGATGCATGGCATGATTTTATGTATAGTTTGCAGGCATACATCAGAGAACAGATTGTCCAGACAGTTGCCGTCATACACAAACGTTCTATGCTGGACTGTGACAAGTCAACAACTCGGTGTTCTGAAGATGCTTTGTTCACAGATATAGCACGTCTTATTCACACTGGCAGCCAGTCGTCAGTGAGTGATTAATGACCAGCTACCAGTAGTTGATGTTGCTCCTGACCAGGCATTTTTGCATTGCGCCAATACCAGAGTCTGTGGACTGGACTGGGCCAGTCTAGAAAATCAGCTCAGTTAAACAGGCTTGGCTAAAAACATAAACATGTTGAGCCAAATCTGTACTTAATCTTTACGATTTTAAATACTTACATCTGTTTAAAATTGCCCTTAGCTAGAGCTTAGAAACCTAAGACAGCAAAAAATTACTTGCCAGTTGTAGTGGTTTACAAAGCGTAATGATCAAGTGGGAAGGAATTACTTGCAGTATTTGAAGGGAAGTTAAACTCCAGAATGTCACAAGGGAGACCAAGAAGAATGTGGCTAGATGATATTAAAAGTTGGACTAAGATGGACACCCATGAAAAGATAAAGATGCTTGCCAGTGACAGAAAGAAGTGGAGAGCTCTCACCATAGCATGTCAACCTTCTGACACAGAAGACAACAACTGATGATGATGATGAATGATAACAGGGAGACATAAATAACACTATTTGGCTTAGCTTAAGTGGGATTATTTTAGTTTGGAAGTCTTGATGCTAAATGTATAAACTATATAACCTTGTGGGACAGTCATTTAGTAATAATTGTGTCAGTGTATGCAGTAGTAGTGATTTCTTTGGCTAACATTATTCGTCTGTGAGTCGGCAATGTATAACTTCCTTGTGGTTATTGTGTAGTTACTTCTGGTTTGGTATTGAAATCGTTTGACGTCGACATATGTCACAGATGCTGTGTCATCTTGTGAACATGTGAACATGTGATTGGTTGCAGCAACTGGTCGCATGTTCTCTGCTGTCATCACTGCTCAGTGAGTATTCAAACGGAACGCGAACGAGTCGAGTTGGTCTCACTTGGGAGCAGCACTGTAGCTGCAAGATGGCTTTTGAGGTCTGTCGCTAAACTTCACTCATATTCTGTTATTTTATTTAGTCTACATGTGTTTGCTGACTACAATGTGAGGCATAAAAAACACACAAATTTTTTTACCATAACTTGAAGAAGGGTTATTCATTTTTAATAATTTTTAGTACACATATTCGTGACACAACTAACCATCAAATGGTCATTTAGTTTCCCACCTCACCCAACATCTGCTTCTGCACTAGCTGGGGAAAACAAAACAAGCAAAATATTACATTTTTATTCAATGCAGTATCATTATTTGATTAAAATGATGCACATTTGGCACATTATTTTCCAAATAACTAGCACTTTGGTTGAGAGTTTATCGAATTGTTTAGTTGTGCAACTGCTGACAGTAAATATTTGAAATATCGGCCATTTGTGCAAACACAGGCAAGGAGATGTATTCTCCATTCGTTGATAGCAGTGTTGATAATGTTCTGCTTCAGACTTCAAACAGTTGCTTTTGAGTTCATTGATATTTCGAAACAGCGTTCCATAAACTTGCTGCTGCATATCACTGCAAATACTGTCGAATGGACTGTGATCAGAGCTGTTACGTTTAATGATTAAGTTTACTGATGTTTTTCTTTCTTTTTTATCTCATGTTGCACTTGCTCTGTTTCCCCAGGTAATGCAGCAAAAGATGTTAGGGGAGCTGGGAATTTGAATGGCCATTTAATGGCCAGTTATGTCAGAAATATTTGGACCAAAAACTATAAAAATCTCATTATTCTTCTCCAAGTTTCTATCAGTAATGTCACAGATGGTTTTTGGCGTTTTTTGTTCATTTCAACGCTGATTTCATGTGTTTTAATTTTTCCAGGTAGTGCATATGTTGAGCGAGGTGGAAACTTGAATAACCGTTTGGTGGCAAGTTGTGTCTAGAATAGTTGTACCAAAAATTATTAAAATCCAACAATTCGCCTTTATGTTATGATCGATTAATTTTTTGTGTGTTTTTATGCCTCACAGTGTATGTGCTAAAAGATTGACCTGGCCTCACTGTCTTATGATGAGCTATCGAATTAAATTCAGACTGTTTAAACATGTGGCTGACAGATACCTACTATTCTGTTTTTTGTCTTTTAAGCAGTTTTGAAATTTGTTTAATGGACTATTTTCACACTTGTTCCAGGCTCCAGATTAGGCTAGATACCCAGATTTTACAAACAGGATTTGAGTAGGAATTGACAGGACCTACCAGTTAGCAGCATCAAGGCATTGTATGATTTAATCTCCGATCTTTATGTGCATTTTTAGAATTTTGTATTATCTATTTCTGGCATTTTGTATATGTGTGTTTAGCAACATGACATGAAGCAGGTTTTGATATTTTCTGTGCAAACTCTTGCTGCGCTGCTGAAGCATTGCAATGGTAACGTTGACCATCATATGTTAGCGCTACTCAGTCGACTTTTGTCCATAATTGAGCTTGTCTTCAGCTGGGAGTTTACTCAACAGTCACATATCCTTTATCTTTAATCATTAATGTACTTTTATGTGTTGCACATAATATCAAGGAAACATAAGACAGAACGTGTGTAATAGTCAGTTATTGTTATAAAAAGACAAACGTGTATTTTATGCACTAAAAAGTAAAATATTTATTAATGCAGTGTGCTACAAAATCGTGCCTCTAATAACGAGTATCTTAGTGTGGCAGTTTTATATAAAAAATACGTCATGAGCAGTCTTTTATGTTTTTGCACGTGCAATTTTAAAAATTCAATCATTCATTAATGGTTGATTGTTTGGTGTAGCGGTAACGCGTTTGATTAAATCAACAAAGTTACTCTACGATGGGCCAAGTTAGTAGTGTGATGGGTGACTGTCTGCAGGCAGGTAAACCATCTCGGTGCGAAGGCTGCCATTTAGGTCGACCCAGTCTTTTACTCTCCATGGGACGGTAAAATGAGTATCAGCTGTCTAGCTGACTAATAATAAATGGCGATGGTGAATGTAGTTACGGTAGCTGCCGATCGGCGGATCTCTATTGGCTCAAGCTGATCGGCTTCGTTCAAAGGTCGGTAGCCACCTGGCGCTTGTGCTACATTCAGTCTCAAATGAACCAAGTGAACTCTCCTAATAGCTGTGCCATGATGACAGCACTATAAACATTGGCATTGCTATTTTTCTTCTTATTATTATTACAAAACTAATCATTTAAAAATGCTATAAACTTAAATGTTTATAGTTAGTATTTTATTTTTTAATTTATTTTCAGAGTGCTGCAGTTATACTGCTGATTGAATGTTGATTCTAGTTTACTATCCATATAGTTGTGCATTTTCATGGCACTGTCGGAGCTGTCTGTGGATGTGGTCAAAGTTTCTTGACTGGTTATTACAGCTGCGTAGGCGTGTAGGTTTTTTTGCTGCTAGCCAGGCTGTTTCCTTTAAGCCTCCAGCATCCTGGGCAGATCTAATACTGGACAGAAGTCTTATCAACATGCTTTTCATGGTAATCGCTAATTCACAATTGTTCACTACACTGTTAAAGTTGTTCGAGTTTATTACTGTTACTTTTTAAGCAACAGACATTTTTTTTTTAAATATAGTATTTGTATAAAATTGCTTCATTGTAGAAATTTGTAATAGTTTGCACTCTAGCATTGCATAATGTGTAATCCAGTTGGAGAACTCAAAAGTATTGCTGTCAGTTTATTGACACTGTTGATGCTTATTCCGGGTCCTTGAAAGTCCTTGGAAGTCTTTGAATTTTTGCACGCTAGAGCTCATAGCTATAGCACGTATTAGCTATGGTAATTCTGTCTGTCTTGGTGTCTTGGTGTTACGTCCTGGTACCATTCCAAGACCATGTGAGATAGAGACTTCGGGTTTTCGTCGTATGATAGCTTAGTGTCAGTAGTATTTTGTGACAGAATTTCATGCCACTGGGTGAAGGGGGTCCTCACGAATGAGGCGGAGAAGGAAGGGCACCACCCTTTAAACGGCGTTATTCTACCGCTGTTGGCTCGTCTGACGTGAAAATGGTTGCAAATAGGCACAGACATGCTGCTTATCATAACAAGCACTGGCGACGAGCTTCTTAGGAATTTCAACATCGATGATCTTGATTGACCTTAAACCCTAAAAGTATGGGTTTCTGGTGATTTTTTGGCAATTTTGGGCTGCAAAAGAGTGAATTGCAATGGAATGGATGGAGATAGACCAAGATTACCTGCAAACAGTAACTGCTGTAGGCTCTCGCGCGTCTCATGAGCATTAGCTCAGATTTTATGTTTTTCTAGATTCTCAAAGCCTGAAAAGTCCTTGAAAACAGACATGGCCCTTGAAAGTCCTTGAATCTGTGTCTGAAGGTGTCGAATGTAGACTGAACCTGCTTATACATATGCTTATAAAAGTTCCAATTTGATTTAATTCAGTTTTCTTTATATATCCTTTGTATGGTCCTTGAAAGTTTTTGAATTTGATTTTGACAAATGGGCAAGAACCATGCCCAAAAGGCTTTATTCACACATTTGCTTTTGTAAATTTTTTTTTGTTTGGAGAAAGGAGGAGATTAAGCATTTACTGTATCATTTATTGTATGATTTAATAATGTTGTGGTATTTAATATTTTATGCTAAAAATAGCAGACAACAAAATAGCTGACTGATGAACTCAAAACATGTCTAATCCATGAATGAGTGCTGTGGAATTTGATCAGTTGATCGTTAGTCTTGCTACCAGCCGTGGTGTCACGTCTAAGCCATTGTGTACACTTTTGGCATAAATTATGATAACTTGAAAGCAATTTGTTACACAAATTTATAATTCTGCGAAATAAATTACATTTTAGTTTACTGTGTGCTTAATAAAGTCGTTACAACTTTTACGGGCATAACAACTCGGCATTATGCAACAATTTGGAGCATCTGCATTTTACATGGTAGTGCATCAACATATATCAGTTGAAGTGGACAGTGAGTGTACCTCACATAATTCTATCATCTTGGCCATCTGTGTGCCAAAAATTATCAAATTTGGTGGAGATTTGACAAAGTTCTGATAAAAACAAGTTGGGACATTTTTTGTACCACTTTGTATATGCGTATGAACCGTGTCACTGTGGCTAGGTACATCAGAGTGTACGTGATGTGCCTGATGTCTTTCACCAGACATTTCTTTGCCTTGCACAGATTGGTTCTGTGAATGGCCCAGTATTCACCAGCACTGGTCTACATGTCGACTACGTCAGCTATTTCATACGTTCTTTCCTCCAGCTAACACAAAGGTACACAAGCTCTGTATGGTGTAGATGGTTATCTTACTCTATGCAGTTTTTGTGCTTGTCAGCTTTGCCTTTTGTTCTTTTTACTTTAACGTTGGAATCAATTATTGGGCAGTTAAGGCTTGCTACGGTAGTTATTGGTTAAGCCAGAATTATTGAAAAGTTGATTTTACTGATGGGCAAATTTGTTTTAAGTTTTCATGTGTGCTCGCAACTTGCCTGTTTGTGTATTGTGTGGATTGTAAATATTTTTTGCTGACATCGTTTATTGTGATATGAGTGGTACGTAACGTGAAAGATCATTACATTAATTGGTACTTTTGCTATCAAGAGTTGTTAAAATGGCACAAATTGGCTACTGCAGAATGCAGTGACTTTAAAGGCTTTCTATTTTAAAAAATTTCTTGCTAGATTTGATTATAGTAACCCAATGCTTTAAAGTTATGTTTTTTTTACAATTTACATTTTACAAGGTTCTATCTAAATCTTGTTTTTACCACTTATAATCTTTAAAACAAATTCATTCCTCTATGGATTATTCCGTCACCATCTTCGTTGCTTCTGCTTTGATATCATCACGACTTAGCCAACTCTGTGTTAGTCAGCTGATCACAAAGACATATTGCCCGTCTACAGCGAGTGCAGCAGTCCAGTCACTTTTCTCCTCTTACATCCATCCACCAACCTTCTGGAACAGCTTTATTGGATTTCTATCTAATGGCAAATCAAGTTCTAGCTTGCTTCTTCTACCTATAAAGCTATACATACCAGTAACCCACCTTATCTCTCTGATCTTCTACATCGTCATAAAGTTCACATGCTCATCTTCTAGCCATCTACTTGATGTTCCACGTCATAAGTTGTCTTTTGGTTCCCGTGCATTTCGAGTTTTGGCACCACCTGTATATAATTCTGTTCTTCTTCATATCCATCAGGCTCAGACACTCACCTCTTTCAGACGTCATCTTGAAACTTATTATTTACAGTCTGTTTATCTTGCCCCCTAGTGCTCCTCTTCAATGCGCCCTGATTCTCTTCTGAGATTTTGGCGCTATATAAATTGGTACTTACTTATTTACTTCAATTTGCTGAGTTCACAGTGAAAATTTATCAGGTTAGATATTTGTTATTTGTGTCGTGAAATGTTAGATATTCTGCTGCGGATATGGGAAATGTATATGTATTTAGTGTTGTTTTTCAACAGCTAACAGGGCGTTTCTGTTTTACCAGACTCTGTTCCTATTGCCTTATTTGGACGCTCATTATTCAACTAGGTTAACCACTAACGTGATCTGCCTATCGAGATAGAACTGTGGTCGTAGTCGTTCTACGGTAGTCTCGTGACTCTGTGGTGGGCGTTTCTGTTGTTATTTTTGGTTTTTATCATTGAACTAGGCCCAAATATTATACAATAATTATATATAATATTTAGTAAAATGTTTTTTATCGTCTGTAACATTGAACTGGATTCAATTATTTCTATGCGTTAGACCACGTTCGTTTAATATCGTTTGGCATGAATATGTAAGTGAACATGACATCAGCAGTGAACAGCCCTGCCCTGTTAGCTGATGAAAAACGCAGCTTTTTTGTTGGTGTTTTAGCGATGCTGTTCGTGTGCACGAAGCTCTTGATGTGGCTAATGTTATCTTCAGCCTCATCACTTACTGTCCAATGAAAGTGATAAGTGAGCTTCCATCAGACGTTACGAATGACTTCATCTCATATCTGTCGAGACTTACATGCCACTTTTGTCGAGCGTCAGCTGATGAAAGTGTATGCTGCTACAAAATATTGCATATATTTTTGTTCTAATATTATGCTGAATATCTGTGGTACTACTGCATATGATATTGGTCATTAGTGGATGAAATTTTTTACTTTTGTATGTGAACTATGATGCTGGAGTGTTCAGAGTATTTCTTTTCTGTTTGCTGCTGAAGGCAATGTAGGTAAAGTAGACAAAAAAAGATGTTCAGATTGAAGTCTCAGCTTCCAGAAGTAAGAACAGACTTAAAGGTCCATGGCCACGGTCAAACTCACTTGTGAAATTTATGTAGACCTCAATTAGACATTTCACCTTGTATATATAATATGCTGATTTATGCTTTATAAATGTATGAAATTTATGTCTGAATATAATGAAAAATGGCGTCACGTTACATTACGCTGAAAAATCTAATTTTGGCAAGTGACCGGAAATGACGTCAGCAGTTGAACACAGTTAATGTTTACCAATTAATTTTAATATTTTTAATGACAAAATATACTGTGTTGCATCACAACTGCAGCAGTATATAGGTAGAAAATGTTGTTTTATAATGCTTATGTTTCTATGCATATTTTACGTTGATGACGTGTTCAACCGCTGACGTCATCAGTCTGTCAATATGGCGTTTTCCTATATTGTCGATTTCAAATGCAAGTTTCTCCATGTTGACAAAACGCTCGTAGCCGATATTACTGTCAAAGTATCAGAAAGTTATGCTGTTTTAGGAAAATGGATAAAATATATATGTTAATTTTGGTGTCCATGGACCTTTAATGCAAGCGTACAGTTACAGACTGCATTCTAATGCATAGCTCATTGCATAACAATAAATAGCATGATATAATTACTGTAGCAAATTAGTTGATTGGTATTATATGAGATATGTAAGCATTGTCCTCGTCGAGACATCAACCTCAGCGCTGGCTGTACCTACGACATGGCTTTTCACGATCACAACCAAGCATTCCCCATTTCTGTGGCAAGAAATTGGAACGGTCTGTGATCAGAAGTGATGTCTTCACTTTGTCTGCTAACATTTAAGACTAAATTTAAGACTCTTCTTCTATGTCTTGACTGTGAAGTGCCTTTGGTGCCATAGGCGTTTTTTTGCTTTGAATTTTCTTATATTGTTTTGTATTGCTGTGTTACCACGTGCAGGAATACTCAGACGAATCAGTGTATTTTGAGGCACTGGACAAAGTGCTCGAGTCTTGGATGAATTTAGTGGAACATGTCGGTGATCTGCCGACAAACACTCTGCTGTCACCCGCAGTCGACATTTTCAATGCATTCGTTCATTGTCATCTTGCTCAGCCAGATGGCAACAGAAGCATTGTAAATATATCAGCTGTTTTATCAGTTTGTTATAGATACCATGTTCATTATGCATACCATCAGAGTTTTTTTTTGAATTTGTAGGTCTGAATTTATTTTTTTTATATAGATCTCGTGCCATTCATTTTTCATGAACTGTCGTCATGCTGCTTTGTCATGTCATAAGTTACAGGATATGAGCAACATTTTAAGAAGAAAATTTGACACGATGTGATTAGGAGTGAGTTGGGAAATTTTGTAGAATTTTTGCCTGAATTTTTCCAGCAGTTTCTAGGAAAATAATGGCGAATTGTCCAGGAAAGAGAACTTTAAAAACTGGAAAACGTTTCAGAAATTATTTGGTAGTTTATTGTTGCATGTTTGCTGAATGGCACAGCAATAATAGTAAGGACCAATCAGGTTAAGTGATCTTGCAGTGTTTACTGATGTCTGACTGAGGTCTAAGTATATAGATGGCTTGGTATTGTAATGGTAGGGTGTCTGACTTGGGTACAATACTCTGTTCTGACACACGCTATTTCGACAGTCGCTGTATTCTGACAGCCACTATGTCCCACACGTCAGCTGTCGGAATATGGTGACAGCCGAGCGACTGACGACCTCGGCCATAGCTTCATGGACCACCAGTCGACCAGCTAGCTTTTTAGGCCTATCAAGTAGACCATCACTGGTAGCTAGTTGGCAATTTTTGTAGTTACGTCCACCACCGTCGAACTTATTACCTATATTGTATGCTAACTTGTGGTGTGCTTTATTGTCTTAACCTTAACCCTAAGCATAACTGTAAGCGAAAACCGTAATTTTAATATTAAGTGCAAAGTCGTATATCATTACACATGTAATTGTCACCCCCTGGTGAATGTGAATGTAAACCGTAATGACGTGTCTGTTGGCGTGCATTTCAGTCGAAATAGCATTTGTTGAAATAGCGTTTGTCGGAATAGCAACTTTCGGAATAGCATATGTCGGAATAGAGTCTGCCTCCTGTCAGACTTAAGATCAAGGGGTTATTGATTTGATCGTCAGTTGGGTCACTATCAAGTGGTTACTACTTGGATGGGTGACTGTCTGTGGACAGGTAAACCATCTCAGTATATAACCAACACTAAGGTCAACTCAGCCTCCCATCCCTCCTGGGTAGTAGTACCAGCCTGTCTTGCTGGGGTTAAGGTGGGGTGCATTCACCTGTGTCAGGTGGCATCTAATACTGTGTGATCCCATATGGCAGGTGATGCCTCGTATCTCTGTGATGGGTTTTCTGTTAAGAGCTATTCACCGTCTTAACTTTTATAGAGATCAGTGCCACCTTATGGGCATTACTGTCTCCAAGGACTTTACAATCTTCTGTCATCTCACTGCTGTCATAGCATGCTGATCGGATGTTTCCGATGTTTTTAGGTTACCGCTGACTGTGACTATGAGTATGGAGAGATGGATGAAGATGATGATCAGGATAAGTTCTCATATCAGCTGCTTGCTGTCAGTTCGTTGGCTCGACTTGTTGCTGACTACAGCCTACCGTTGCTTACCAAGTGTGTGAAATGTCTCTGTTATGTGCGATTGTGGGAAACTGTTTTGATGCTTTATAATTTTTTCACGGTGTGATGCTAAAGTATAGCGGTTAACACATCTCTGATCAACATAGTTGCTCTATGCCAGACTCGATTACTACTAGGGGTGGGTCACATGCGTGGGTGAATGTGTGTGGGTCAGTAAACCATCTCGGTACGTAATTAACCGTTCCGATCAACTCAGACTTTTATCCATACAATGTCGGTGAATTCAGCGTTGATATGCCTGTCTGGGGTTATGGCAGTTTATGAACTTACCTTACCTTACATTTCCTGTGGGCTGAGTGACGACAATAGCAGCCACCCAGGGATGAGGCCACAAAGTGCTCATAATGACATTTGCATTGTAATTATAATACTCAGGACTTCAGTCTGCTTTTTAGCTGAATTGGTTCGGGATTGCCGATAGTTGTATTCATTCGTTATATGTTAGATCGGAATTTTGCTAGTGTGTATTTTCCTAGCATCATGATGCTAGTGATAGCATGCGAGTTGTGAAGTTCAGTTAAGTTAGTAATGTTGACCACTGGGACGTCCTCGTATTACATGGATGAAAACCATTCAGCAGGATCTGAAATCCAGCGACCTCAATATGGATGATGCAGTTGACTTGGCTCAGAACCGTCCACTCTGGAGATTGATGTCTACGTTCGGCGCTACGCACTCTTAGTGGTGCTTGCCAGAAACGAATGAATGAATGAATGAGTAATGTTGTAAATGTGCAGGTTACTTGAAGAGAGGGTGAGTCGACTGAAAACAATGCTGTCCACTATACAACTTGGTCAGATTTTGAACGTCGCTGATCAAAGGGTGCTTGATTCTGTGAATGAAGACTTGCACTGGCTGCTGCTTATGATTGGTTTGACATACCGTTGTTGTGATCTGTTTAATGCTAATACAAGATGATTAGGCTTAGTTTGTGAGTTAAATATGAGTGAAGTAAATGATATGGAAAATCCAATGTCGAGCGCATCCAAACCCATGAACTGAAATATCAAATCGTGTACTAATGTGTAATCAGAAACTACTGAACATAGTCACAAGTTAGGCTCTACACATGAAACATTAGGTACAAAATCTTCGCTGATTTACTGGGCGAAAAGCAGTTTTTATGTAACACTCTGATAAGAGACTCTGTCATCAGATGAGCTGTTTTGGATGTTAATATTTTATTCTGTATTTTAGATCACATGTTATAGAGATATTTGGACTGTTTTTTGGCTTATATCTAATGAGGAAGATAGTGCATGTTGATTTGTCTGTAGTGATAAAGAATATATTCATGGCTGATAGAAAGCGACTCAGATAGTTGCTCGTGCTTGTTTGCAGCTGATACGCTAGCGGACAGTTCATCTGGGGGAGAGAGACTGTCGATGCCATCGTCCATGGCAAGTTGTTCTCCGTCAACACTCACAGGCGAAATGACGACGTTACTTCGACGTAGTTTTGTCGACGGCGTTAGCAACGTTGAACCAGTAGTCAGTATCCTAGTGGGCGTGTTTCGTCTGTGTTCGGCGGAAATGACAGCAGTTGATGCAGGACTGGGGGATCATTTGAGTCCACAAGTTAGTCGGTCGTTAGCTCGGGTTCTCTCTCGCTGGACTTGTGCCTACCTGTTCCCCGATCTGTCCTGCTATGATCAGTTGTCATCCAAGCTTGGTGTCACATTGTCGCATGGATCTGACGTCAATGTCTGCTGGACAGTAACTTACTTGCTGAACTATATCGTACAGTGCATTAAGACACGCAGCAGTGAGTCAGCTCTTGTGGACGATGTATTGGCACTCTTTGCTGCGTTCGTCGATACTAAAGAACGGTACATATCATGGTTTTGTTTTGTATTCTTGATCTGTTTCTTGTCACATTTAGTGCCGATTTGTGGTTTTCAACAAGTTGGTCAATCTAGTTTATTAATACATTATGTTTGGTAAAAAAGTAAACCCCTAAATATTGTACAATAGAAATGTTAGATCTAAACAAATTTGAATAAAATTTTGTATGCTTAATTCGCAATAAATTACTGAATCAGTCACCAAATTTTGTTGAAAAATTTTGTTTATTAATGAAGTTATTAATAATTGAATGTCGATTACAAAATATCTTTGTTATCAATATGGCGTTACATAGCGTACTGCAGTCGCTCGATCAAAAGTGACATTTGTTGATGCAGTCAATGTAAAGAATAACAAAGTGGTATTTTCTGCAGATGATCGTGTTTTAATTAAACCGTTGAGACAACAAATAGTGTATGGTGCTAAAAAGTTTATTGCAGAATTTTCCAGCAATCCATGGACACTGTCAGGATTAATCAGATGGTTGCTTAATACTCGACACTTCGAGTTTTGGGGTGACCTCACAAAAGTAACCGTAACTATTGTTAGCATTAGTAAATTTAACTGAAATTTGGCACTTTGATTGCCAATAGATGATGCATTGTTGAAGCAGAATTTTGCCAAAATTGAATTTGTTTATTGGAGTTACGCAAATGTACAGGTGTTTACCTAGGTAACACCATATTGGTAACAGAGATATTTTGTTATCGATATTCAACAATTAATAACTCTGCTAAGGAACAGTATTTTTTAACAAAACTTGGTGGTCACTTCAGCTATTTATTGCAGGTTAAGTGTACGAAATTATATTTAGATTCATTCAGATTTGACATTTTTATCGTACAGTGTCTAGGGATTTACTTTTTTACTGAATGCTATTTATTCGTGATGTTTGTTGTCTGTGCTTTTACTGAATGACTCATCTTTTTACGTAATCGTGTGATCTCAGTGCTGAATCAGTGACTGTGGTTGGTTAATGAAAAGAACAATGCGGCCATTGTGACATCGTGATGTTAGATGCTGCTGATGCTAAATAATTGTTAGTTGTTAATGCAGTCACTGCAGTGGATAGTATTTGTCACTGCTGCTGTGTTAGTAATAATGCAGTCATCCTAATAGCCACACTATGGGTCTTGCTCGACTATCCGTCTGTCTGTGGGCTCGTAGCTAAAAAAACTAAAGGCACAGAAAACCAAACTTTGTGAGAATTTCCCAGGGCAGGAGTTACCTGTGTGCCAGTTTTTAATATGTCAAAGGTGAGCTGAGTCAACGTGGTTTTTTTGGTTATTTATTGGGACATGAAATGTGACTTATGTTCTGTTGAATGTGTATGATGATGCTCTTTCATTTTCTGTGCTGGATGAAGTCACAACTGCAGCTAAATAGCTGTGCCAGTTATTTATTGTCAGGTGCAGTGCGGTCGTTAGCTGTGAAATTCTGTGGGATCTGGCGCGCTGCTGTGCTGAGACTGATGATAAGCTGCTCAGTAAAATATCGCCGAGCTCCAGACGTCAACTGAGCCGTTGTCTTGTGCTGCCCGTCATTGCCAAGTTTGATGCCAGCCAAAAAGATGCCTACATCGAGCTGGTAATTTTATCATTTATTAGCTACTCTATGAAAGCAGTTTTTCTTTTGGGAGGCTTTGGCAGTACAGCTTCCCTTGGAGTATTTGATTCATTCACTATGTTTGTAATCGTCAACGCACAAATTCACAAAACTGCAGCAGATATGACAAATGACTCAACCAACTGAATGTGAAAAAAAAATTCTTATACAGTATTGCTTATAATGTATGGCTAGAGATTGGATCCTGTTTTTTTCTAGTCATTTATAAGTTTTTAGACTCAAGCAAAAATTGTTTTGTGATTTTTGTCATAGTTCCTATAGTGAACTAATGCATTGCTCAGTAAATATGCTGTAGTATTAACTGGTCACTCACTGTCAGTTTCTTACTGTATTGGATGGCAGTGCTTGACAATAAAAGGTAGACCTGATATAATATTAAAATGAATGAATTTTGATTAGAACATGTGTTGTTTAGGTGATGCAGTCAGTGCACTGGAAGCTACGGAACGTGGTCGGTCGACAAGATCTGTCGACTGTTCACAGCAGTGAGCCCATGAAGCAACGTGTACTGCTGGTGCTGGACTGCTTGTGTGGCATATCGGAGGCCGTCAGAGTTGATAATGCTTCGCTGCTGTTCAGTCTCCTTTGTCCTGCTGCATCTGATGCTGTCACACTGCTCGGTAAACCAGTGCACCTGTCTTTGAATAAGCTCATTGGTTGCAACGGTAACTTAGTAAGTTATACAAATTCACGTCCACAATTTTCACACATCTATGACTACGTACTCTCCACCACAGGACACCCAGTGGACGTTTGGTCCAATGAAGGCAGCAACCGGTTGCTGAAACGTCAACAGTTTTATTCAAAATAAAGGTTGTATTTTGATGAATTTGTTCAACTTATCAAGATAACCAACACACATCTTGGCTGACCTTTAGAACACCAGCACACCGTTAGAACGAGCTTTATTCGAGGGTCAGTTGATACTGAGTCTGGATAGTCCTAGGACAGGGGTGCACAACATACGGCCTGCGGGCTGCATGCGGCCCACTGAGACCCAGGATGCAGCCCGCCTCACCTGCTGCAGAATAAGGAAAATTACCCCGTACTCTACTGATATTTTTTGACATTTCACCACAATTAAACAAAACAGAATTTGATTAGTTTGTTTCTGTTTTTAGACAGAGCGTAGAAGACAAGAAGGAGCTTTATTTTGTCTTTTCTGATCCGTTTAGTACTGATGTCGACACCCTACCACCAGCAATGCAGTTGGAAGTCCTTGACATTCAGTGTTCAGCTGCATCGCGTGCTGTATTTTGTGAAAAAGGAATTCTGGAGTTCAACAAGTGTGTCGACAGACACAAATATCCAACAGTTATCACAAATGCACTAAAACTTTTTTTCGATTTTTGGCAGCAGTTACATTTGTAGGCAAGCGTTCTCTGTCATGAATATAAACAAGTCGAAGCTCAAATCACATTTAACAGATGACGATTTGCAGGCCGTTATGTGTATTGCTTGCTCCCGCTTGTCTCCGAACATTGAACATTGATTTTTGGCCCACCCTGTAGTTATGGAAATATAACTTTTGAATTCCATGACTTCC